>Ga0308411_10001674_pt1 | contig 15177 bp, 12 predicted proteins | sample HotsprottomLayer_2_FD_203530 | JGI IMG/M metagenome (GOLD analysis project Ga0308411, IMG submission 203530) | Hot spring phototrophic mat microbial communities from Octopus Spring, Yellowstone National Park, Wyoming, United States -... | ecosystem: Environmental > Aquatic > Thermal springs >...
ACAAAATCAATAAAAATTTTTTAAGCAATTCAAGAAAATATTTAAATGATTTCTTATTGGCTAAAATTCTTTAACCAATTTTCAAGTGTGGCTTTAGTTGGAATTTTTCCCTGAATAACAACTTTATTATTTACAACAAGTGCTGGAGTTAGCATTATTCCATATTTCATAAATTCTTCTGGCTTAACGATTTTTTCAATTCTTGCATTCAGGTTGTTTTCAGTTACAACCTCATTGCAAAGATTGTAAAGTTTTTCACAATTCATACATCCAGGACCAAGAACTTTTATGTCTAACATTTTTACTCCTTAATTTTATTGAATATTGAAAATTAAATATTAAAGATTGTTAATCTCAGTTCTTCAAATTCTGATAGAATTCCCAGAACTTTTCTTTAATTTCATCTCTGACTCTTCTAAACACGGCAAGAACTTCCTCTTCTGTTCCAGTCGCTTCTGCTGGATCTTCAAATCCTATATGCAATTGCTGACCAACTTTGCCCGTAAAAACTGGACAGGTTTCTTTCGCATTATCACAAACTGTAATCACATAATCAAAAGATTCATTTACAAATTGTTCAACATCTTTGGGATAATTTTTACTGATATCAATTCCCATTTCTTGCATAACCTGAATTGCTTTTGGATTCACCCTCTCGGCAGGTTTAGTACCAGCTGAATAAACCTCAAGTTCTGAATCGAAAGATTTTAAAAATCCTTCTGCCATCTGACTTCTACAACTGTTTCCAGTGCAGAGAATTAAAATTTTTTTATTCATATTATTCCCTTATTTCTTCTTTGCGTTCTTGTTGAAAAATTCCTTGTGAACTTTGCGTTAAATGGTAAACCACTAAAAACACTAAGTTTTTCACAAAGCACACAAAGGTAATTAAAATAAATAACCATAAATTAATCCACTTATTGTTGCCATTACGACAGCAAGTGAAACATAAACAACTGTTTTCTGAGTACCAATTACACTTCTGATTACGAGCATATTCGGTAATGAAAGAGCTGGACCAGCAAGCAATAATGCAAGTGCAGGACCTTTGCCCATTCCATTGTTTATTAATCCTTGAAGAATTGGAATTTCAGTTAATGTTGCGAAATACATAAATGCACCAGTTATTGATGCAAAGAAATTTGAGAACAGAGAATTACCACCAACCAGTTTAGAAATCCAATCGTGGGGAATCACTCCACCATTACCTTCAGCAGATCCGAATAAAAATCCCGCTACAAGGACTCCCGCACCAAGCAAAGGCATAATTTGTTTTGCAAATCCCCAGCTCTCACCAAGCCATTGATTGGCTTCGCCGTCAGTATAAGTAAGAACAAGAGTTGTTGCAATCACACCAACAACAAATGGAATTAATGGATTGTGATAAAAGAAAATTGCTGTAATTACAACAGCAAGAGTTCCAATCAATACATAAAACTTCTTAACACCAACAATGTAAATGAGAGAAAGAGCAAAACCAATTCCAAGGATTGAAGTGATATACCATTTATTAGTATACATAAAATACCAGAAACCTTCGGTCTCAAGTGGTTTTCCCCAATTCACAAATACAAGAATTGCAACAAGTATAAAGAAATGAGTAAACGTCTGCCAGAATGGTCTTGCTTCTTCAACTTCGGGCATCACAAGTTGATTCTCTTCTTTTTCCTTTTCTTCTTTTCGATAAATAAGTTCCATTATCAAACCAATAATAACGCTAAAAGAAACTGCTCCAATTACTCTTGCAATTCCAAGTTCAAGTCCCAAGACTCTTGCTGTTAAAATAATTGCCAGAATATTTATTGCCGGACCTGAATAAAGAAATGCAATGGCAGGACCAAGTCCAGCACCTTTCTTATGAATGCTTGAAAATAATGGAAGCACTGTACAGGAACACACAGCTAAAATCGTCCCTGAAACAGAGGCAACAAGATAGGCTTTCCATTTTTTTGCTTTTGCACCAAAATATTTAATCACAGATGCCTGACTGATAAATACAGCAATAACTCCAGCAATAAAAAATGCAGGAACAAGGCACAACAAAACATGTTCCCGTGCATACCATTTTGCTAAAGCAAATGCGTCAATAATGGATTGTCGAAATGTTCCATCATCAATTGGCATAAAGTAAGCAAATAAAAAGAATCCAGTAATCCAGAGAAATGATTTGTATTGCTCTTTCCAGTTCATTTTATCATCTCATTTCAATTAATTTTTTGATTTTTCTTTTATGATTTTTTTTAATTTGTTTTCAGATACAATTCCAATTACGCATCGATTATTCTCTCTCAAGAGTAATCTTTGTTCTAATCTTTTTTCATCCTCTTTCATCACATCATCCAATAAGTATTGTTTAAGAAAATTAAAAAGCAAAAGATTCTCTTTGGTTTTGTTCAGCTTGTAATAAGCCCACAAACCTTCTTTCTCGTAAATCAATAAACCTGAGTTTTTTAAAACACCAAGTGCTTTCGAGATTGTGTATTGCGGCAATTTGAGCGCATCCATTAATTCACAAACACAGATTTGCTGATTGCTTTTTATGAAAAGATTAATGATCCTTAATCTTGTCTCATCGGAAAGGGCTTTAAATATTTTTGTGATTTGTTCCATAATTCAAATTTATTTAGACAAATATATGCAATAATTTGCATATAGGTAAAGTTCCCGACCTCATCTTGAATAAGCAATTTTTTAGGATTAATTTAATTTAGAAGAAGGAGAATAATTATGTCCAGAAATGTTTTAATCGCCGGAATTACAGGACTAATCGGTAATAAACTTGCCAGATTATTATTACCTGAGTACAAAGTTAGAGGACTTGTTAGAAATGTAAGAAGTGCTCAGTCAAAACTTCCAGAAGTTGATTTTTATTCCTGGAATGAAGACGAAAAATTTTTGGTTAATCTTATTGAAGATTTTGATATTGTGATTAACCTATCAGGAAGATCAATTGCAAAAGGGAGATGGACAGAAAAGACCAAAAGAGAAATTTATTCAAGTCGAATTGAAACAACAAAAAGACTTGCTGAATTAATTTCGAAAGCCTCAAAGAAACCCGAAAGTTTTATTGTTGCATCGGCTGTTGGATATTACGGACTTGATGTGAATAAAATTTCAGATGAAGATTCTCCACCATCGAATGATTTTTTAGGGAATGTTTGTGTTGATTGGGAAAAAGCGTCTTCTCTTGTAGATGAATTTAATGTTAGAAGAGTAAATGTTAGAATAAGCACAGTTTTGAGTCGTGACGGTGGGGCTTTGCCATTAATTTCTTTACCATTTAAATTTTTTGCTGGAAATTATTTCGGAACTGGAAATCAATTCTTTACTTGGATTCACGAGAAAGATTTAATTAGACTTTTTAAGTATATAATTGAAAATAAATCTATATCTGGTCCAATAAATGCTGTATCACCTCAAGCGATAACGATGAAAGAATTTTGTATAACTCTTGGTAAAGTATTGAAACGACCGTGTTGGCTAAAAATTCCAGAATGGATGATGAGATTACTCTTAGGCGAAATGGCTGAAATTCTTATCAAAGGAGGCAGAGTAATTCCCAAGAAAGCAATTGATTCTGGTTTCAAATTCGAGTTTGAGGAACTTGAACAAGCACTAAGAAATTTGATTGGAAAATAGAAAATATCATTTACGCTTTTCCAAATGGCAATTGTTCTTTGAAATTCACATCAAAAAAACTGATTTTTAATTGAAATTAGTGAGATAATTATGATTGCATTTCTCTTAAACAATGATTTGATTAAAACCAATCTACCGACAAGTTCTGTTTTACTTGATGCTATCAGGAAAAATCAAAGATTAATTGGAACAAAGGAAGGTTTTTAAGTTTTCGAAAATTTACCTGATTCCATCGGCGTTTTAAATTCGAATGTAATTGTTTAAACATCACTTGTGTACAGAATTGATGCTTACTTTGCAATTCTTGAAGCAATACCGGAATTCAATCCTGAATTGGGAATTCAATTTAAGTCGTCGATGACAAATAAAAGAGTCTTGGTGTGTCTCTATGCAAATGTTAGAAAGAAAGTAATCAATCACAATGATATTTGAATATTTACAGAAACTTACTAAATAGAACTTTTCAATCTCTATTAAATTAATCAACAATTTTTTAATTTTCATAAAAAAGAGGTGAATTATGCCAAAAAGAAAAAGAGAAGAACTATATCGTTTTGGGGTTTCAATGGAAAATGACCTCATCGAGAAATTCGATAAATATCTGGAGAAACGAGGATTTTACAATCGCTCAGAAGCAATTCGCGATTTGATAAGACAATTACTTGCTAAAGAAAAGGTTGAAATAAAAAATAATGTTGTTTACGGAGTTATTTCATTTATCTATAATCATCATCAAAGAGAACTTGAAGATAAAATCACTCATTATCAGCATGAAAATTATAAGTCGATAATTTCATCAACTCATATTCACATAGATGAAAAGAATTGTCTTGAGATTGTGATAATGAAAGATAGGGCGCAAAAGATAAAAACAATTGGAGAAAATATTTTCAGTTTGAAAGGTGTTAAACACGGTCAGGTTTCATTTCTATCTCTTGTGTGAATTAAATTTGAGAATTAAAAAACTAATCAAAATATTTTTATGCGTAGAATTGGAGTCTTTATTGATTTACAAAATATTTATCTGGCAGTAAAAACAATCGAACAAAAATCAAAAATTAATTTTACTGCTTTGAAGGAATACCTACAGTCACACGATGCAATTGTGACAATGTCTGTGTTTACTTGTTATGACCCAGAATACAAATCGCAGATTGATTTCATTAATCACTTAGCTCTACTTGGTTATCGTGTCGTTTCTAAACCTCTCAAAAAACTCCCCGATGGAACAACCAAAGCAAATATGGATTTGGAAATGGCAATGGAAGTAATGAATCAAGCTCCACATTTAGATGAGATTATTTTAATCACTGGTGATGGTGATTTTGTACCACTTGTAAGTTATCTATGTTCACTTGGAAAATTTGTTAAAGTGATTGGACCTGATGTTTTGACTTCACCAGATTTAATAAGAGCCTGCCATACATTCATTAATCTTAATAAGATTGAAGGCATTTTTGATATAAATCCTTAAGCCTTCATAAAAGATTAATGTTTACAAGAGGTTATAGATTTATTGATTTTTATAATTGGCAAATCTTTTTAATCACGAGAATAAAAAATATTACTAACAACTAGAAATAAATTCCATACCAGATAGTTGAAGGAGAGATTCGAACTGCTGGTGCTGGAAAATGAAAGTTATCAAGTAAATCTAAAATTTCTCTAAGAGTTTTTGATTGAGGATTGAATAACTTTAAGAGACTATAATCAAGAGCTATAAACCATTCTTTATCCCCAAGCGGTCTACCAGAGCTATTCCAAATATTTTTCCCGAGTTTAACTTTCTCTACACCGTAGGCAATAGCGATGTTTAACCATTTAGGCCAATATCTATCAACAGGTTCTGGAAGCATTGAATGTACATCAAATGTTAAGTAAAAAGTATAACCTTCATAGTCTTTTATCCAATGGTCATACCAACCTTTTCTCAAAGCTGGCGATGGATGATAACTCCACTTGAGGTTTATAGTTTGAAGTGGTTTAAAATGATTTTGAAGATGAGGATATATTGCACCAAAAACATTAGTACCAAAATCCCACCAACTCCAGCCCCATTTTTCATAGAAAGCATCGTGTATTTCAATTTGAGTTTGGAAAAAAATACTTGAAAGTGTCGACGAAACAACCGCGTAATTTTCAGGGACATTGGTTGCTTTCAAAACTTTGTAAGCAGTTTTAGATAACAAAATTCCAGCATAGATATGACCAAGTTTATCGATATTCATATCTGCGTTATACCAATCGTTAAAAGTGTGAAATTTTGACTTTGGCTCGTTCCAGTAAGCATCTTTAAAAATATAATAAACTGATGCATTGGCAATTACTACTGCACCAATGAAAGGACCAAGATATTCCCACTTAATTCTTGTAGAATCGTTTCCTTTTTGATTTAAACTATGATTTAGCAATAGAATATGATTAATTGAATTATCTTGAAAATTATAAGAATTTAATTTCCATAGAATTCTATTCTTTTGCAATTCATAAAAATTAGATGGATTCGTATGGTGAGAAAACTGATTAAAATGTTGAAAAGAAAAACTTTGATTTAATACTAAAATAATTGCAGCAAAAATCCATCTAATCATTTTTATTGAAGATTGATTCCAGCGTCTAAAAGTTTTTCCACTTTTTCAAAAGAGTCTGCTTCAGAGTAAAATCTTAGAATTGGTTCAGTTCCTGATGCTCTAATTAATAACCAACCATTCTCTACAAAGAATTTATAGCCATCAAGGTCAGATGTTTTAATTACATCGTAGCCATTGAGTGATTTAATTACTCCGCTTCTACATTTTGAAAGAATTGCATGTTTTTTTTCTTCAGTAGTGTGAATGTCAATTCTTTTGTATTTGTGTGGACCAAATTCATCTTCAAGTGATTGGACAATTTTACTCAAACTTTCTTGATAATCAATTATGAGTTCAGTGAGAAGCAATCCTAAGAATATTCCATCTCTTTCAGGTAAATGTATTTTAACACCAATTCCTCCACTTTCTTCACCTCCAATTAGAACATCTTTTTCTAACATTAACTTACAAACATGTTTAAAACCGACAGGAGTCACAGTGATTTCAAGTCCATACTTTTCGCACATTTTGTTCAACATTTCAGTGGTTGAAAATGTCTTCACAACCATTCCACGAAGATTTTTCTTTTCAAAAAGATATTTGAGAAGAAGGGAAAAAATTTTGTGTGAATCAACGAAATTTCCTTTCTCATCTATTGCCCCAATTCTATCTGCATCACCATCAACGGCAAGTCCAATATCGTAATTACCTTTTACAACAATTTCAGAAAGTTCTTTTAAATTTTCCTGTAATGGTTCAGGATTAACCTTACCAAAGAGTGGATTATGTTCATTGTGTATTTCATCAACTCCAAGTAGTTCGTTCATTAAGCCCTGTCCAGAACCATACATTGAATCGTAAACAATCTTCAAACCAGAATTTTTAATTTTATTAATATCAAATTTTTTTATAATGTAATCTTTATAATATTCTCTTAAATCAGTTACAACAATCAATCCTCTTTCGATTAGTTCGTCAAATTCTTTTGGTTTAAAATCTTTTTCAACAATCGACAATTCCTTTTCAACTTGAGCTACCATCTCAGGATGAGCAGAACCACCAAAATCACCTTTTATCTTGAAACCATTATACTTTGGTGGATTGTGAGAAGCTGTTATCATTATTCCACCAGCGAGTTCCATATTTTTCGCTGCTAAAGAGACCATTGGAGAGGAGACCATCTTGCTAGCGAGAAAAACTTTTATTCCTTTTGAAGCTAATACTCTCGCAACAAGTTTTCCATATTCATCTGAAAGAAAACGAGCATCAAAACCAACAACAACACCATTTTGTATTTTTGGATGAGTTGAAAAATATTTTGCAGATGCAAGAGATACTATTATTAAATTTTCAAAAGTAAAATCATCAGAAATAACTCCACGCCAACCATCAGTTCCAAATTTGATATTCATGGTCACTCCTCAATTTGTTTTTGTTTCAATAACGAATGCAAAATTACTTAAATCTTAATAATTCTTTGAGAAGTTAATTTTTATGAAAACAATTAAAAAATAAAACTTATTAAGAACCTAATCCCTAAATTCTGGCTTCAAAATTTGATTGATTTTAAGATATTTCTGATCCCTTTGAAAAAGTGATTTATTTGTTGTGAAACTTTTCAACATCCAATCTTGATCGTTACTTTAAATCAGTTAGGAAAGATTTTGATTTTAGTAAAAATAAATAGAGTTTTTTCGCTAATGAGAAGAATTTATTTATAGTAAAAAATTAAGATTATTGAACAATTTTTTACAGAGTACTTTATGAAAAAGTATAAGACTATGATAAAAATTATGAAAGAAAATAGAGTGTTCCCACTTTAAGCAAATTATATGCGCAAACCTTAAAAATGCCAGGATTTGTTAAAAAAACCAAGAAGCCTTTTGCAACTAATCGCAGAACTGTTTAGAATGTTCGATCTATTTTTAAGATATAATCAGGTCGATAAGCGTTAAAGTCTTATAAAAACAAATTGCCCTATGAAATAGTCTTGTTAATTCAAGCGAAATAACAAATAGAAAAGAGTTCAATCTATTGATGTTTTTTGTTTTAATTATAAAAAATTTTCTTCTCACATTTTTTTAGTCAGATTTTATCTTGCAAAGATTTATTTTTTGCCCACAAAGACTTTATTATTTTCTAAAGTCTTTCTCAATCAAGTTGGAAACAAAACTTAGCTTCCAAAAATTTTCTATACTATTTTAACAGTATCTTCATTTCAAGTAGTGGAAGAAAATGCAGGGAATGTTTCTTACTCTGGAAATCTGACTCTAATTTTTTTAAATGATTCAGATATAAGAATGCCCATTTGTAAAGGGGATTTTTCAAGTCTTACTCAGGAAAGGAAACATTACATTCATATAAATACTAATGATAATCATTATCACATCAACATTACTTTATTAAATATGTTTTTGAAGAATCTTTGCGTATCCTTACTTTCTTGATATGATACCCAATTTTTATTTACAAGTGATTGTCATAAGAGAAATATTATTTATTTGGAAGACACACTTTATCTTTCAGAAATTTAGCAAAATAGATTTAAATTTTTTTTACAGTTATCAACACTATTTTAGTAATTATAAAAAAATATACATCTTCAAGTTAGCATCGAAGCATTACTAATGATTTTATTTATGAATCAAATAAATTTTTAAAAAACACAATGCAATCAAAAATTTCTCTCTGCTTTATGTTATAATGAAAAGTAACAAAGTTGAACTCTAAATGAAGTTGTATTCGATTTAAATGCTTCTTTGATATTCCAATTTGATTTATAATAAAAGTAATTAATTAACGAAAGACCCTGAAATTTAAATTGTAACCTGCACAAAATTCTTCAAATTCTATTAAAGGACAATCAAAAAATAAATATTCCCAAATTTCAACTTAAGGTAATATTCTATTCAGAATTAAACTTAAGATTATTAACTTACTAGGTGAAGAGATTTTAATAGTTTATTATAGTTATAATTCATCTAACAATTTATGAAGAAGTTTTTCGACAGATTGAAGCACCTTTTAGTTTTATATCTGAATAGGATTAACTTAAATCGGTTATATGCTAATTGCATATCAATTAACAAAAATGATTTATCTCAAATAACGGAGGCTCTTGTGATAAAAGTTATTTTATTTTTGATTACGATGATGGTCAATCTTTCCTTTTCTCAAGACTTTTTCTCTCCAGACAAAAATTTAAAACTCTCAATTTCATTAAATGAAAAAGGTGAATTCTTTTACGCAATTGACTTTAGAAATAGAGCGGTAATCAAACCCAGCAAAATTGGTTTTGATTTAATTAGAACAGAACACTTAAATAACAATTTTGAAATTCTAAAAATCGAAGAGAATGAAATCTATGAAAAATGGAGCCCCGTATGGGGAGAAGTTGACACAATAATAAATCATTGTAATGCTGTTACCTTTTATCTTAAACAAAAATCAACGGAAAGATTTTTGAATATTCAATTCCGAATTTTTAATGATGGACTTGGTTTTCGTTACGAATTTCCACGACAGGAAAATTTAAAGTATTTCATTATTGCAGAGGAAAATTCTGAATTTGCTATGACTGGGAATCACATTACATTTTGGATACCCGGTGATTATGATTCTCAAGAGTATACCTACACTACTTCAAGATTTTCTGAAATCAATGCATTGAAAGGAAGACATTTTGATTATATTATAACAAAATCAATTCCAGGAGAAAATTTTGTCCAAACACCTTTAATGATTAAAACCGATGAAGGTTTGTACATTAATATTCATGAATCTGCTTTAATTGATTATCCCGCAATGTATCTTAAAGTAAATAAAGAAAACTTTGTGCTTTCAACTCACCTATGTCCTGATGCTTATGGCAATAAAGCCTATTTACAAACCCCTTTCAATACTCCTTGGAGAACAATTATAGTATCTGATAAAGCTGAAAAAATTCTTGAATCAAAAATAATCTTAAATCTTAATGAACCAACAAAATTTGAAGATGTAAGCTGGATTAAACCAAAAAAATATATCGGTATATGGTGGTCTTTGCATGTTGGAAAAGAATCCTGGAATTATGCTGATATCGATAATATTCGAATTAATAGAATTGACTATGATACATTAAAACCAAATGGAAGGCATGGTGCAACTACTGAAAACGCAAAAAGATATATAGATTTTGCCGCTAAGCACGGTTTCGATGCTGTTCTAATAGAAGGTTGGAATATTGGCTGGGAAGATTGGTTTGGCAACTGGAAAGAAAATGTATTTGACTTTGTTACTCCTTATCCTGATTTTAATGTCGAAGAAGTTTCAAGATATGCCAAAGAAAAAGGCGTTGAACTAATTATGCATCACGAAACATCTTCTTCCGTCACAAATTATGAAAGAAGAATGAATGAAGCATTTGAGTTTCTAAAGAAATATAACTATACGACTATAAAAACAGGTTATGTTGGACCAATTATTCCTCGCGGTGAACATCATGATGGACAATGGATGATCAATCATTACATAAGAGTTTTGGAAAAAGCTGAAAAAGAAAAAATTTGTATTGCTTCACACGAATCCGTTCGATTAACAGGATTACATAGAACTTATCCAAATTGGTTAGCCGCTGAAGCTGCCAGAGGAAATGAATTCAATGCTTGGAGTGAAGGAAATCCACCTGAACACGAAACTATCTTAATCTTTACAAGATTAATAGGTGGACCAATGGACTACACGCCCGGCATATTCCAGATTAAAATGGATTATTACAGTGAAGAAAGAAAAAATTTTCAGGTACATACAACTTTATCCAAACAGCTTGCTCTTTATGTTGTCTTATATAGCCCTTTTCAAATGGCAGCAGACCTTCCAGAAAATTATGAAAGATTTCCTGATGCATTTCAATTCATAAAAGATGTTCCAGTCGATTGGAAAAAAACAAAAGTTCTTTTTGCAGAACCCGGCGATTATATTGTAACTGCACGAAAAGACAAAAATTCTGATAATTGGTTTATTGGTGCTATTACAGATGAAAATTCAAGAGAGTTTAATATTAAACTTGATTTCTTAGATAATGCAAAGTATGAAGCAACAATTTATCGCGATTCTGAAAATGCACACTGGCAAAAAAATCCTATGTCTTATAAAATTGAGAAAAAAGTAGTGGACAATAAATCAACTTTAAAGATTAAATTAGTCGAAGGCGGCGGTTGTGCAATCTCACTCAAAAAAATAAAAAATTGATTCAAAAGCTATAGTAAAATGCTAGAAAATCTATTTAATCTTTTTTTAGAGGTTGTAAATGGAAAGATATAAGTATGAATATATTTTTAGGAATTCTAGAAACTCGGACGAACTTTTCGACGCTTTTGATAGTGCATTAAAAGAAGGAATAGATGATTTTGAACTATATAAAGTCCTTTTCTGGAATCCAACCCTAAACATTGATGAATTAAGTATGTTCATTAAAAAATTAGCAAATACATTCCCACATCTTGCTTATGATGTTTATATCTGGGGAGCTAGAGTAATCGAACTTTCATTTGATAATGTTGAAAACTTTGAAACAATCTTAAATTTTTATAGAAAAGCTTCTGAAATCAAGCCACTTGAAAACGAACCCTATATTAAAGCTGCGGATACATACAACTTTGATTTGAAAGTTCACCCTCCTGCAAGTATAATTAACTTCTTGAAAAAAGGTACAACAAAAGTTAAAGACCCTTCAACATTATATTTCAAATTAAGTGAATTTTTCGGTAAGCTTGGCAATATTGAATTAAAAAATCATTATCTGAACGAGGCAGAAAAATTTCTAAGAAAGAAATATAGAGGTGAATAACTTCTTCAATCAAATAAATTCCATCATTCTTAAAAAACTACCATATAGTTAAATAATATCAAGCGGAGAGGGAGGGATTCGAACCCCCGGTACCGATTCCTCGGTACAACGGTTTTCAAGACCGCCGCATTCAACCACTCTGCCACCTCTCCTTAGAACAAAAATAATAATTAATACAAAAAACCCCGACAAAGTCGGGGCTTATAAATATAATTCTTGGCAACTACCTACTCTCCCACGCGGTCGCCCACGTAGTACCATCGGCGTTCGGGGGCTTAACTTCTCTGTTCGGAATGGGAAGAGGTGTACCACCCCGGCTATGGTTACCAAGAATATAAACTCATAAATAACAATTTTGGAAGAGCTGCTGAGAGTAAAGCTAATTACCCTGGTAAAAATATCAATAAGGTTAAGTCTCACGACCTATTAGTACTGCTCGGCTCAACCCATTGCTGGGCTTACACCTACAGCCTATCAACCTGGTAATCTCCCAGGGGTCTTTAGCTCCGATTACTCGGAGAGGGATGTCTCATCTTGAAGAGTGTTTCGCGCTTAGATGCTTTCAGCGCTTATCACATCCGAACATAGCTACCCAGCGCTGCCACTGGCGTGACAACTGGTACACTAGAGGTTCGTTCGCTCCGGTCCTCTCGTACTAAGAGCGACTCTTCTCAAACATCCTGCGCCCGCATAGGATAGGGACCGAACTGTCTCACGACGTTCTGAACCCAGCTCACGTACCGCTTTAATTGGCGAACAGCCAAACCCTTGGGACCTTCTTCAGCCCCAGGATGCGATGAGCCGACATCGAGGTGCCAAACCTTGCCGTCGATGTGAACTCTTGGGCAAGATCAGCCTGTTATCCCCGGCGTACCTTTTATCCTTTGAGCGACGGCGCTTCCACTCGCTACCGTCGGATCACTAAGCCCTGCTTTCGCATCTGCTCGACTTGTAGGTCTCGCAGTTAAGCACCCTTATGCCTTTACACTCAACGCACGATTACCGACCGTGCTGAGGGTACCTTTGGGAGCCTCCGTTACCATTTAGGAGGCGACCGCCCCAGTCAAACTACCCGCCTAACAATGTCCCTGACCCTGATTCAAGGGCCGAGGTTAGAATTCAAATAAGACAAGGGTGGTATTTCACCGGCGACTCCATCCCAACTAGCGTCAGGACTTCAAAGTCTCCCACCTATCCTACACATGCCTTACTCGAACCCAATGCTAGGGTGCAGTAAAGGTGCACGGGGTCTTTCCGTCCATATGCGGGTAACCGGCGTCTTCACCGGTACCACAAGTTCACCGAGCCCGTGGTTGAGACAGTGACCAAGTCGTTACACCATTCGTGCAGGTCGGAACTTACCCGACAAGGAATTTCGCTACCTTAGGACCGTTATAGTTACGGCCGCCGTTTACTGGGGCTTCGGTTCAGAGCTTCTCCCCGACAAGTCGAGGATAACCCCTCCCCTTAACCTTCCAGCACCGGGCAGGTGTCAGTCCCTATACTTCGTCTTAATTGACTTCGCAGAGACCTGTGTTTTTGATAAACAGTCGCTTGGCCCATTTCACTGCGACCCTGTTCAGCTCCAACCGTAAGATCTTCACCTACTTAGGGTACCCCTTGTCCCGAAGTTACGGGGTCAATTTGCCGAGTTCCTTAACCACGGCTCACTCGAGCACCTTAGAATACTCTTCCCGCCTACCTGTGTCGGTTTGCGGTACGGACTGATGAATTTCTCCTCTGCGAGGTTTTTCTTGGCAGTGTGCTTAGGGTCAGTTTGTGTCCCAAAGGGACTCCCCGTCGCGTCTCGATGTTAGCGAGGATGCGGATTTGCCTACATCCTCCATCTACACGCTTAGACCACCTAAGGCCGGCAGGTGGCTGACCTTTCACTCCTGCGTCACCCCTCAGAGTCAAACGAAATTCACCAGGTACAGGAATATTAACCTGTTTCCCATCACCTACGCCTTTCAGCCTCGGCTTAGGGTCCGACTAACCCTGAGACGATTAACGTTGCTCAGGAAACCTTAGACTTTCGGTGGGCCGATTTTTCATCGACCTTATCGTTACTTATGCCAACATTTGCTTTTCTATGCAGTCCAGCACGGCTCACGCCGCACCTTCACCCCAACAAAGTTGAGGTATCACTTCGTGAATCCCGCATAGAATGCTCCCCTACCACTCCCAGTTAAAACTGGAAGTTCGCAGCTTCGGTAGCCAGTTTGAGTCCCGATAATTGTCGACGCCGAGTCGCTTGACTAGTGAGCTATTACGCACTCTTTAAATGAATGGCTGCTTCTAAGCCAACATCCTAGTTGTCTTAGCAACTCAACATCCTTTCTCTGTTAACTGGCATTTGGGGACCTTAGCCGGCGATCTGGGTTGTTTCCCTTTTGGCAATGAAGCTTATCCCCCACTGCCTGACTCCCGTAGAACATGTCAATGGAATTCGGAGTTTGTCTGGGTTTGGTACCGTTGTGACAGCCCTAGCCCAATCAGTGCTCTACCTCCATGACACTATAATACGAGGCTAGCCCTAAAGCTATTTCGGGGAGAACGAGCTATCACCGAGTTTGATTGGTCTTTCGCTCCTACCGTCAGCTCATCCGAGCGGTTTTCAACCCACACCGGTTCGGACCTCCATGGCGTGTTACCGCCACTTCATCCTGGCCAACGGTAGATCACCCGGTTTCGCGTCTGCCGCGCGTTACTTAACGCCCTATTCGGACTCGCTTTCGCTTCGGCTACTCCGCTGAGCGGATTAACCTTGCAACGCACGAGCAACTCGTTGGCTCATTATCCAGAAGGCACGTCGTCATCCTGATAAATCAGGACTCCGACCGTTTGTAAGCACACGGTTTCAGGTTCTATTTCACTCCCTTCTTAAGGGTGCTTTTCACCTTTCCCTCACGGTACTGGTGCACTATCGGTCACGAGAGAGTATTTAGCCTTACCAGATGGTTCTGGCAGATTCCCACAGACTTCCACTTATTCCGTGGTACTTGGGAGATCATCCCAGAGAGCCGAAAAGTTTTCGCCTACGAGACTTTCACTCTCTATGGTTTACCTTTCCAGGTAATTCGGCTAACTTTTCGGTTTTTGACTCTCCGACCGCACTGCAATTTGGTCTGGATGATTCCC
>Ga0308411_10001676_pt1 | contig 15172 bp, 13 predicted proteins | sample HotsprottomLayer_2_FD_203530 | JGI IMG/M metagenome (GOLD analysis project Ga0308411, IMG submission 203530) | Hot spring phototrophic mat microbial communities from Octopus Spring, Yellowstone National Park, Wyoming, United States -... | ecosystem: Environmental > Aquatic > Thermal springs >...
GCTGACAACATCATAACAGATTTATCAAATCGAATTGAGTATGACCTTAAACCAAATATCATAGTAAAGAAAATTCTCAATCCAGTTGATTGGCAAAATGCATTTAATCTTTATAAAGGCTCTGGACTTGGTTTAGCTCATGGAATAAATCAAGTTGGTGCGTTCAGACCAAAAAATAAAGATGAAGAATTTAAAAATCTCTACTATGTTGGGGCATCAACTACTCCCGGAACAGGTCTACCAATGGTTATAATTAGTTCAAAGCTTGTAACTGAAAGGATATTGAATGATAGAACTTTATAATAAAGTATGTTTTGAAGTTAGCAAGTTAGTTACGAATAAATATTCAACTTCGTTTAGTCTCGGTATTCTTGCATTGAATAAAAAATACAGGTCACCAATTTATTCAATTTATGGACTTGTAAGAGTTGCTGATGAAATTGTAGATACATTTCACGAAGTAAACAAAAAGGAATTATTAGATAAGCTTAAAATCGATACATATAGTGCAATTGAAAATAAACATTCATCAAATCCAATTTTACATTCTTTCCAACTGACAGTTAATGAGTATAAAATCCCATTTGATTTAATTGATGCTTTTTTTAATTCAATGGAGATGGATATTTATCAGGGAAATTACACACGCGAAGATTATGACAAATATGTTTATGGTTCAGCGGAAGTTGTTGGTTTAATGTGTCTAAAAATTTTTGTTGATGGAGATGAAAAGAAATATCAGGAATTGTTCTCGCAAGCTCGGGCATTAGGTTCAGCATTTCAAAAAGTTAATTTCTTGAGAGACCTTGGTAGTGATGTCAATGAACGAAATAGAATTTATCTCCCTGAAGTTTTTGATACAAAAGAAATTACAGAAGAGCAAAAACAAAATCTTGTCAAAGAAACAGAAAAAGAATTTCAAATTGCACTTGATGGAATTAAAAAACTTCCCGATGATGTGAAACTTGGAGTTTATTCAGCTTACCTTTATTACATTGCTTTGTTAAAAAAGATTAAAAAAAGCTCTGTTCAGACTTTGCTTAATAAACGAGTGAGAGTTAATAACTTTCATAAATTTCTTTTGCTTCTTAAAGCATTTATACAAACAAGAATATTGAAAACAATATGAGAATCCTAATTTTCTTAATTCTGGTTCTGTTTGAGATTTTATTTGCTTATGATATTGATAGAAAAGATGAAATTCGGAGGTTGTTTTATTTTGCTGTCGAATCAGTTGATTCGTTGAAAAACTTTGAAAAAAAATTAAAGAATTTGAATCAAAAGCTTGATAGAAGTTTTTTACTTGCCTACAATGGAGCTTATCTAACTCTTGTCGCAAAACATTCATTCAATCCTTATACAAAATACTTTAAGTTGAAGGAAGGGATTGAATTATTAGAGCAGGCAATCCAACAGCAACCAGATAATCTTGAATTTCGATTTATCCGAATTTCAATCTTAAATTATGTTCCGTCCTTGCTCGGTTTTGATGAAATATTTTTCCAAGACTACGAAAAAGCATTTGAGTTATTGAATAAAAAAGATTTCAAATTAATTGATAAGCAAACTCAAAAGGGAATTATAGAATTTTTAATGAGAAGCAAAAAACTCAGTCCAGCCCAAAAATCAGAACTTAATAAACTTTACAAAGAGTTTGAATGAAAACTTATTTTATCATTTTACTTTTAAGTTTTATCATACCTTTCATCTTTTCCTTTGAAAAACAAATTTTCTTTATCAAGAATTATAAAAATGTTTTAAAGTCAATTTTTGTTGTTGCCATTCCTTATTTGATATGGGATGAAGTTTTTACAGTTAACAAAGTGTGGGGATTTTCTTCTGAGCGAACTGTTGGTATCAAAATTCTCAATTTGCCTTTAGAAGAAGTATTGTTCTTTGTGATTATACCTTATGCACTGATTTTTATTTACGAAGTAATAAACTTTTATCTGAATGATAAATCAATTCAATTCAACAAAAAAATTTTTCTTTTAGCTTCGATTGTATTTTTTATTCTTGCATTAGTATTCAGCTCTAAAGTTTATTCGTTTGTTCAATTTTTAATCACAGCTTTATTTTTTATAACCGCTTATTATTTTAAATGGAAAATACCTGTATCTAGGAATTACTGGATTTTGGTCGCTCTGTCATTTATTCCTTTTTTTGTTGTGAATTATTTCCTTACTTCTTTCCCAGTTGTATGGTATAACGAAAATGAAATTATAGGACTAAGAATTATTACAATTCCTGTCGAAGATTTCTTTTATCATTTTACTTTAACATCGTTCTACATTCTCGCATATAATTATTTCAAAATGAAAAAATGAAAAAACGAGTTGCGATAATTGGTTCAGGAATTGGTGGACTCTCTGCATCAATTTATCTTGCTCGAGATGGATTTGATGTAACAATATTTGAAAAAAATTCATTCTTAGGTGGAAAATCAGGCGAAATTGTTGCGAATAGATTTAGATTTGATACGGGACCAACTCTGGTTACAATGCCTTTCGTTCTGGAAGAATTGTTTTTATTTACCGGGAAAAATTTAAGTGACCACATCTCCCTTAAGAAAAAGGAAATTGTTTGCAAGTATTTCTATCCAGATGGTTCAGTTTTTAATGAATATTCAAATAAAGAAAAGCTCATTGATGAATTCGAAAATTTTACGGGAGAAAAAAAAGATAATCTGATTAAGTTTTTGAATTATTCAAAAAGAATTTATGATTTGACCGCTGAACTTTTTTTGTTCAATCCATTTTTGGATTTGAAAAATTTTTTAAATCCAAAAGGTTTTAAAACATTACTTAATTTTCATCAAATAGACCCATTTAGAACAATTCATAAAGCAAATTCATCTTTTTTTAACTCATCAAAAATCATTCAATTATTTGACAGATATGCGACATACAATGGTTCAAATCCTTACAAAGCACCGGCTACATTAAATATCATTCCATTTGTTGAAATTGAATTTGGTGGATATCATAGTCAAGGAGGGATTTATCGAATTGTTGAAAAATTGGCAGAGCTAGCAAAAGAAGTTGGAGTTAAGATTTTTGCAAGCTCAGAGGTTGAAAAAATATTAATTAACAAAACAAATGTAGAAGGCTTAAAAGTGAATGGACTTGAAGCTCCGTTTGATATTGTGATTTCAAATGCTGATTTATATTATACCTATTCCAACTTAATTGGTAAAACAAATTCAAGAGAACCCGAAAGATATATCAAACAAGAACTATCAACTTCGGCGATTATCTTTTATTTTGGTGTAAAAGGAGTTTCAAACAATCTTGAAATGGATAATATTCTATTTTCAGAAAAATACGAGAGTGAGTTTAATCAACTTTTTGTGGAAAAACTAATTCCCGCTGACCCAACAGTTCACATTCACATTTCCGCAAAGGAAAATAAAACTGATGCGCCCGAAGATTTTGAAAATTGGTATGTGATGATTAATGCACCTTCGGTTGAAAATCTGAAATTTGAAATAAGTGAAGTGAAGAAAAATATCCTAACCAAAATTAAAAAGATGACAGGAATTGATTTAGAGAACAAAATTGTTTTTGAAGCTTATCAGACGCCTGAAACTTTAGAGAAGAGAACTTCAGGTTTGTTTGGAAGTTTGTATGGTCCATCTTCAAATAGTCGATATTCAGCATTTTTAAGACAAAAAAATAAATCGAGCGTTTATAATGGATTATATTTTTGTGGTGGAACTGTTCATCCTGGTGGGGGAATTCCACTTGTTATTCTATCAGGGAAAATTACGGCAGATTTAATTAGACGATATGAGAAATGATTGAAGCAAAGCATAATAAAATTTTTAGAATAGTCTTTAATCTTTATATCGATAGTCAGTTAAAAAAACATTTTCATAAATTTTTCTTTATTGGTGAATTACCGAATAAGTTGAATTATAAATCATTGCTTGTCTTGCCAAATCATTTTTCGTGGTGGGATGGTTTTTTTGTCGATTTGATTTATAGAAAATTTTTCAGGAATTATGAAATTTATATGATGGTGCTTGAAGAGACTGTAAAGAACTATTGGTTTTTTAATCAAATCGGTGCTTTTTCAATTAATCAAAATTCACCAAAGGATATTTTGAAATCATTTGAATATGCAAATAAGTTATTGAACGAAGAGAAAAACTTTGTAGTGATTTTTCCACAAGGTGAATTAAAGCCTTACTCAACAAATGTGGAAATTAGACCAGGTATCTTTGAGTTGATATTGAAAAACTCATCTGACTTTGAATTAATCTTTTTAGCAATGAAAATTCAATATGAAAATCTCAAAAAACCAAATGTCTATTTTAAGTTAAGTGAAATTAGAAAATCAAACGAGTATTCAGAAAATCCAGAAAAACTCGAAAAAGATTTTGTTGAAAATTTGAATTTGCTTGAAAATGAAATCCGTACTTCACAAAAATTTGAAATTAAAATCTGATGATTGAAATTTTATTCATTATAATTTTGGTTGCGCAAATTATTTTCACTCTCATCGTTATATACAACTTTTTATCAAAAATAAATTTGAAAGAAAATTCAGACTTAGCCGTGATATCTGAAAAGATTTCAATTTTAATCCCATTTCGAAATGAAGAAAAAAATGTTAAAGCTTGTCTTGAAAGTGTTTTAAATCAAAATTTGGAAAATGTTGAAATAATTTGTTTGAATGATAATTCGGAAGACAACACAGGCAATCTACTTGCGGAATTTTCAACAGAACATAAAATCATAAAAATTATTAATGGAAAACCTTTACCAGATTATTGGACTGGAAAAAACTGGGCTTGCTTTCAACTTGCTGAAAATTCAAGTGGAGATTATTTAGTTTTTCTAGATGCTGATGTTAGATTACACAAAAGTGCAATTCGCTCTGCTTTATTGAAAATGAAAAAATTAAAAACTTCGATGCTTTCTATCTTTCCAACTCAAATTTTGAAATCACTTTCTGAGTATTTAATTGTTCCTTCTATGAACTGGTTACTCTTAACATTTCTTCCGTTAAAATTCGTTTACAAATTTTCAAATCCATCCTTTGTTGCAGCAAATGGACAGTTTATTGTTTTTGAAAGAGAAGCTTATATCTCGATTGGTGGTCATAAGAGTGTAAAAAATAAATTTGTTGAAGATATGGAACTCGCTCGTTTACTTAAAAAGAATGGAGCTAAAATAGTTACACTACTTGGTGGTAATTTAATCTTTGCCAGAATGTATGAAAACTTTGAGCAAGCAATTAATGGATTTTCTAAAAATTTTTATCCTGGATTTAATACTTCTTACTTAAAGTTTTCATTATTCCTGTCATTAATTTTTTTCACTTTCATTTTTCCTTTTTTTCTTCTTTTGTTGTCAAATAAATTCCTAATAATAGTTGGAATGATATTGTTTCAAAAAGTTCTTTTATCAATTAAATCACGACAGAAAGTTTTACCAAATTTTGTTTTAGTTCCGATACAATTATTTCTTGTAATCTTTACAGGCATCAGGTCGATGGTATACACACAAAAGGAAAAACTCGAATGGAAAGGCAGAATTTTGAAAATAAAAAGTTGATTGTAATAGTTTTAGCAATCTTTTATTTGGTTGGAATCTTTATTCATTTAAATTCTGTTTTTTCAATTCTTCTAAAAATTCTTACACCATTGTTTCTGTTGATGTCATCCGCACTTGTGATATTCGAAGAAAAACCATCCAAACAATTTTTAATCTGGATCTCACTGAGTTATTTAATTACTCTTGTTATTGAAATAATAGGAGTGAAGACAGGATTGATTTTTGGTTCTTATAGCTATGGTAAAAATTTAGGCGTAAAATTGTTTGATGTTCCATTGATAATTGGATTGAATTGGGTTGTTCTTATTTTAGCATCGATTGGATTTGTAGAGAAAATAAATACTTCTATTTATCTGAAATCATTTTTGGTTGGAATAATTATGGTCGTATTCGATTTATTGCTTGAAATGTCAGCACCAAGACTTGATTATTGGGTTTTTGATGAAGAGATTGTACCTGTTCAAAATTTTCTATTATGGTTCATAATATCTTATGCATTGAGCTATTTCTATTTTAACTTTAAAGTTGAAAGATCATTTGTTGTTGCAAGATTTAATCTGTTGTTTCAATTCATTTTCTTTTTGCTGATTGTTTTAATGAAGTAAGTTTTTTTGGATAATTTTTCTTAAAATTTTACTTCATCCTTCTAAACATCTCATTTAAAATTTTATAGAACATCTAAAGTTAGTTAAATGATGATGCTTCACCTTAAATTATACTTGTAAGTTTATTCCTTCAATTGATTAATATTAGCCACCAGCATTTTCTCAAATCTCGAAAAATTTTCTAAAAATAAATGTTTTTATCTGGCATTTCGATTGACTTACTAAAAACAAATGTTATTTGAAAAACTGTTCAACTAACAATAAACAATCAAATAAAAACATAAACCAAAAAATCTTGGAGGTTCGTATGAAACGCTTAATGCTCTCAACAATTCTTTTACTCTTTATCGGTTCAACCATTTATGCACAATCAAGTGCGAGTGCAACCGCCACCGTATTAGCTCAACTCAAAAAAGGACTTTCAATTTCATTGATTGGTGGTAGCCTTGATTTTGGTGAAATAATCTTGAATGGAAGTCCACAATCACCAAGTATTGATCCATCTGCCGGTGCTAATTTTAGAGTGATTGGACATCCCAACAAAAATGTTGTCGTAACTTTTAGTAATGCTACACTAAACAACAACGCATGGGTTAGCAATAATGGTGGAACAAACGGAACGATGGTATTCACACCATCAGTAAAACACACTGGATCAAACAGCTCATATAATTCGCCAGTTGATGTAACCAGTGGAAATTCAATTCCATTAGTCAATGTATCAGGTGATGGTTATTTGTATCTCTGGGTTGGTGGTTCACTTTCAATTGCAGCTAATCAACCACACGGTGATTATACAGGAACTTTTAGCATTACAGTTGCTTACTAAAATTAAATTCCTCTCGCTTAAAGCCCCTGATTGTAAGGGGCTTTTTTTTATTTAAAACATTCATTTGAAATATTTGAATTGAATTCAAATCTTTCTAATTCTAATTTTTTCAGTCACCTTTTATGTTTTATATTCGCTTTATGAAAAAACTTAACTTGGGATGTGGTAATAAATTACTTGATGATTACATAAATTTGGATGTAGTTGATTATGGTGGAAATTTAATTCATGACCTAAATTCATTTCCTTATCCTTTTGATGACAATACATTCGATGAAATTCTGGCAAGTCATATTCTAGAACATCTTCAAAATTTTAATAAAGTTATAAATGAATTATATAGAATTTCAAAACCTAATGGAATAATTCGTGTCTATGCACCATTTTTTTTGAATACAAAATTTTTTGGTGATCCTGATCACAAAATTCCATTTTCAATTAGAACATTTGATAACTATGAGTATGTTGGAAATAGAAAGTTAAAGTTTTATGAGAAGTGGAAATTAAATCATCGCACTAATTATGAAACAGATGCAAAGTTTGAAATTTTAGAGAAACGATTTAATGTTTCTAACTTTTTTCCATTGAAATGGCTTAATGCTTTTGTGAATCTTGAACCAGTAGTTTATGAACGACTTTTTGCCGGAATTCTTTCACCTGAAGAAGTAATATTTACTCTTCGAGTTGTAAAATAAATTTGCATAAGAGAGTCATCTTTATTATAATCTTTCAGATGTGAAAGTTCTTTTCAATTTGTGTGGATAAAATGTGGAAAAACTTTTTCTGTGAAAAGTTTTCACAACGCATAAGAATCCATCACAAGATTTCCACAACAACCAATGTGAAATTCGCTGTAATCGATAATCTAAATATTTGAATTTTAATAATTTATATGAATTGTCTGATGTGGATAACTTGTGGATAATTTTTATTTAAAGTAAAACTTTAAAAAAATCAACCAAGTGAAAAATAATAGGTTTTACTATGAGTGTGGATAACTTTCAAAATCAAAAAATTCAATTAATCAATGATAAAAATAAAAATGCTTATAAAAATCCTGAAAAAGCAAAAGAAATATGGAAGGAATGTCTTGAAATAATTAAACAGAGTATTAATGGATTAACTTTCAAAACCTGGTTTGAACCTATAGAACCAGTTGATTTTGAAGGTGAAGAACTCACCATAAAATTACCAAATGATTTTTCTTGGGATTACATCGAAGTTAATTTTAATTCATTGTTGAAAAAAGCTTTGATTAGTTCAATTGGAAAAAATGCAAAACTTACATACATATTCGATTCAGAGAAAGGTTCAGATGAAACTCCCGAACAAAGATATATCAGCTATTACAGAAGTCATCTTATTGCAAGCAAAAATTCAGGATTAAATAGGAACTTTGATGGATTAAAAATCAATGAGCAAAAAGAACAAGAAGAAGTATTTGAAACAAACCTGAATGAGAAATTCACATTTGATAATTTCATAAAAGGAGAAGGGAATCAACTTGCACGTGCGGCAGCTTATGCGGTAGCAAATTCTCCAGGTGGTACATCTTTTAATCCTTTGTTTATTTATGGTGGAGTTGGTTTAGGTAAAACTCATTTAATTCAGGCTATTGGTAATTATGTGGTCAAAAATAAAAAAGTAAAAAAGGTCTTATATACAACGGCAGAAAAGTTTACAACTGAGTTTGTTGAAGCAATCAAAAAAGGAAATCCAAACGAATTCACAAGTTTTTATCGCAGTGTAGATATTTTGATTATTGACGATATTCAATTTTTCTCTGGGAAAGAATCCACAACTGATACATTTTTCCACATTTTTAATAATCTTCATCAACTTGGTAAACAAATTATTTTATCATGCGATAAACCACCTAAGAGCTTATCGGGGCTGGATGAAAGATTAGTATCTCGTTTTCAATGGGGACTTTCAGTTGATATTCAACCGCCAGACCTCGAAACAAGAATTGCAATCTTAATCAAAAAGAGTGAAGCATATAATCTCGATATTGATTTGAATATCATCGAATATATTGCAACAAACATCACAAATAACATTCGAGAGCTTGAAGGAGCTTTAATTAAATTATTGGCAAAAGCATCACTGGAAGGCAAAGAAATTACACTCGACTTAGCTAAGGAAGTTGTGAAATCTGTTGCAACAGAAAAAAAATCTACTCTAACTCTTGACCAAATTCAAAAAGTTGTTGCGGATTATTTTGGCATCTCTACAGATGTCTTAAGGTCAAAATCAAAAAAGAAAGAATTTGTTCAGGCAAGACAAATCGCGATGTATTTCTGCAAAAAATTCACAAATGCTTCATTGAAAACAATAGGTCTGAACTTTGGCGGTAGAGACCATTCGACTGTTATTCACGCAATACAAACTGTAGAAGAATCAATGAGAGATGATGCTTTTGTGGATATGCTCAGTACAATTCAGAAAAGAATCGAATACAATACATAAAATTGAATTGGATTAGTTTTTTTGCTCAGCTTGTTTAGGCAAAATCTTTTGCTTTAAAGAATGAATTAATCAATTTATTTTACAGCCAAGATAATCTTCACAAATTTTTTGGATTGCAGTTCTAGTCGAATTAAATGCCCAGTTGATTGAACCTCCTTTTAATCCAGCAGATAAATCACCAACAAGGAATAATCCTGGCACATTTGTTTCGAATTTCTCTTTGAGAGATGGTTGTTCACCACTAAATTCAATTCCAATAGATTTGAGAAAGTTTTTAGGAGTTGTTCCACCAAGTGCATAGACGATAAAATCAAAAGTCATTGGTGGAAAATTCGATTCTTTGAAAATTATTTCAGGCTTATCGTTGTTTTCCCTTACTTCAATAATGTTTGACTCTCTTAAAATCGTTATTTTGTTTTGTTGTTCGAGGGCAAGTAAACTTTCTCTATTTATATCATTCATTCTTGTGAATTCATTTCTACGATAACTCAAAGTAACATTATTTCCATTTTGAAAAAGAAATTGACAATACTCAGAAGCAGAATCGCCACCGCCAACTACTAAAACTTTTGAATTTTTAATTTCTTTTTCAGTTATATCAAAAAGAATTTTATCCTTTAATGAAGTCGGAATTTTATAATCTGGCTTGTTCGGTTTGCTTAAAATTCCAATTGCTATTACAACAATCTTTGAGTTGTAATTGCCTTTGTCACTGAAAGTGGTAAATGTTCCGTCTGAGTTTTTATTAATTTTATAAACAGTCTCATTGTATCTCACATTTAGATTATTCTCTCTAATTGCTTTATCGAGATAGGAAATTGTTTCTTCTTTTGTTAAATCGGTGATGCACATAACTCCGAGACATTTGGCTTCAATCCCTTTGTAGTTTGCTGATACGAGTTTTGATTCAGGATAAAATTTTTTGATAGTGAAAGAATGTTCTTCACTCTTTTCTATAATTAAAATATTTTCAACAGGAACACCTGCGTGTTTTGCTTCAACGGCCATGCTAATTCCTGCAGGTCCTGCACCAATGATGATAATATCATAAACCATTGTATTTCTCCCCTAAAATCTATTTGTGATATCTATCATTAAGAATTTTGACTTTTCATTATTTAATTTTTGTTCAAAGGTTACTGAAAGAGTTAAGTTTCTGAAAATGTTTGCATAAACACCAAGTTCGAGAAAGCGTTCTATGAACAATTTGTTCCCTGCGTTTAGATAAAATTCATAAAGTCGAAAATTAAGATTTACCATAAGGTCACCAAAAAAGTTTTTAGAAAAATAACTTGAATAATTTGTAGCTCTGATAAAAGGCGATTGAAGTTTATTAAAACCAAAACTTAATGTAGATTTAATAATAGGTAAGTGATTAAAACCAAGTGTAGTTCCATAATTAAGAGAAGACTTTTGGTCAAGAGGAGTTTCTCTTATTCCGAATTGAAGGTTGACAAACACAAGATTTAAAGGTCTAATTAAAGCGGACATTCGTAAGCCTTGCCTAAGCGTATTTTCAAATAAAGTATCGGATGAATTCCTAAAACTCTCGAGATAATAGATTCTTTTTCTTGAGTCGTAACTTATACTGACATTTAATTGTCTAAGAGGTCTCATAGTTAATAATGTAGTTAGTGAATTTAGGTTGAGTTTATTTGATACTTTACCTTTATTGAACAAAAAAAAGTCAAACTCGGAGGAAAAGAAAAAAGTAGAATATGGAAAAATATTGTTTCGATGTTGAAAGTAGATAAATCTTCTATCTGTTTTAAGTTGATTCGTTTGTTCAATGAATGCAAGAGTGTTTTCCATTGATTTATTCTTAATTGAATCTTCTCTTGATACAAAAAATCCTGCCTGTGCAAGTTTACCATTGAACCAGTAAGTAGAATAATCAGGTCGAGAGCCAATGAATATTCCAAATTTAGTCTGATAAATTTTGTATGAATATTGAATACCATCAATTGAGCCGAGGCTGATTATGTTCGGATTTAAACTTCTTCCAAATTTAAAATTGTGATTTTCTAGATAAGAGTAATCAAATGAGAATTCATAGACTTTTAGAAAATTTTTTATTTCCTTGTTTGAAGTTCTCAAATTCTTGTTTGTAGTTAAAATAAAGTAAGATTTGAAGTTTAGATTATTCAAGATGAAATTCTCAGAAGAATAATTGACACTATACCTCAACCTATTTGTTTTATTAAAATCATTAAGGTCGCCAAAACTTTGAAGAGTCATTCTTAAATTGTATCCCTTAGGTGTTTTGGTGTGTTGCTCAATTTTCAAGGGGATAAAATTTTGATTTATAAATATGGCAGTTGTATCTGTGACAGTGATTTTCCCGATTTCATCGCTTAAAAGATTTATAATGGCATAAACTGAATCTCCTACTTCAAGTTTTGTCAAAGGTTTTGCTGCGACTGATAATGAAGACATAAATTTCACTATAGCTACAATAGAATCTTTGAAATTGTATAGTGTATCTTCTAAATTTATTCCTTCAGTAGAATTAAATTTTATGTAAGCGTATTGTGAAGATTTGAAAGAGACCACACCTGATAATTTAGTTCTGATTTGAGCATTTAACATGACATGAATAAAAATCAAAAATAATAATATAACTTTCATATTAATCATGAATAAATTTTTTGATATGTATTAACCCCTCACCAGTGGGATGACAATTTAAACAAGCCTGGCTGTTGTACACATAACCATTAACATCGCGATGTTTATCATCCATTCTTGTTTTATTATGTTCATGGCAGGTTATACAAGAGAAATCTGAAAAATTATTTGGATTAATATGGCAGATTGAACAATTATCCCATTTGTTTTTGTGTTTACCAGAAAAGATTGGAAAATATTGTTGGTCGTGGTTGAAAGTAGAAGGAATCCAGCCATTAGTTGTATGACACATATCACACTGATATGGAAATTGTAATCGTACATGATTTGGATTGATTGTTCTATTGTAATTATCAATGTGACAGCCTTGACATTGATTAGGCGTTGTATTGTAATTCCCATTATGACAGGCATCACAATTATTTCTAATAACATTATGTTGACCCGTCAATGGATAATAATTGTTATGAATTGGAAATAATTCCGGTCTCCATCTCGGATTTGTACTATGACAAGTATTGCAAGTAGTTGGTAAATTTAATGTTGTATGGCTTGGATTAGTCGTTTGGTTATATTGATTCTGGTGACAATCATAACAAAATGTTGATGTGCCTGTTGTTTGTCCCTGATGACAATTCAAACAGCTTACATTGATATGAGCACCTGTTAAGGGAAATTGAGTGTTGTTGTGATTGAATGTTGAAGGTATCCAAGCTATGGTTGTATGACAATTTTTACATTGTGTACTAAATCCAATTTGTTGATGATTAGGATTTTGAGTTTGATTGAAATCTCCAAGATGACAAGCTTGACATTCCGCGGAAGTATTTTGAAAACCATTATTATGACAACTGTTACAATTCAAATTTATATGAGCACCAGTTAATGGAAAATTAGTCAATCCATGATTAAACGCACCTTCTTTACTTCCGGAGGGATGACAATTCAAACAAGCACGGCTGTTGTATACATAACCATTAACATTTCCATGTTTATCATCCATTTTTGGTTTGTTATGTTCATGACAATTTATGCAGGAGAACTCAGAATAATTACTTGAATTATTGTGACAATCAATACAAGAATTCCATTTTCCTTTATGCTTACCTGAATAAATTGGAAAGAAGAAGTTATCGTGGTCAAATTGAGCATCATTCCAAGTGGTAATTCGATGACAATTCTCACAATTTGTAGAAAATCCGACTTGTTGATGATTTGGATTTTGCGTGTTTTGATAATTAACGAGATGACAGCTTACACATTTTTTATCTAATCCACTAAATGTTTGTTGATTGTGACAAGCATAACAGTTTTTAATTTGATGTCCACCCGTTAAAGGGAAAAATGAATGAGTAAAGTTTTTTGCACTCCAACTTTTAGCATCAAGAGAATGACATAAAAGGCAGTTTGTTGAAAAATTTGCAGTAATGTGATTTGGATTTTTTGCTTGCTCAAAATCGTTTCTGTGACAGTAATAACAATCCACATTTTGTTCTTCAAAAATTAATCTGTCCATAGATTTATGACAGGATTGACAATTTACATTTTGATGAGCACCTACAAGAGGAAAACGACTGTTGTTGTGGATTTCTCGAATATTTTTTACAATCCAGCTTTCGGGATTATGACATTTTTGACAGTCAACGCCTAATGTATTTTGATGTACATCATTATGGCAACTTTGGCAATCGCTTCTAGCTTCTTCAAACTTTAAACTTGAATGACATTGTCTACAATTAACTAATTTATGTTGACCACTTAAGCTAAATCTCGTAATCTCATGGTCAAATTTCATATCTTGGGAAATAATATTCCATGATACATCTGAATGACAATCATCGCATTGTAATTTTAAGTTACTACCGTGAGGTGAAGTTTGAGCAAAAACCAGAGAGAAAAATGAAATTAAGAAGAATGACAATCTGAGCATTTCACTCTCCTTGTTTTGAATAAAACGAAAGTCCCACCATCATCCATGTTCATTCGGGGATGACATTTATAACATTCAACTTTTTCATGAGCCCCACTTAGTTTAAACTGTGAATTGTTATGATTAAATTTAGTTGGTTTCCAGTCATCAAAAGTATGACAACTTAAACATTCTTCTGAAGAATATTGTTTATAATGATTATCCAAATGGCAATCAAGACAACCTGATTTTAAAGATTTGAACAGATGAACTTTTTTACCTTGAATTTCCTTTATGTGACAATTTCTACAAGTAATTGAAATATGTTTTCCAGCTAGAACAAAATTTGTTTGAGAATGGTCAAATTTAACCTTTGACCAATTAACTGTATTATGACAATTTTCACATTTATCTTCTCCAATAAATTTAAAACTAATTTCTTGATTATGAACATTCTGATGACATTCAACACATTTCATTGAGTTAAATCTAAAGCTCCATTCATTGTTTTTGTAATGACAAGCTCTGCAATCGACTGCAAGATGAGAGCCAGTCAAAACAAATTTTGTTTTTTGGTGAGACTCAATTGTATAAGTGGAAGGCGTAAAGCCTTCTTCAGTATGACATTCTTTACAATCCCTGATTGTATTATTTATCACAAATTGACCTTTATGATAATCCTTATGACAATCAATACATTTATTGTGTTTAATTGGTTCTGTTAGTTTTCCTTTATGACAATCTTTACATTCTAAAAATCTATGCTCCCCCAACAAAGGAAAATTGGTTTTTGTGTGGTCAAAGACTTGCCTTACTGCATTTTTGAACGAATTATAGTTATGGCAATTCAAACAGTTACTGCCAAATTTATTTTGATGGATATCTATGTGACAATCGGTACATAAAATTTTTGATTTTGAAATGAACTTTATGATTGTTGATTGATTAATTTCAGTCCTTTTATGACAATCAATACAATTAACATTTTTATGTGAACCTAATAAAGGGAATGATGTTTTTGAATGGTCAAATTTGATATCTGAAGTGAATGAAGTTGTATTATGGCAATTCTCACAATTATTTCCTGCAGTTTGTTGATGAACATCTTCATGACAGGAATTACAGTTTTTATTCAGGCCAAGGTAAGTTTTCTCCTTTTTAAGATTTGGTT
>Ga0308411_10001677_pt1 | contig 15169 bp, 16 predicted proteins | sample HotsprottomLayer_2_FD_203530 | JGI IMG/M metagenome (GOLD analysis project Ga0308411, IMG submission 203530) | Hot spring phototrophic mat microbial communities from Octopus Spring, Yellowstone National Park, Wyoming, United States -... | ecosystem: Environmental > Aquatic > Thermal springs >...
ACCGGATGGGGGTGAGCTCCGGTCCCTGAAGCCGGCCGCCGGGGGTGAGCAGGCGGGAGGAGGCCTCCTAACTTAAAGAAAAAAAAGAGGCAACCGAAACCAGCAACCAGCCCAAAAAGGAGTCAAAAAGCAGAAAAAGCAACCCAGAAGAACCAACCAACCAGCAACCACAACCAAGAATTCCCACCAACCCGCAGAGGCGGAACCCACTCCACGCCCCAGCTCTGCCCATCCATGCAGCACGCTGCCGCCCTGCGCCCGCAGCACGTCCCAACTCCAGCCCCAGCCGCGTGGGTCCCCCAACTTGCACCTGCGCCACGATCAGCACGAAATTGGTTTCGCAACGGCAACCTGCCGGCGCCGCACCCGGCTCACGAAATGCGTGGCTGCTTGAGTGAACAGGTTGGGATTACTAGGCAAGTAAGGCGGGGCCGGAACACGCACGCACGCGTTCCGCTTTCCCATTGGTCGGGGCGGAGGGATTTGAACCCACGACCCCCTGCGCCCAAGGCAGGTGCGCTACCAGGCTGCGCCACGCCCCGATCCAAACTTCATTATAGTGGCCCAAGCCCCGCCGCTTCAGAATCATTCTCGGATTGGAAAACGCGGGTCCGCTTTCCAGCCGCGCTCGGCGCGCCTGCTCATGCCCCCGCCGCCCGCGCCGACAGGCTCCGCAGCTTGGCCGTCAGCGTCGTCCGCTTCAGCCCCAGCATGTCCGCCGCGCGCTTCTTATTCCCGCCCGTCTTCCGCAGCGCCTGCTCGAGCAACTCCCGCTCGAACGCCCCCACCGTTGCTTCATAGTCCAGGCCGTCGTCGGGCACCGACACCACCGGGGCTGCGGCGCCCCGCTGGGGCTTCGTTTCCGCCGCCGAAGGCAACGGGAAGTCGCTCGGATACAGCACGGCCCGCTCCCCGCTCAGCGCCACCGCCATCTCCACAGCGTTCTCCAGTTGCCGGACATTGCCCGGCCAGGAGTAAGCGCACAGCCGCCGCAACGTCTCAGGCTCAACCCGCTTCAGCGGCAGGTTCTCCAAGCGGCACACCTTCTCCAGAAAGTGCTCTACCAGCAGCGGCACATCCGAAAGCCGCTCCCGCAGCGGCGGCATCGTCAACGGCACCACATTCAACCGGTAAAACAGGTCCTCCCGGAAGCGCCCCTGCCGCACGCGTTCCACCAAATCGCAGTTGGTGGCGGCGATGACGCGGACATCCACCCGGATCGTCTCCGAGCTGCCCAGCCTCTGAAACTCGCGCTCCTGCAACACCCGCAGCAGCTTGGCCTGAAGCTCCAACGGCAAATCGCCGATCTCATCGAGGAATAGCGTTCCCCCGTCGGCTTGCTCGAAACGGCCGGCCCGGCTCTGCACCGCTCCCGTGAAGGCCCCCTTGACGTGGCCAAACAATTCCGCCTCCAGCAAGTGCTCCGGCAGCGCGCTGCAATTGACCGAAACCATCGTCTTCCGGCCCCGCGGCCCTGCCAGATGCAGAGCCCGCGCAGCCACCTCCTTGCCCGTGCCGGTTTCGCCCGTGATCAACACCGTGCAGCGCCGGGCGCCCACCAGCCGGATCACCTCCACCACGTCCCGCATGGCCTGGCTTTCCCCCACCAGAAGCTGCCGCCACGGTTCGGAGTTCAGCCCCGCCGCCAGACGCGCCAGTCCTTGGCTTTCCCGCTGCTCGAAAACCGCCTCCAAACAAGCGGCCAGCTTCACAGCCTCCAGCGGACCGCTCAGATAAGCCGCCGCACCCAGCCGCGCCAAGCGAAAGGCCTCCTCCGGATCCCCTTCCCAACGGTGCACAATCACCGGGGCATCCCGGCGCACCCGCCGGAGTTCCTCCAGCAGTTCTTCCGCGGTCCAGTCCTCCAGTGGGATACACGCCAGCACCGCCTCGGCCCCCGTCTGGCGAAAAAAATGCAGTCCCTGATGAACATCACTAAAATGCTCTACCCGGCAGCCGATGAGAGCGTCCGAAAGGGAGGCGTGGAACGCCGCAGAGCCGCCGATCCAAACAAGCCGTTTCAGGTAAGACATAGCGTTAGAGCGGAGAAATCGGCCGGCCTCGGCTTCACTTTACGGGCAGCGCCAAAAAAGTGGCGCGTGTCAGGTATTTGGCGGCCTTTCCCTAAAGTTTTCGCGGGAGCGGCCGATAAGAAAGGCAGAGTAGAAGCCCAGGCGGGCGAGCCATGAGAGTTGATGACCGCTACATGAACAGCAGTCAGGCCATTCAGCCTGGCAAGGCCTCCGGAGCCCAGGAAGTCGACCGCCAGTTGGAGACGCGCAGCGGGGAGCCACGCTGGGGGCTAACCTCGGACCGCGTGGAGCTTTCCGAGCTGACCGGCGGATTGGCCCGTATGCTCAGCGCTGCGGCGCGCCAGCGCGCCGAGCGCGTCGAAAGCCTGCGGCAGGATTACGCCGCCGGGCGTTACCAGGTCAACGTGGCCGAACTGAGCCGCAAGATCGCAGCCGAGATGCGCGCCGGCGCCAGCCAGCCGCCCGCGCTTGGCCCCAGCCGCAGCCCATAAAGGCTGCCGTTTCCCGGCAGAAAGGACCGCGCCGATGAGTTGTGGCCCGGCTGAGTGGCTGCGGCGGCCGGGCGTCAAGCTTGACCGCAACGCGGCCTCGACGGGGCGTGGCCGGGTGCGCCTACAAGTCGGCGTCGGCTTGCAGCCCGGTTGACGTTAGCCGAGGCGCTTACAGACAATGGCCGTCGGCTTGCATGCATCATGTCCGGGGAAATCGCCATGCCAGTCGAGCACCTAGTCGAGGCTCAACAGCTCCTCCAAAAAGTCCAGGCGCTGGCCGCCGCCCCAAGCCCGGCCCGCTTGGAAAAGAGTCAGTCGCTCTTAGAGGGGGCTCTGCGCCAGATGCAACTGCTCCGCGCGGAAACCTCCAAGCCGGACTTCCAACCCACCCCGGCGTTCACCGCTGCCGCCCAAACCCTACAGCGCCAACTTCAGCATACCCAGCGCCTGCTCGAGCAGGCCAACCTGTTCTTTGAAGGCTGGGCGCGCCAGAAGGCGAGCCTTACCGGCGGCTACGACGCGCACGGGAATCCAGCGCCCGCCGAAGAGATACGCAGAGGATTGGCGGAGGCTTAACCCATGTCCAATCTGCTCACTTCCTTGATCAGCACCGCCCAGGCGCTGGGCGTCTTTGAGCGAGCGCTGGTGGTCTCCCAAAACAACGTCGCCAACGTCTCCACGCCGGGCTACGCCGCTCAGCGCATGATTCTGCATGCGGCCGAGTTCGACCCGAGCACCGGGCTGATCGGAGGGGTGCAGGCGGGAGAGATCGAAACCGCCCGCAACCTTTACGCCGAGCAGAACGTGCGCCGCCAGCGCGAGTCACTGGGCTACTACACGGAGCTGGCCCACAGCCTGGCGGCGGTCCAGAGCTACTTTGACGTCACCGGACGGCAGGGAATCCCGGCAGCCCTCAGCAACCTCTTCCTGGCCTTCTCGGCCTGGAGCGTGGAACCGGGCAGCCTGCCTGCCCGCGAGCAGGTGATCCGACGGGCCGGCGAACTGGCCGACGCCTTTCATCAGGTCGCCGAAGGGATGGCCCGGGCTGCCGCCGACGCTGACCGCCAGCTTCGCCAGACCGTAGACAAAATCAACCAGATCGGCCAGCAGCTCTACGAATACAACGTCGCCCGGCGCAGCGGAGGCATGGACGATGCGGGCTTGGACACCAAAATCCACGCGGCGCTGGAGGAACTCTCGGAGCTGGTCAACATCAGCGTCCTGCACCAGACAGACGGCTCGGTCACGGTGTTGATCGGCGGCCAGTCCCCCCTGGTGATTGGCGCCAGCCTCTACCGCATCAGCGTTCAGTTCGATTTGCCCGCCGACCCGCCCCCCATCTATGCCGCTGCACCAGCGCCTGCCCGGATTGTGGCCTCCGAAGGACGCGACATCACCTCCTTGGTGAACCAAGGCTCTCTGGGAGGATTGCTCGAGATGCGCAACCAGGTGCTGGCTTCTCTGGCTGGGGACGCTTACCACGCGGGTGACCTCAACCTGCTGGCCAAGGCGGTGGCGGATCGAATCAACGAGCTGCTCACGAACGGCTGGGTTTCCGAAGGCCCGCCGCCCGCGAGCGGCGTCCCGCTGTTCACCTACAACCCGGCCAGCGACGCCGTCGTGGCCCAAACCTTGGCGTTGAATCCCGCCGCGAACGCGCAGAATCTGGCCGCCATCAGCCCCGGGCCGCCCTATGTGGGCAACGGCGTGGCCCTTCAGTTGGCGGAGCTGGCCGAACCCCGCCGGCAACAGGACATGATCAGCGGCTACAGCTACGCTGCTTTCTTCGGGCGTCTGGCCGGCTCGGTCGGATCGCGGCTGGCGGATGCAGAGGCGAACCGCGCCTTCCGCGCCGACACAACCGCGCAAGCCCGGGAGCTCCGGCAGCAGCTTTCCGGCGTTTCTCTCGATCAGGAGGCGATCCTGATTCTCCAGTTCCAGCGGGCTTATCAGGCCAACGCCAAGATGCTCAGCCTGCTCGGTGAACTCACCGAAGCGGTGCTGGGGATGATCCGATAAGCAATGCATATGGGGGCATTATGATCCGTAATCTTGATCCATCCTCGGAACGGTTCCTGGCTTCCCTGGAACGCATCCAGCAAACCCTGGACCGCGCCAACCGTCAGATTTCGTCGGGACTTCGCGTCAACGACCCCTCCGATGCGCCGGACGAGATCAGCGACATTCTCAAGCTGCTGGCTTCCCTGAGCCGCAGCGATCAAATCCGCACCAACTTGGCGCGGGTCCAGTCTGAGGTGCGCGCCGCTGAGGAGGCGCTCGAAACGGCCATCAAACTGGTGGAGCGGGCCCGCGTGCTGGGTTCCCAAGGCGCCAACTCCACCCAGACCGCCGAAACACGGCGCATCATCGCAGGCGAGATCCAGGGCCTGCTCGAGGAGATGGTCACCGCCAGCCAAGCCATGATCAACGGCCGCTACGTCTTCAGCGGGGACCGCGACGACGCGCCGGTGTATGAACTGGATGGCAGCCAGCCCAACGGCGTGAGCCGGCAATTCATTCCCCAAGCCACGCGGCAGATTCTACACCCCAGCGGGACGACCTTCTCGGCCTCCAGGACGGCGCAGGAGATCTTCGACAGCCGCAACCCGGACGACACGCTGGCGCCGGAGAACGTCTTCGCCGCGCTGAACGGGCTCCGCCTCGCCTTGCAAAACAACGACCAGGCGGCCATCGAGAGCGCGCTGGCCTCGCTGCGTCTGGCCGGAGACCATCTGAACATCCACCTCAGCTATTACGGGCTGGCGCAGCGCAAAGTGGAATCCGCCATCGACTTCGCGCACAAACTGGAAGTGCAGCTCAAAACTGAGCTCAGCAAGCGGCGCGACGCGGATTTGACCGAAGCCGCGCTGGAAATCCAGCGCGCCAAGATGCATCAAGAGGCTGCCTACGCCAGTCATTCCGCCACGCCGCCGCGCAGCCTCTTTGACTATTTGCGTTAGCTGGGGCGCGCTGGGCGGCGGGCGGCTTATGCTGAAGGCGCTGGCGCAGAACGGCGGCCGGCGCGCAGGCTTTCACGGCGGCTTTGCGCCGTTCAGGAGGCCGTCCTTTGGGAAGGCTGACGGCGCCCGCTCTGAGCCGCTGCGAGAATCGCCCGGCCGATGCTGCCCAAAGGCAGCACCTGCGCGGCCGCGCCCAGCCGGATCGCCTCCCGCGGCATTCCGAAGACCACGCATGTGGCCTCGTCCTGAGCGATCGTGTGAGCGCCGGCCTGTTTCATCTTGAGAAGTCCTTCAGCCCCGTCCGCCCCCATGCCCGTGAGCAGCACCCCGATGGCGTCCGGGCCGTAAGCCTCCGCAACCGAAGTGAACAGCACATCTACGGAGGGCCTCTGATAGTGGACTCTGGGTCCGGTCTTGACTTCGACCCGGGCCGCCATGCCCGAACGCCGGACAAGCATGTGGTAATCGCCGGGGGCCACCAGAGCCCGCCCGGGAACCAGGAAGTCCCCGTCGGCGGCTTCTTTCACTTCCATCGCACAGATCTGGTTGAGGCGCTCGGCGAAGGCTTTGGAGAACACGGGCGGAATGTGTTGTGCGATCACGATTCCCGGACAGTCGGCCGGCAGCACCGAAAGGATTTCCCGGATCGCCTCGGTTCCTCCGGTAGAGGCGCCGATGGCGATGACCGCGGTGGCGTCCAGCGAACCTGCCGGAACGGCGGGAACAGCCGGGGGAGCCTGCGGCTCGGCAGGGGTTCGTAGGGCCGGACGAACCCGCGCTGCGGCCGCCGCCCGGATCTTGGCCGCCAGCGTGTGCCGCAGCTCCCCGACCGAGTAGGGCCCGGAAGGCTTGGCCAGCACTTCGACTGCGCCCAGCCGCATCGCCTCCAGGGCCAACCGGGTGGAGGATTGGCCCAGCGAGCTGATCACAATCACCGGCATCGGATGGAAGCGCATGAGCTTGTTAAGAAAGGTCAGCCCATCCATCCGAGGCATCTCGATGTCCAAAGTCAGGACATCGGGCTCCAACGCCAGGATCTTGTCCCGGGCCACATAGGGATCCGGCGCCACCCCCACCACCTCCAGGCCGGGTTCGGCGGCCAGGCACTCGGAGAGGATCTTGCGGACGATCGCCGAATCGTCCACCACCAGCACCCGGATTTTCTTGCCGGCGCTCATCCGCGACTTGAATCCAGCCAGAGGCGCGCCTCGGCGCCTCCGCAATCCAGCGTCAGGATGCAGGCCGCGTCCGGCTGCCGGAGCGGAGCGCCCTCCAGCAGGCGCGGGCTCGACAACTCAAACGACCGTCCGTTTTCCAAGCGGCTCAGCGTGGCGCCGCAAATCATATTGGCCATCTCGCGCAGCACATTGACCGTATCTTCCCTTCCAACAGCCGCTCCAGGTTCGGCGCCCAAAAAGTTCGCGGCGGCCGTGGCGGCTGCCTCTTCCGAGAGGCCCAGATAGAAGCATCCGGAGGGATCCCCGCGGAAGTCCACCTCAAGCCACCAGGAGGGCCCGGGCGTGGGCGCGGAAGGATCCGGCTCCTCGACAATGAGGAAGAACATGGTTTCCAGAACCTGCCGGGCGGCCTCGCATAAGCAGGTTTGAACCGGGTCAGGACCAGTCTCAGACATGAGGCACCCCCAAGAGCCGCTCCAGCTCGGCGCGCAGGGCTTCGGGCGTAAAGGGCTTGGCGATGTAACCCTTCACCCCCAAAGCCAGCATGTGCCGGATCCGGGCGTTGCTGCTGTCGGTGGAAATCACCAGAACCGGGATGGAGCGCAGGCAATCATCGGCCTCCAAGCGGCGGACGAACTCAGCGCCGTCCATGCCCGGCATATTGATGTCGGTCAGGATGAGGTCTACCCACTCCCGGTTGAGCACCGCCAGGGCTTCCTGGCCGTTTCCGGCCTCCAGGCAAACGCCGCAGTCGAAACCCGAGATTTCGATGACGCGGCGGATGAACGACCGCATTGAAGGAGAATCATCTACGATCAGGACACGGTACGCCATTCCACAACTCCTTGCGCCAAGTGGACCGAACCGGTCATCTCCCGTTCCGGCTCGCCCGTGCTGCGGCACCACATCCGGCCCGTGCCCACCTCCAAACGGACCGTGCGGGAGCTGAAACCTCCCAGCTCCTCGCCCTGAAGCAGGATGCCGGCCCTCCACAGGATCCGGCGAAGCGCCTGAGAGTTGCGCTTGCCGATTTGGAATACGCCGTCGGGGTCCATCACCTGAGCTGCTCCGGCCGCGCGCACCACCAAGCGGTTTTTGACTGCGCCCAACGCGTAAGCCCGGCGGAACAGCTCCGGGATCCCCGTGTCGGCGAACATAAAAGGGTTCCGCAGGGCCCGCTCGGCGTCCAGCCGGCTCTCCGGCAACATGTAGTGCAGCAAACCGCCCACCCGCGCCACCGGATCGTGGATCAGCAGACCGATGCAGGAACCCAGCGCATGGGTAACCAGCACAGCGTCCGGGTCGTTGCTCACCGCGCAATCGGCGACGCCCACCACGATCGTCCTCATCGGCGCCCCTTCCGGCACCCCGCCGGCGGCTCTCCCGGGGCGGGCTTGCGATAGACGGCCGGGCGCACGTATTCCAGACCCGTTTTCAAGCCCGCCAAGCTCTCGGCGTGCCCCACAAACAGATACCCGCCCGGCTCCAGCCAGGACGCAACGCGCTCCACCACCATCTGGCGGACCGGCCGGTCGAAGTAAATCATGACGTTGCGGCAGAAGATCAGTGCGAACGGTTCGGCGTGGCTGAAGGGTTCGATCAGATTCAGGCGGCCGAATTCGATCAGCCGCTGGACCTCGGGCTTTACTTTCATGAGCCCTTCATGGCTTCCATGCCCGCGCAGGAAGAATCTGGGCAGCCAGCCGGGCGGCAAATCCCGGAGCCTTTCGGCCGGGTAGATGCCGCGTTCGGCGGCGCTCAGAGCCCGGGTGGAGATGTCGGTGGCGAGGATGTGAATCTCCGGGCTCCCGGCGGGCGGCAGGTGTTCGAGCAGAGTGCAGGCCAGCGTGTAGGGCTCCTCGCCGCTGGCGCAAGCGGCGCTCCAGATCCGCAGAGTCCGGCGGTCGCGCCAGGCCGGCAGCAAGTGTTGGACCAGGAACTCGAAGTGGGCGGGCTCACGGCGGAAGGAGGTGTAGTTGGTGGTCAGCGCGTCGATCATGCTGACCAGCGCCTCGCCGGTGCGGTCCGAGACGACGTATTCGTAGTAGCTCCGGAATGAGGGAAAACGCCCCTGCCGGATGAGTCTCCCCAACCGGGCCTTGACCAGTTCTTCCTTGCCCTGGCGCAGATCCAGGCCGAAGCGCTCGCGGGCCAGGTTCCGAATGAGCTCGAACTCGGCCGCGCTCAGCGTCAGCCCGCCTTCGGCAGCCTCTAACAGATCTAGGGCCGGGTTCACGCCTCTCCTTTCCAGGCGAAGATGGCTTCGAGATCCAGAATGAGTCCCACCCGGCCGTCGCCCAGGATGGCGCCGCCGGCGATCCCGCGCACGTGGCTGAACATTGGGCCCAGGCTCTTGATCACCACTTCCTGTTTGCCGATGAACTCATCCACCAGAACCGAGAAACGTTTGCCCTCCTGCTCGGCCACAACCAGCAAGCCTTCGGAGGGGTGCCGGGCCCGGGCTTCGACGCCGAAGCGCTCGTTCAGGCGGATCACCGGCAGCAGGCTGCCCCGCACCAGCACCATCTCGCCCTGCTCGGGGGCGGTGGTGACCGAATCCCGGCTGGGACACAACATCTCGACAACGGAGTAGATGGGGATGATATAGCGCTGGGCGCCCACGCCGACCACCAGCCCGTCAATGATGGCCAGCGTTAAAGGCAGCTTTAAGGTGAACGTAGTCCCCTGTCCCGTCTGCGAGGCGACCTCCACCTTGCCGCGCATGCGCACGATGTTTTTCTTAACCACGTCCATGCCGACCCCGCGGCCCGAAACTTCGGTGACGCGCTCGGCGGTGGAAAAGCCGGGCTCGAAGATCAGGTTGTACAGCTCCGCCTCCGAGGGCGTCACTCCCGGAGGCACCAAGCCCCGCTCGCGGCCGCGCTGAAGGATTTTTTCCCGGTTGAGGCCGCGGCCGTCGTCGGAAATCTGAATCACGATCTGGCCGGATTGGTGATGGGCGGCCAGGGTGATGCGGCCGCACGGATCCTTGCCCGCCGCCGCGCGCTCCTCGGGAGACTCGATGCCGTGGTCAATCGAGTTGCGGAGCATGTGCATGATGGGATCGGCGAGCTCTTCGACGATCTGCCGGTCCAGTTCCGTCTCCTCGCCGGCGGTGACCAGCTCCACTTGCTTGCCGGTTTTGCGGGCCAGATCGCGGACCAGGCGTCCCATGCGGCGGAACAGGGTGCCGATGGTGACCATGCGCAGGCCCATGGCGGTCTTTTGGACGTCGCTGGTGATGCCGCTCAGCAGAGACAACGTGCGCTGGAGGCGCGGGCTGCGGTTGAGGGCCAGGTCCGGGTCGTGGCGGAGCATGGATTGGGCGATCACCATCTCGCCCACCATGTCCACCAAGTGATCCAGCTTCTCGGTATCCACCTTAATGGCGCGGTTTTCGGCTGAGCCAGCCAGGGCGGCTGAGGCGGAGGAGCCGGAGACCTGAGGACCGGCCCGTCCGGATTGCGCGGCCTCCGCGGAGGCTTGGCTTTCCTCGCCGGAGGCGGCGGCCGCCATGCGCAGCATCCACAGCAGGTTGCGGTTATCGGCAAAGGATTCCAGCGGACGGCCGTCCAAGGAGGCATCGACCTGATTTATGGCCGCTTTCAAGTAGTCGGCCGCTTTGAGAACGGCGTCGATCCGCTCCGGGGTGACGCTCAGCTGCTGGTTGCGGGCCAGATCGAGCAGAGTTTCCACCTCGTGGGCCACCTCCTGAATCGCAGCGAACTCCAAGAAGCCGGCCAATCCTTTAATGGTGTGAAACCCGCGGAAGGCTGCGTGCAGGGACTCGGCGTTGGCTGGATCCTGCTCGAGCGCCAGGAGGCTGGATTCGATGTTGGCCAGATGCTCGCGCGACTCAACCACGAAATCGCGGACGAGCTCCGGGTCCCGCGCCAACGGCTGACTTTCGCCGGCGGACGGTTGCGGTTCGGGCGGCGCCGAGGATGGACCGCCCACAGGCGCGACGGCGGAGCCTTGGTTGGCCTCCTCCAAGGCATGCTGTAACCGCAGCACGCCTTCGCTGATGAACTCCCAGGGCGAAGGCGACCCGCCCGGGCTTGCGGCGGCTTGCGAGAGCTGGGCCAAGAGCGAAGAGGCCTCCTGCGCCAGGCGCGGATGGCCCGCGCGAGCCGCCTCGCTTTCCACCAGCTTGAGTACGTGCAGCGACTGATCCAGATCCCCAGCCAGGACGGCCTGCATGGCCAGGGTCTCCAGGTGGGCGCGAAGCTTCTCCTCCACCGAATCCGGTTTACTTCGTTTGGCCATAGCGGTCTATTCGAGGCGAGGGGTGGTCAGGATTCCGCTTTCTGCAACACCGCTTCCAGTTTGTGGACTTCCTGCGTGGACAGGACCTGATCGATGTCCAGCAGGATCTTGACCCCTTCCTTGGTCTTGGCCATTCCCAGCAGATAAGGGACGGTGATGCCGTGACCGAAGTCCGGAGTGTCTTCGATGTCGGCTGCCGTAAGGGTGAGGACCTCGGAGACGCCGTCCACGACGATGCCCATGAGCATATTGCCGGATCCGTGGGTGACCTGCACGACGATGATGCAGGTGCGCTGCGTGTAAGCGGCCTCGGGGAGGCCAAACTTCAGGCGCAGGTCCACGACGGGGATGACCTTGCCCCGCAAATTGATTACTCCTTTGACGTAGTGCGGGGTCTGGGGCACGGCGGTGATCTCCTGGACCCCCATGATTTCCCTTACTTTAAGGACCTGGATGGCGAACTCTTCCTGCCCCAGTTGAAAGGCCAGGTACTTTCCTGCGCGGTGATCGGACTTCTCGGTTTGCGCTGCTGGGTTCAGTTCCACAGTTCCGGTTTGCATGTGCGCTCCTTTCATGAAACTCCGGGCAGCACGCGCCGCGTTCGGGCGGAGGGCGTGAGCCTAGGGGATGTATCGGATGGGACGGCGGGAAGGTTTAGCGGCGGGGGGTCACTTCGAAAGGAGAAACCGCACCCTTCCAGTGGAGAAGCATTCCGCCCGGCTGGCATATCCCGTATGATCGTCAGGAGGAGGGAGTTCCATGAAAAGGATTCTCATGGTTGGATTGTTGCTTCCGGCCTTGTGCCTGGCAGCGGACATTAGCGGGACGTGGAAGGCTACCGCGCAGAGCGACATGGGCACGCTGGAAAGGACCTTTATTTTTAGGGTTGAAGGCAACAAGCTCACCGGGGAGACCACCAGCGCGATGCTCGGCAAGTCGGTGATCGAGGACGGGAAGATTGAGGGCGACCAGTTCAGCTTCACGATCGCCGTGAAGTTCGAGGATCAGGAGATGAAGCTGAACTACAAGGGCAAAGTCACGGGCAAGGACGAGCTCCGGATGAGCGTAGAGATTCCCATGATGGGCCAGACGATCGAGTGGGTCGCCAAGCGGGCGTCGTGAAGCCGGATAGGAGCTCTTCTCGCGCGGCGGGCTGAAGCAACTGATGAGGGGCGCGGAGGACATGGGGTGAAGAGGGGCGGTAAGTAAAGGGGGCCGAGGCCGGCTCGAAAGCCGGCCGCAGGCTGGAAAGCCTGCCCCACAAGAGCAGCCTGCGATGCAGCAGGAGAGGAAGGCCGACGACCGGCACGACTGCCGGTGTGGCACGCAAGACTGCGTGCTCCACGGGCGCGGCCGGCGTGGCAAGCGCAGCGAAGGGCGGACACGCGGGTCCGCCCCTACAGGGCACGCGGTTGGGCTGAGGAGAGGGTGGTGGGTGAAGGGGGCCAAGGCCGGCTCGAAAGCCGGCCGCAGGCTGAAAAGCCTGCCCCACAAGAGCAGCCGGCCCTTGAGGTGGATTGCACAGTCTGGCGGGCCACGCCGCCAGTCTTGGCGGCGGAGGGCGTTGGGAAACCCCGGGCAGGTGGTGAGTGCACGGCTCTGCCGGCGCGACCGCCGGCATGGCAAGCCTGGCGGCATGCTCCACTTGGTGGCGAGGGCGATTGGGCTGAACAGAGGGCGGTGGGTGAAGGGGGCCAAGGCCGGCTCGAAAGCCGGCCGCAGGCTGGAAAGCCTGCCCCACAAGAACAACCTGCGATGCAGCAGGAGAGGAAGGCCGACGACCGGCACGACTGCCGGTGTGGCACGCAAGACTGCGTGCTCCACGGGCGCGGCCCGCGGGCACGGCGAGCTGTCAGGCGCCGCACCTGCAATACCACGTTTCCGGGCGGCTGCATGTGGTGATGGATGACGGCAGGGAGGCCGAATTCGGGCCGGGCGAAGTCTCGATGCTGGCTGCCGGGCACGATGCCTGGGCGGCGGGCAGCGAGCCCGTGGTGTTGATTGACATCTCGGGCATGAGCGAGTACGCCAAGCCGCATTGAGCCCCGGGTCCCCCCTGGGGCCGGCGGCCGGACCGCTTCGCCCTGAGCCAGCGCGGCGCCGGCTGCGGGAAGGACTTAGTTGTCCGGCAAAAAGTTAGTTACTTAGTAAGTTAGCCCGTAGCCTACAGGGAACAGCGGGTTATATTTGTCCTTAGGCAGATGGATGTTCAGAGGCAGCTGATCGTTGGAGCGCGGCCAGGAGAACGAAAGTTTGCCCGTGGGCTTGTAACTCCCGAACAGCACGTCGGCCACGCCGCCGCCTTCGCTGCCGGGCAGAAACGCCGCCAGGAAGGCATCGGCCTGCGGCAGCACGTCGTTGATAATCATGGGGCGGCCGCTGATGAGAATCACCACCACCGGAATGCCGGCCCTCTTGACATTGGCGACGGCTTCGAGGTCCTCTTTGCCGAGGGAGAGATCGGCGCGGTCGCCCACGCCTTCGGCGTACGGCCGCTCGCCGATCACCACCACGCCGACGGCGGCGCCCTCCGCCCCGCTGCCGTCCTGGGAGTAAGTCACCTGCGTCTTGGCTGAGACCGCAGAGCGGATAGCCGCCAAGATCGTCGTGCCGCCGGTGGTCACCGGGCCGCTGCGTCCCTGCCACTGGATGGTCCAGCCGCCACACTGGTTGCCGAGATCGTCGGCGCTTTTGCCGGCCACATGGATGCGCGGGGCCTGTTTGGAAAGAGGCAGCGTCCTGCGGTCGTTTTTGAGCAGCACCAGGGACTTGCGCACCGCCTCCCGGGCGAGGGCGCGGTGTTCGGGGGCACCGAAGCTCTGGTGGAGTTTGCGGTCGGCCAGTTGCGAGCGGTTCTTGTCCATCAGGCCCATGGCGAACTTGACGCGCAGGATGCGGGTGACGGCATCATCGATGCGCGACATGGGCACCTTGCCTTCCTCGACCAACTCTTTGAGGCAGCGGAAGTAGTTGCGGTAGTTGCTGGGGACCATGGCCATGTCCATGCCGGCGTTGATGGAGATCTCGATGGAGCCCTTGTAGTCGCCGGGTTTGATCTGGTCGATGGCGTTGTAGTCGGAGATCAGGAAGCCTTCGAAGCCCAGCTCCTGTTTGAGGATCTCGGTGAGCAGGCGGCGGCTGGCCGAGCATTTGACGCCGTTCCAACTGCTATAGGAGGGCATGATGGAGCCGACCCCGGCGCGGATGGCGGCGACGAAGCCGGGCAGGTGGATGCGGCGGAGGGTGGCTTCATCCACCCGGGTGTCGCCCTGGTCGAGGCGGAAGCGGGCGCTGGCTCCGGGGCCGGCGGGAGCGACGCCCTCCGGACCGGAGGCGGCCGGCGAAGTGCCTCCGTCGCCCACGTAGTGTTTGGCGCAGGCGAGGATGGAGAGCGGGCTGGAAAGGTCCAGGCCCTGAAAGCCGCGGACGGCGGCCTCGCCCAGGGTGGCGACGATCTGCGGGTCTTCGGAGAAGCCTTCGTAGGTGCGTCCCCAGCGAATGTCCTGGGGTACGGTGACGCAGGGTGCGAAGGTCCACTGGATTCCGGTGGCGCGCACCTCGCGGGCGGTGATGCGCGCGATCTTCTCGACGAGGGCCGGGTCGCGGGTGCAGCCCAGATTGATGTTGTGCGGGAAGATGACGGCGCCGAGCACGTTGTTGTGGCCATGCACGGCGTCGACGCCGTAAAGGATGGGGATGCCGAGCCGGGTTTTCATGGCCTCGGTTTGGATGCGGTCGTAGAGATTGGTCCAGGCTTCGAGGCTGTTGCCCTCTTTAGGATCGGAGTTGCCCCCGCTGAGGACAGAGCCGATGAAGTATTTTTGGATGTCCTCGGGAGCTTTCATCAGGAACTCCTGATCGGGCTGGGTCATCTGGCCGATTTTCTCGTCCAAGGTCATTTGGGCGAGAAGCTGCTTGACTTGCGGGTCGTAAGAGGAGAGGCGCTTGGGGGCGGCAGCGGCCGGAGCGTCCTCCAAGGGCAACAGGAGGATGGCGAAGGCAACCAGGCAGGCTACGGCGATGGAAGAAGTAATCCAGGGTTTCATGAGTTAGCTCCTTGTCCGGCCGGGGCGGCGGCGGATCAGCCTTAGTATAGCTCTCAGGCCCAAGGGCAGGGAGAAGGTTCACCACGGTAAGAGATTGGGAGCAGGCGCACGAAGGAGGATGAAAGAGGGCGGTGGGTGGGGAGGGCACGGAGAAGGAAAACCACAGAGGACACGGAGGACACGGAGAAAAACAAA
>Ga0308411_10001678_pt1 | contig 15166 bp, 12 predicted proteins | sample HotsprottomLayer_2_FD_203530 | JGI IMG/M metagenome (GOLD analysis project Ga0308411, IMG submission 203530) | Hot spring phototrophic mat microbial communities from Octopus Spring, Yellowstone National Park, Wyoming, United States -... | ecosystem: Environmental > Aquatic > Thermal springs >...
AGAACCCGGTTCTGAAATTATATTAAGATTTGAAGGACCTGATGAAAAAAGTGCTGCTGAGGAAGTAATCAGGTTTTTTGAAAGCGGGTTCGGGGAGCCGTAATCAATAAATGGTCGTGAAGGAAGAAATATATAAAGGATTACCTGCCTCCAAGGGTATTGCAATCGGTGAAGTTTTCGTTTACAAAACCGACAGTTCGTTATATGGTTTCACTGAAAATGAAATCATTCCCGAAAAAGAGCTTGCAGACTATGATGATGCACTTCAGCATTCACGTAAAGAACTGAACAAGATTTTTAATCTCGCCAAGGAGAAACTTGATGATAAAAATCTTCAGATTTTTGAGGCACAGCTTCAGTTCCTGAATGATCAGTATTTTCACACAAAGGTAAAAAATAAGATTATTACAGAGAAAAAGGCAGCATACAGAGCATTCAGTGAAGAGATTAAAATTCTTGAAGAATCGCTGATTGCATCAAACAGCGATTATCTTAGAGAAAGAATCAGTGATATAGAAGATATCAAGAACCGGATATTAAGAAATCTGAACAAGGGACGACTGTTTTCAAAGATAAATGAAAATTCAATAGTTGTCTCCAGAAGTCTTACACCGGCTGACATGATATTGTTCAGCAACCGTAATCTTCTCGGAATAGCCACTGATCTGGGAGGGATTAATTCACATGTTTCGGTTATCTCACGTTCACTGAACATACCAGCCATTGTCGGCATGCATGATATTTCAATACATATTTCCACAGGGGAAAAAGCAATTATCGACGGATACAGGGGAGTACTTATTAAAAACCCGTCTGAAGATACAATAAACGAATACGCGGATAAAATTAAACATAATATTGAATTTGAGAAAAAACTTGAAGAACTTGAAAAGCTACCAAGCCAGACAAAAGATGAAAAAAAGATAAAATTATCCGTCAACCTCGAGTTTAATAATGAAATAGATTATGTTGTTGCACATTTCGGCTGTGACATAGGACTTTACCGTACAGAGCATATGTTTATGGAATGCGGTGATTTCCCCGATGAAGCTACACAGTACAGACAATATAAATTTCTTGCAGAACATGTTTATCCGGGAAATGTAACTATTCGGACTTTTGACATAGGCGGAGATAAAATACTACCTGATTCCCAGAAGGAATTAAATCCATTTCTGGGCTGGCGGGGAATAAGAATCAGTCTGGACAAGGAAGATGTAATGCTCAGACAATTTAAAGCAATTCTGAAGGCATCTTCAAACAACAACGTTAAGATAATGCTGCCTCTTGTTTCAAGTGTGGATGAGGTGCTGAAATCGCGGGAAATAATGAACAGGGCTATGGAAGAACTAAACAAAGCCAATATTAAATACGATGATAAGATTAAACTCGGTATAATGGTTGAAGTACCTTCTGTTATCATGCTTATCGAAAAGTTTGCGGAAGTATCTGATTTCTTCAGCATCGGGACAAATGATCTGATACAATACATTCTGGCAGTAGACAGGGACAGTAACATTGTTAGTCATTTATACCAGAAGTTTCATCCTTCTGTTATAAGGGCGATAGATCACATTGTGAGATATTCCAATGAGAATAAATTGCCTCTTAGCGTTTGCGGAGAGATGGCTTCTGATCCGTATGCCGCCTTGCTTCTTGTCGGCATGGGAGTTACTGAATTAAGCGTTGAGCCGACAAGTTTTTTAAGGATAAAACGGCTTATAAGACTTATAGATTCAGAATATGCATCCAATGTAGCTGGAAATGTGCTTAAGTTAACAACTGAGCGGGAGGTAAGACAATATGTAATGAAATCATTCAACGAATTTGTAAATGAAACAGTGATATGATAGGTGAGTCAGACATAAGATTATATGACAGGTCAGATATGTATTCCGTCATCAGAGATTTTCACGATCAGATAAGCGATGCATATGAGATCGGCATAAATCTTCCTGTTCCTGATGTCGCAGGAATAGATAAGATTATTATTACAGGGATGGGAGGTTCTGCAATCGGCGGTGATATACTGAGAAGTTATTGTTTATATGATTTAAAACTGCCTCTGTATGTTAACCGTAATTACAGGCTGCCCGCATTTGCTGATCGGAACACCCTTGTTATAGCCTCGAGTTATTCCGGTAATACGGAGGAAACGCTTTCAGCATATGAAGATGCACGACAAAGAGGCTGCAGAATTATAGCACTATCTTCGGGCGGTAAATTGAGTATAATCTCATCAAATGACAATGTTCAGCAGATAAAGATACCGGCAGGTTATCAGCCAAGATGTGCCCTTGCCTATTCATTTCTTCCGTTACTGTTGTTGTTCGGGAAATGCGGTTTCCTCTGCATTAATGACAAAGATATTACATCACTGATTTCATATATCAGCGAAAAGTCTGCAGTATTTTCTGATTATAAAAATCCTGAAAATAATGCAGTCAGCTTGGCATTGCATCTGAGGGACAGGATTCCCCTGATTTATTCTTCATGTGATTTTCTTGATACTGTTAATTTAAGATGGCGTTCACAGTTACAGGAAAATTCCAAGACTCTTGCATTTGGTAATTTGATACCTGAAATGAATCATAATGAAATCAACGGGTGGGAGAATAATAAGGAAATTTTACGTAACTTTGCAGTAATTATATTACGGGATAAAGAAGATAATCCCCGTATAGTTCAAAGGATTGAGGCAATGAATAATATTATTCGTCCGTATGTTGATGTTCAGATAGAAATTCAGTCTGAAGGTTCATCAAGGCTTGAGAGACTGTTTGATCTTGTTTATCTCGGTGATTGGGTAAGCTACTACCTTGCAATCCTCTGTAAATCGGATCCCACTGAAATTAAAAATATAAATATTCTGAAAAATAAATTAGCGGAGAACTGAAATTGCTGACCGAGTTATTAATCATGGTAATAAAAATCACCATCGTAGTTCACGTTGTACTTATCGGAGTTGCCTATACCGTATATGCCGAAAGGAGAATTTCTGCATTTATTCAGAACCGTTACGGACCTAACAGGGTAGGTTATGAAGGACTGTTGCAGCCTTTTGCGGATGTAATCAAGTTAGCTTTCAAGGAAGATATAGTTCCTGAAAATGCCAATAAGTCTATTCACCGTCTGGCACCTATGATCTCAATTTTTGTGGCTTTGACTACTATGGCTGTTATACCTTTCGGATATAAAATCGAACTCTTCGGTATAACAATACCTTTGCAGATCACCGATGTAAATGTAGGCATTCTGTATATTCTGGCATTAACATCGCTTGGTGTTTACGGAATTACATTAAGCGGATGGGCTTCAAACAGCAAGTATTCACTGTTCGGCGGTATCAGATCCTCAGCTCAGATGATAAGTTATGAACTATCCATGGGTCTTTCCATCATAGGGGTGGTATTGATTACAGGTACGTTAAGTTTACAGGAAATAGTAATACATCAGTACGGCTGGAAATGGAATATTATTCTGCAGCCTGTCGGCTTTATTATATTTCTTGTATCAGCTTTTGCAGAAACAAACAGGGCGCCTTTTGATTTACCGGAGGCAGAACCGGAGCTTGTGGGAGGTTATCATACCGAATATTCAAGCATGAAATTTGCATTATTTTTTCTTGCCGAATATGCTAATATGATCATTGCATCTGCAATAATTACAACTTTATATCTCGGTGGATGGCAGTTTCCATATCTTCAGGAATTCGGACTTCCTCCTCTGGTTGAAAGTTTGATTCAGGTGCTTACATTCTCCCTCAAGGTAGTTTTCCTCGTATTCTTCTTTATATGGGTGAGGTGGTCTATACCGCGCTTCAGATATGATCAGCTTATGAACCTCGGCTGGAAAGTTATGCTGCCATTGTCAATACTTAACATAACAGTAACAGCAATCGTTATTACTTTACTAAAATAACCTAATCAAGATGAATAAAATAACATTGGTAATTTTTGTAATACTATTTAGTTTAAAATCAGCAGCACAGGATTTTACACTGGATGATATAAACGGTAATCAGGTCAGGCTCTCAGAGCTATTGAAAAAAGGTCCTGTATTCCTGCAGTTCTGGGCTACATGGTGTGTTCCCTGCAAAGAAGAGATGAAGGTTCTGAACCAAATCTATAATAAATACAGGGACTCAGGCTTTGTGTATGTTGCCGTCAGTATTGATGATCAGAAAACTGTTTCAAAAGTCAAGCCCTTTATTGAATCCAGAGGTTATGAATTTATTACAGTGTATGATACAGATAAAAGTGTATTTTCCAGTTACGGTGGTCAGGATCCACCTTTTTCTGTCTTACTTGATACAAAGGGAAATGTAATTAAGTCATACTCCGGTTATATACAGGGAGATGATGTAAAACTTGAAAATGATATTCTAAATGCAATACAGATGAATAGGCAATGACCTCAATATCTAATACTTATTTAACCGTGGTTTTGCTGTTATGTACGGTAAATTTATTCAGTCAGATAAATGTTAAAGTTAGTGCTTCGAACCAGTTCAGGTTTGGTACGGGTAAGGAAAATATTTTATCAGGTGATATAAGTAAAAAATATTTTGAAGAGTTAGGTGATCTAAGATTATTTATAAACGATTTCCAGTTAGGAGCAAGGTTTGAATATGATGATCCTATTGAATTCGGCAAAGGTAAAAAGGGAATGTCAAGAAGATTTATAGAATTTCGTAAAGAAGCATTTCTTACCCGTGCGGGAAATTTTTATGAAATATTTGCCAAGGGGCTCACGTTAAATTCTTTTGAATCACGTCCTATTGGTTTTAATACGGAATTTGACGGAGCAAGGATTAATTACAGGCATACATTTGGTAAGAAAAATAAAGTAAGGGTGAATGCTACTGTCCTGGGCGGAGGCATGGATTACACCGATATCAACGATACATCAAGGACAGAAAACTATTCAATCCGTGCTGCCAATTTCGGTATTTCACCAGTAAGTTTATTCAACATTGGATTCTCATACCTTTTTGCTAACGGTAAGATACCCACAGGCAATATCCTGACAGAGATAGATGCTGAAATCTATGAGGCAAATTTTGGTTTTAACTGGAAAAGTCTGGATATGTTTATTTCATATGCAAACAAGGTTACAATTCTGCATCCTAATCAGGTCTATACAAAATCTGAGGCTCCGCGCGGTGACGGAGCATATGCTTCAGTATCATTTGCCGGCAGCAAATTCGGTGTAAATGTCGAGTACAAAAATTACAGGTTTAATCTTGTAACGCCGGATAAAAGGGGTGCAACCAGTCCTTTTAAGCCTTTACCTTTTCAGAATGCACCCTCCTGTATAAAGGTTTATTCCACCACTCTTCTTTCCCGTTTTCCGCATAATGTTGATTTCGGTGATGAGGTAGGATTTCAGACGGATGTATTTTATTCTCCGTATGATCGACTAACGGTTAATCTGAATGCATCGCTTTCAAGCCGGCACTATGATTATTATGATTCAGATACCACAGTTCTTACAAGATATCAGAGAATTGACAGAAAATATTCCTTCCTGCCTTCCGTAAAAAATGAGTTTTCTCCTTACTGGGAGTTTTTTGTTGAGGCTGAATACCAGTTAAATAAAAATATGAAGGCTAAATTAGGTTTTGCAAGAAAGACCAGTGTATTATATAGTATAGTAGATCCTTCCAGTTCAGATATAATCCGTGCAGTTACGATACCGGCGGAATTTCAGTATCAGTTCGGCAGAATATACGGTATTAAACTAACAACGGAATTCCAGCGCGCATTCAACAGTCTGAGATCTGATGAAAAGCATTACAACAGTCAGTACACATCATTGGTTCTCTCACGGTCCCCTGATGTTATAGTGGCAGGAAATTTTGAATTCACAGATGATGAAGAAGATCCTTCGGGTAAGAAATTCTGGGCAAACGGAGAGCTTACTTATAAATTTTCCTCCTCAAATATCATTACTTTGTCTTACGGAAGCGAGCGCGGCGGACTGAAATGTTCAAGCGGGATATGCAGGTATGTAAATCCTTTTAATGGCTTTCGTCTAACTCTGGTAAATAACTTTAACTGATATGAATTACCTTAAACCTATATTAATAATTTTTATTGCATTTCTGTCATTATTTTTTATATCATGTGAAAGCAATGACAATCCGACTGATTCTGTTTATATACCAAGGGCTGTAAATAAAAAAGTATTAATCGAATTTTTTACGAATGCGGGATGCAATCCATGTATAGCAGCACATAACTATCTCGACCAGATACACGAGGCTGCAGGTATTACATATAATGATACCAGTGTTATCATTATAAGCTATCATACGAAATATCCTTTCATATTTGATTCACTTTACAGGGCTAACATAGAGCATAATCAGGGAAGGGCAGATTATTACGGGGTAAATTATACTCCTCAGGCTAGACTTAACGGAGATATTAATCTTGCAAATTTTTCATCATCTGACTGGACTGCACAGATAAATTATGCGTTCTTCACAACTAAATATCTTGACATTTTTCTCGGTAACGATTTTAATAATTTAACAGACAGCGGAACCGTTACAGCCGTAATAAACACGGTTAATACAATTCCTGCCAATGATCTTGTGATACATTTTGTAATTACCGAAAACAATGTTCCTTACATTACCGCGCCGAACGGGATAAAATATCCGGATGATGTTATGAGATTCATGATTACCGGAAAAGATGGCGAGCCGCTCAGCCTAGGCGGAAACACTACTATATCCAAACGGTATCACATCCGTCCTAACTGGAACACAGATGAGTGTTATCTGAACGTGTTTATTCAAAGCACTTCAACAAAACAGATTTTCGGTGTTGAGAAAATAAAGGTCAGGAGGTAGGTATTACAGATTTTAGGCTGTGAGTTAGCAGAAACTATTTAAAGTATTTTAATGTATTAATTTTTAAATAATATTATCTGGATGAATAATAAAAAATATCTAATCCCGATATTCCTGATGCTTGTCTCCATTGGGGTGCTGGTCGGTATGAAGGTGGAGACAACAGCATCCGGAGCTGATTTATTCGGTAACGTAAAGAAGTTCAGTGAAGCACTTAATCTTATACAGAAAAACTATGTTGATGAAGTGGATGCGGATAAGCTTACCGAAGCAGCTATCAAAGGTATGCTTGCACAGCTAGACCCTCATTCCAACTACATTACGAAAGACCAGCTTAAGAGAATTAATGAAGACTTTCAGGGAAGTTTTGAAGGTATCGGTGTAGAATTTGATATCGTTAATGATACAATTGTAATAGTTACGCCCATTTCAGGCGGTCCTTCGGAAGCTCTCGGAATACTTGCCGGAGATAAAATCGTTAAAATTGACGGGGTAAATGCTGTCGGTATGAGCCGTGAGGATGTACCCAGAAAGTTAAGAGGTCCTAAGGGAACAAAGGTAGTTGTTTCAATTGTTCGGGGCGGAATACCCGATCTTATTGAATTTGAGATAACGCGTGACAAAATACCTCTCTACAGTGTAGATTCATATTTTATGGTTAACAATGAAACCGGTTATATAAGGGTTACACGATTTTCTGCCACTACATATGATGAATTTTCGAAGGCTATGAAGACCCTTGAAAGACAGGGAATGAAAAAGCTTGTCCTTGATTTAAGGAATAACCCTGGAGGTTATCTGGATCAGGCTTTTAGAATGGCAAGTATGTTTATTGAAAAAGGAAAGAAGATAGTATATACCAAGAGCAGAATTGCCTCCTTCAGTGAGGAATACAGATCGGAAGGCGGTGAGTACACAAAACTTCCGCTTGTGATCCTTGTAAATGACGGATCTGCCTCCGCAAGTGAAATAGTATCAGGTGCAGTACAGGATTGGGATAGAGGCATCATAGTCGGTGATAATACTTTCGGTAAAGGTCTTGTTCAGAGACAGTATGAGCTTCCTGATGGTTCGGCAATGAGGGTTACCACTTCACGGTATTATACTCCTTCCGGAAGACTGATTCAGAAACCATATGAAGGTGCGGAGTATAAAAAGATCTCCAGGGAAACCGGGGAAAACAATGAGCCTGAATACAGAAAAGATCCAGGAGATACTACCCGTCCCCAGTATAAAACCATAGGCGGCAGATTAGTTTACGGGGGAGGCGGCATTACTCCGGATTACATCGTAAAGCTTGATACACTTACCCAGTACTCTGTCCAGTTGAGAAGACTTAATCTTTTCCTTGAATTTGCAAATGCATATTATTCCGCAAATAAAGATAATTTAATTTCGACATATTCAGATTATATCAGATTCAGGGACAGGTTTACGGTTACTGCAGATATGCTGGAAGATTTTAAATTGCTTGCATCTTCAAGGGGTGTTGAGTTTAATCTCTCAGACTGGGAGAGAGATCTTGATTTCATAAAAACAAGCATTAAGTCAATAATAGCACGTGATATCTGGGGCAATAATGGGAGTATGGCAGTATGGCTGGATAATGATAAACAGTTTGAAACAGCCCTGAAAATGTTTCCAGAAGCTGAAAAACTTGTCTTTAAAAGATAATTCAAAATTTAATTGAAAAGTTTTTCCGCTATATGTGTTGTTATCTTTCTAACTTTACTTCCTGATCTGCTGTTTACTCAGCAAAAGGTAATGTCAGATGGAGAGGAATTGTATTACGAAGTATTTTATGCATATATAAACATAGGATGGGTAAAATTTTATACCGAGAGGGTTACCGGTAAATCAAATTATTACATAACATATGCTAAACTGAAGTCCAATGAAGCTATTCCTTTCGTAAAGGTTGATTATGAGTTTCGCAGTGAGTTTGAAATATCAGATAATGCCCCAAAGCCATATAAATTCATATCGTATGAATACAGTGACGGCAAAAAAAGTATGCTGGAATATACTTTCCGGTATGATTCGGGTTATGTCTCAGTAATTAAGAAAGGTTTTGACGGAAAAACGGAGATAGATAAGAAACTTTATTCTTCTGTGGTTTATCAGGATGGTCTTTCTATATTTTATCTCGCCAGATTGGGGTCTTTCAGTAATTCAAGCAGGTATGTTCCGGTTTTAATGCATTCAGATTCTTCCGGTATGAGAATAAATTTTACGACTGCCCGTAAAAAAATATCTATTAGTGAATGGGATGATGCCGTTTCCTCCGTTTATATAGACGGATTCGCATATTTTACTGCTGTTTTCGGGCTGACAGGTGAGTTTGAAGGATGGTTTTCCAATGATGAAGCTCGTGTACCCCTGAAAGCCAGGCTGAAGGTCAATATAGGAAATATTAGTCTTGAACTTAAATCTTGGAAGCGGAACAATTGGAATCCGCCTTCATATTAAGTATATCTCAAATTGATATTACCTTATCAAAATAAGTTTCCTAAAATTCACGAATCGGTATTAATTGCTGATGGGGCATTTGTAATCGGTGATGTTGAGATAGGTAGGGATTCCAGTATATGGTTCAACACGGTGGTGAGGGGTGATGTTAATTTTATCAGGATAGGGGAGCGTACCAATATTCAGGATTTAACCATGGTTCATGTAACCTACAAAAAGTTTCCTACTTTTATCGGCAATGACGTTTCAATAGGCCACAGCGCTGTAATTCACGGATGCAGAATTGAGGATTTTGTATTGATTGGAATTGGTGCCGTAATACTTGATGATGCAAGGATAAATTCCTATTCACTGGTTGCTGCTGGTTCTGTGGTGAAGGAAAAATTTACAGTTCCGGAGGGTACCCTTGTTGCCGGAGTTCCTGCCAAAATTATTAGGGATTTAAATGAAGAAGAAATTGAACGTATTAAACAGAATTCCCGTAATTATTTATATTACTGCCAGCAATACAGAGAATTCAACAAAGGTCAAGGTTTCCAGAAAATAAGCGAGTAACAATACCATCTCTTAACATCAAAGATTAACTTCAAAATATATTCAAACCGTTCAGTAGTTTAAAAATTTATTACGTGCTAAAATTTGCAGTTATTTATGACTTAACTATACCTGTTAATATGCCTTACTTGACAAATAATTATTTTTTATCTATTTTAAGTGCTTAAATATAAGAGGATTTAGCAAAAAGTTAATGTTATGCTTTAATTTTGACAGAATTAAGCTTCCGGCGTCTGATAAATTTCAGTAATGAATAATGATTTTAATAAAATTTTAATTAATAATTTTCATAAATTACATAAACCTTCTATAAGCAATGCCACCATCAGGAAAATCATATTCGGAGTGCTTCATAATGAAAATTGCCGATTGGATTTTCTTTTTATAAATTTTGTAACGGATAAGGATATCAGAAAAATAAACAAAAAATATTTAAAACACGATTATCCCACGGATATAATTGTTTTTCCCTATAATTCTACACCTGAGTCACTGGAAGCTGAGTTCATTATTTCTCTTGACAGAGTCAGGGCTAATGCCCTCAGATACAGATGTTCCCTGAGAAATGAGCTGGCAAGGGTTATTGTTCACGGATGCCTTCATTTATCGGGATATAACGATAAATCATCACGGCAGAAGGAACTGATTCGTTCAATGGAGAATTTTTATTTGAGTAACATACCAGAATTGCATAAATTTTAAAGAAATTTCAATGACCAAATCTCCAAATGCTGAGAAGACAGCTGTAACTACAGAAAAGACAGGCAGGAAATCAGCCACAGGCTATGATGAAATTAATGGTACTAAAAATTCCTCCAAACATACCTCACGGAGCAGATATCTTGTAATTGTTGAGTCTCCGTCAAAAGCCCAGACTATTAACAAATATTTAGGCAAGGAATACAAGGTAACCGCTTCGGTAGGTCACATAAAAAATCTACCTAAAAGTAAGATAAGCATTGATTTTGATAACGACTATATGATGACTTATGAGGTCATCCCCGGTAAAGCTAAGGTTATTGAGGAACTTAAAAATTTATCCTCTTCGGTTGATAAGGTTTACATAGCAACAGACCCAGACCGCGAGGGAGAGGCAATTGCATATGACATCGCCGAGGAGATTAAGTCCGTAAACAGCAATATATTTCGCGTGCTATTTAATGAAATTACCAGCCGTGGAATTGAGGAAGGCATAAAAAATCCTCAGGAAATCGATATCAAGCTTGTAAATTCACAGCAGGCAAGGAGGGCACTTGACAGGATAGTAGGTTATAAAGTAAGTCCTTTTCTCTGGAAAGTAATATTCTACGGTCTTTCAGCAGGAAGAGTGCAGTCCGTTGCATTACGTCTGATCTGCGAACGTGAAGAAGAGATCCGTAACTTTAAACCCTCCGAGTACTGGAGCATTATTGCTGATTTTAAAGATGCCGATAAAAATAAAATATTTGAATCAAAACTTATCTCCCGTAATGATGTAGCATTTAAATTCAATGGAGAGAAACCTAAAATTATGAATGGGGATGAAGCTGATGAAATTATAAAGGATCTTAAATCCAGTGTATTTAAGATATCAGACATAACCAGGAAGGAAGCCCGACGCAATCCTCCTCCGCCGTTTATCACCTCATCACTTCAGCAGGATGCTTCCGTGAGGTTACGTTTCGCACCCAAGAAGACCATGATGATTGCCCAGAAGCTTTATGAAGGTATAGAAATTGATGAAGGTTTAACAGGTCTGATAACATATATGAGGACAGATTCAACAAGAATAAGTGCAGATTCAGCAGCTGAGGCTAGAGAATATATATCTAAAACATACGGTAATCAGTTTCTTCCTGAATCCCGTAGAATTTACAGCAGGAAAAATCAGAATACACAGGATGCACATGAAGCTATAAGACCTACTTCCGTTTTCAGAACACCTGATAGTATTAAAAAATATCTTACTGCCGAACAGTACAGATTATATGATCTGATTTGGAAACGTTTTTTAGCCAGCCAGATGGCGAGTGCTTTATCAGATGTAATTACATTACTTATTGATTCCGAGCCCGGAGACTCAATGACAGGTAATAAATATCAGTTCAGGACTACGGCATCGAATATCAAGTTCAGTGGATTTCTGGCAGTATACGAGGATTTCAGTGAAGAAAAAGAAAGTAATGAGGAAGAATTTCCAATACCGGAAGATATTGAAATCGGTGATATGCTTGAACTTCAGGAGCTTTTCAAGAGACAGCATTTCACTTCACCTCCTCCCAGATATACGGAAAGTAGTCTGATAAAACAACTCGATATACTTGGTATTGGAAGGCCTTCAACATATGCCCTGATTGTTTCAACGATTATTAACAGAACTTACGTACAGCTAATAGACAGGAAACTTCACGCTACCGAGCTGGGCGAAACAGTTAACAGACTGCTTGTAAAATATTTTCCGGATATAATAAATGTTAAGTTTACCGCAGAGATGGAAGAAGAACTTGACAAAATTGCCGAAGGACATCTGACGTACAAAAAGGTTCTTGACGATTTCTATATTCCTTTCAGCAAGGATCTGGAATATCTTGATTCAAGGACCAAGGAAATTAAGAATTCACTCATTGAACCTACAGATATAAACTGTGATAAATGCGGTAAAAATATGATAATTAAATGGGGACGAAACGGAAGATTTCTTTCGTGTTCAGCCTATCCGAAGTGCAAGAATGCACAGCCGTTGCCTGATGAAAAGGAACAGAACCAAGAGATTGCGGAAGGGAAATTTTGTTCCGAATGCGGTGCACAGATGCTTGTTAAATCAAGTAAATTTGGCAAGTTCCTGGGATGCAGCAGATATCCTGAATGTAAAAACATACAACCGATTACACTGGGAATCAGCTGTCCGAAGTGTTCCAAGGGAGAGATACTTGAAAGACGTGCAGCTAAATCCCGAAAAATATTCTATGGCTGTACATTATATCCCGAATGTGATTTCATTTCAAATGATAAACCTGTAAACGAAGTCTGTGAGGTTTGCGGTAATAATTACATGGTGATAAAATATTCAAAGAAAAAAGGTGACTATATGAAATGCCCGAAATGTAAGAACGAAAAAATCATAGAATATAATGGTAAGGAGGAGGTTTTAACTTAGTTATCATGCACAGAAGAAATTTCTTAAAGTGTTGTTCGCTTGCACTGCCGTCTGTATTATTGATGAAAAATATTCCCGGAAATGAAATCCGGGGAACACACAACTTGTTATTAAATGAATTTCCGGATGATGAAGTAATCAGAAAAATTGCAGATACGGTAATTCATACCTCCAGAAGACTCGGGGCTTCCTATTGTGATTTCAGATTAACAAGTTTTAATTCCCAGAACATTTATACTCGGGAGCAGACGGTTCAGTCTATCTCTGAAACGCAGAACTTCGGATTTTCTGTCAGGGTCATAGTAGATGGAGTCTGGGGATTTGCAGCCAGTAATACATTTAACGAGAAGGAAGCTGTAAGGATAACAAAAATTGCTTGCAATATAGCCAGGTCAGGTAAAATAAATCAGAAAAATTATGTTGAGCTTACCCCAGTAAATGCATACAATGATTACTGGAAAACACCAGTTGTAAGGGATGCGTTTGAGGTCCCGCTGGATGAGAAAATAAATTTATTGCTTGGTATTAATTCGAGGGCTTTATCTTTGGGAGCTGCATATTGTTCATCATTTATCTGGTGTGTTCACGAAAAGAAATATTTTATTTCATCAGAGGGTTCATACATAAAACAGGATATTCAACGTATCTGGCCTAACTTTGAGGTAACGGTTGTTGATAAAACAACCGGAGATTTTGAAAGCCTTGATTCATTTGCTGAACCAATGGGTATGGGGTATGAATATATTGAGCGGTTTGATTTTAATTCAGACATAGAACGTGCAGTAGAAAATGTAAAAATGAAATTAAAGGCTAAATCCGTTCCCGAGGGGAGGAGAGATTTAATACTTGATCCAGCCCATCTCTGGCTTACAATTCACGAAACATGTGGTCATCCTACGGAATTGGACAGAGCCCTGGGATTTGAGGCTAATTACGCGGGTACAAGTTTTATGACACCAGATAAACTCGGGAAATTACGTTACGGAAGTGAGATTGTTAACATCAGGGGAGACAGAACACAGCCCGGTGCGCTTGCAACAAGAGGCTATGATGACGACGGAGTCAGGACAACTGAATGGGATATTATCAAGGACGGAATATTCGTAGGTTATCAGACCACACGGGAGATGGCAAAATATATAGGGCAGGAAGTTTCCAACGGATGTGCCTACGCAGACAGCTGGTCGCGTTTCCCCATACAGAGAATGCCCAATGTTTCATTAATGCCGGGTGAATCCAAACTTTCGCTTGATGACCTTATTGCTGATACTGAGGATGCCATATTAATCAAAGGCAGCGGCAGCTGGAGTATTGATATGCAGAGATATAATTTCCAGTTTACCGGTCAGGAATTCTGGGAAATAAAAAATGGTAAGATAATCGGTATGCTACGCGATGTTGCCTATCAGGGCAATACGGTTGATTTCTGGAATTCATGTGATGCGATATGTGATAAAAGTGAATATAAACTTGGCGGTTCATTTTTCTGCGGTAAGGGAGAACCGGCTCAGGTATCACCCGTCAGTCACGGTTCATCACCCGCGAGATTCAGAAATGTAAATATACTCAATACCTCAAAACAAAACGTTAAATGATATTAACTGAAAAAGAAGTAAAAAAAATACTTGAGAAAATTATATCTTTTTCAAAGGCTGATTCCGTGACGGTTAACCTTGCAGGCGCTGACAGGTATAATATTAGAATTGCCCGTAATTCACAAACTACAAGTGGTTTCGAGGATTCTTTAACCGTGTCAGTTACAAGTAATTTCGGAAACAGATCCGGAACCTTTAGTTCCGGATACGGTAATATTGACTCTCTTAAGGAGATTGTAAGAAGATCTGAAGAGATTGCAAAATTATCTCCGGAAAACAGGGAATTTATAGCACCGCCTGGAAAGCAGATTTATCAACCTGCCAAGAATTTCTCCTTAAATACAGAGAAGTTGACAAATAATCAGAGGACTGAATTACTTTCATATATAATTGAAAGATCTGTTGAATCAGGTGTCATAACGGCAGGATATTATGAGGACGGATTAAGTTTCGATTCTGTTATTAACAGCAACGGGCTGTTTGCATATAATCTTTCTTCAAGAGCTGAATTTTCCGCGACTTCGAGGACAAAAGATCAGACCGGTTCCA
>Ga0308411_10001679_pt1 | contig 15165 bp, 18 predicted proteins | sample HotsprottomLayer_2_FD_203530 | JGI IMG/M metagenome (GOLD analysis project Ga0308411, IMG submission 203530) | Hot spring phototrophic mat microbial communities from Octopus Spring, Yellowstone National Park, Wyoming, United States -... | ecosystem: Environmental > Aquatic > Thermal springs >...
TGTTGATGCTTGATGGGAATGGGACTCCTCGCATAAAGTCATAAAACTTAGTTATGTTTACTGTCACATTGGTTACATCTACCATGCGTCTGATTGCTGCTGAGAGGGAGAGCCTGAAGTTTCTTGCAAGCCTCTCATTGGCGATGTCCAGTGAGGGCATCCTGCCCCTGACGATCTTCTCCTGACCTGTGAAATCGTAGAGCTTGACACCAGAGACCTCCTCTATCTTCTCAGTCTCTATCTCTCCGTCAGATATGCCCCTTAATAACGCATCAACTTCCTCTTGCGACAGTATATCGTCCATTAAGACCTCTGCGACACTACTGCATTACAAACTCTGTGAGAAAGACATTCTTTACATTCCCCTCGCCCATCACCTGATTGAGTCTGATAGTTATCTCATCCTTGAGCTGGAGCTTGCCCTCAGGGGCTATGAGGGTCTCAGAAGACTTGCTCGTGAGCAGCGTAATAATCGCATCACGCATCTGAGGTGTCTTTGCCTTTGCTAATTCAAGGAGCTTAGCGTTGGCAAGCTCTATCTGAATCGTCAGCTTCAAAAACCTACTGCCCGTAGGGTCATTGAGATTTACTACAAAGGGATCAAGCCCAAAATTTACGGTCTCAATGGGCTTGTCTTCCTTCTTTTTCTCTTCAGTCTTTTGGTCCCCTGACTTCTTTGTGAGAAAGAAAAAAGTGCCACCACCTGCCGCAGCAAGCACTACTACCGCAATGATGATTAGGAGCAGTTTTGATCCCTTCTTCTTTTGTCCGCCCTGTTCACCAGAACCCTCTTTTTCCTCAGCCATAATGCCTCCCTTTTATTGTGATGGTATTGACACTACTTGAATATAGAGCTACATTGAGGTTTGAAAAGTAAACCACCGTTTTTTGGTATTACCACACCGCCACATAACTCATTTATTTTTGGCACAGACTGTGCCAAATTATAAGACTTTGAATTACTTCAGTAAATGATGAAGAATGTCAACATTATGACATCATTTTTGGAAAAATGTTGATTTATTTTTGACACTGAGGCCATGAAAGAAGGGATTATCAGCGACTTCTATATAGTATTTTAAAATCGCAAGCTAAAGCCTATGGCTACCCCTCAGCCTATAGCCAAGGCCTTCTGCACATTGCCTTCAGCCTACCTTTGATTCAACAGATCCTCGTTAGCCACATAAAGTGGATCAAGGCCGAGGAGTTCACAGGCACCATTTACACCACTTGTTACTGGTAGCTCTGTCTCGTCTATCAATATGTTGAGGCCGCTTTCGTAGGCTATCTATTTTACGGAATTATCGGCCCCTCGTTGATGGTTATCCCTGCTGTACTGTGGGGTACACAGAATATGCAGATGCCCACCTTCACAGTGGATTCAGCCACTACCTGCCTCTTAAGCCTACTAAACTCTATGCCAATTAAATAATTAGGGGCGTATTGCAATACGCCCCTACATATTCCTTTATACCTATCTCCATAGCCCTTCTGCTTTATCTGCTCTAATGCCTCACCAGTCCCTTCCTCTCCCTCTACCACCTTAAACTCAAATACATACACCACCTTCGGCATCACCACCGCCATGTCAACCTTCCCATAACTCGTCGGCTCCTCTGCCTTCACTTCTACTCCTATTGAGGCAAAATAGCTATAAAACACACTCGCATAATATCCTTCATACTTGTCTATCTCGTTCTTCCTATACCACTCATAGGGGATTGAGGCAAAGTGGGACTGCATGATTGTCTTAATCCCCTCAATGTCTCCTTATTAATTGTAGGCCTTCTCTCCATGTTGGCTCTCATCAAGACCAGTAATCTCATCCTCAACGTCAACCCTCAGGCCCACAATTGCCTTGATAATCATGAAGACTACGGCCGTTATTATGGCAACATAGATAATGGTTATTGCCACTGCTATTATCTGGGTCAGCAATAACCCCGGATTGCCATATAAGAGTCCTTTGCCTGCCTCATTTATAGCAGGGTCTGCAAATACCCCCGTGAGGACTGCACCTACCATGCCGCCAACTCCATGGATGCCAAATACATCCAGACTATCGTCATATCCCAACTTGTGCTTTACCACGGCCACTGCAAAGAAGGGGATGATACCTGCAAAGATGCCCATAATTATTGCGCCATTGGTATTGACAAAACCTGCTGCAGGGGTAATAACAACCAGCCCTGCCACTGCCCCTGATGCAAGACCAAGCAAGGTAGGCTTTTTTGAATATAGCCACTCTGCAAACATCCATGACAGTGCCCCAAGGGCCGCTGCTATATTTGTATTAATGAATGCCATACCTGCAAGCCCATTGGCGGCAAGGGCTGAACCGCCATTAAAGCCAAACCATCCAAACCAGAGCATACCAGCGCCAATTATAACGAGGGGCAGGTTGTTTGGAAGGAGCATCGCATCCTTACGCTTGCCAAGGATGATGCACCCCACAAGGGCTGCAATACCCGCATTTATATGCACAACGGTGCCACCGGCAAAGTCAAGGGCCCCCATTGTGGCAAGGATGCCGCCTCCCCATACCCAATGTGCTATTGGCACATACGACAGGGTGAACCACAAGACTACAAAGAGTATCCATGCCGAGAACTTCATCCTCTCAATAAAGGAGCCGCTTACCAGAGCGACCGTTATGGCCGCAAAGGTGCACTGAAACATTACAAAGACTATCTCAGGGATGGTCTTGGCTGCATCAATTATGGAGTTTACCGTAACACCTGCAAGCAAGACCTTGTCTCCAGTACCTATCAGACCGGCAATGTTTCCATTAAATGTAAAGGTGTAACCATAAATTACCCACAACACACTAACTATAGCGTAAGCCGAAAAGGTCATGGCAAGGGTGTTTAGGATGTCCTTCCTCTTTGCAATACCGCCATAAAATATGGCCAGCCCAGGTAGAGACATAAACATCACAAAGGCCGATGAGACGATCAACCAGGCAGTGTCGCCTGTATCAATCTTTGGTGCTGCAGGTGGCGCAGGGGCGGGTTCACTGGTCACAGGTGCTGCACTAGGCACCTCAGCTGCCTTCTCTTCAGCAAAGGCAGATACACATGTCAGCATTAATAAAACTATAACTATAAGCCTTTTCATTGGGATCAACCTCCTTTGTTTTCTCTTTTTAAAGCCTTACAATCAATCCTCTCCTCGGCTAAAAAGATTGCAGTCAGTCAGGGCATCACCCTGTCCTGACTGCTTAAGTGAGGAGGGTAAGCCTGTTAACTTTTAAAAGTTAAAACTGATATTCACACCACCATAGAAGATGTTCTTTTTATCCTTGCCGCTTACATCCATTGCGCCAATGGCCGTCTTAGCATCGCTGCTTAGGGCTATAGAGTAAGAGGCCTTTGGCGAAAGGCTTATCTGTTTTGTCAGAGGTATAGACACTGAGGCCGAAAGTTCGGCATTATAAAAATTATTGAAGTTCTTGCCTGTGCTGGCCTCATAACTCATCACCTTGTTCTTTAGATTGTAGCCTACTAAGGCCCCAAGATTGAGGGCTATGTCCTTTGAGAGTTAAAAGGAGTGGCCTACTGATGCCGTTAGAAAACCGCCCTTGCCCTCTTTGATGTCGTAATACAAAGAGAGGGTTGGCTTTAACAGGACATCGTATGAGGCGCTAAGATAAAGATCCTGTGTATCAGGCGCACCTTCAAGCCCGTAGTAAATAAAACCACCGGTTAGACTGAGCTTATCAAAGGAATGTGTGTAATTCAGCGTAATATCTGTCTCAGTGTGTTTGAATTTCTTGCCATTCATAGAGTTGCCATAGTAATTGGTGTCAAGGTTAGACCACATATTCATACTGAACCCTGCATAACTGATGGTAAGCGCAGGTTGAATTACAAAATCCTTGCTCAGTTTTATGCCCCTCCACACATAGTTGCTCATAAAATCAAGTGACGCATTGCCTGTTACCTTTGGGGGTTCAGCAAAGACAACCGTAGCAAATACCATTAAGAGCACAAATACTGAGATGATACCTGTCAAACCAACCTTTCTCATATGATGATCCTCCTTTAAGTTTGATTTAGTCAGGACTGTCTGTTTGTCTGCCCTCCTATGCCTGTGTCTTCAAGGCTACCACCCTCCTTTCTTAGGCCATATTTTTTTATCTTGTAGCAAATCATGCGCTCTGTAATGCCAAGTCTCCTTGCGGCCTTTGCCATTACCCAGTTGCACTCCTTAAGGGCCTTTAAAATCTCCTCCTGCTCTATGGCTTTTATCTTGTCCTTAAGGCTTTCCATGATTACTTATGGTTACGCAATATCAATGCCATCGTTTATGTGGTTGATTTATCAAGGATAATGTCATAGAAGGGTCATACAATTTTGTAGCTGTAATACAAAATTGTCGTTTGGGTCTCTTGAGTTGAGCCATTTGCTTTAGTGTGAGTTCCAAAGATATGGTCAGCACTGAGGTGTTACAGCAGCATTTACGCCTGGTCTTTGATATAAAGGGAGAGATTTTTGCCTAAATTGGGCGATTGTAAGAAAGGCAGGCAAGAGATTGCCCCTCAAAACTTATCAAGGCGATAAGACTATCTAAATAAGGAGACTGAGTATCCTCACACTCTGATGAGTTGCAGTAATGCAATGCTGGTCACAGATGAAGGTAGTTGCACAAAAATGGCAAGGGTGCACTGTTGGGCATGTCATGTCTTGGGTCAGCCTGGTGGGGCTGTAGGGGTTTTAGAGCTTTATGGCAGTCTTGAGTGCCTCTATAATAAAGGGGTTTTGCTCCCCTTTTAGCCTCTCAAACTCTTCATCGGTATATACAATTGGCTCAATGGGGAGGTCTGTAAGATCAAGCACCTTACCGATGCGGTCAAAGGGTCTATCCTTAAAATCGCCTTTAATCAGCAGGTCAATATCACTACCCTCGTGGATTTCTCCTGTAGCGAACGAACCATATAGATAAACCTCTGAGACGGGCAGAGCATCTTTTAGCAACAGGGTAAACTCCTTTATCTTATCAATAATCGCTTGACGGTGCTTAATATCAACCCTGCAGAGTTTAGACATTCTTCGGCATCCCCCTTTTCGTAAAATTCCGTTGGTGCCAAGTCCCCTCCAAGTCCGTTTGGATATCTGGTAGGGATGTAATACATATCAAGGGCCTTTGCAGCCCCTTTTATTTCACCAAAGGAGTTATCAAGTTTAAGGCACTCATTGACGAGTTCTTTTAACATATGGGTCATTATTGATGTGTATCCCCTTTCATAAAGATATGCCTTGAGCGCCTTTTCTGCACTCTGTTGTGCCTGAAAACAGGACCACTCATAGTTACCAGATTGGAGGCTATCCGTTGAGGCCTTAAAATCCGCCTCTGCCTGCCTGAGCCACTTTGAGGCAAACTTTCTCATAGGTTGATTATATCAGAATTAAGCCTAACCCAAAAAATGCAGTGGAGGCAGGACTGCCAAAACCCTTTTAACTCGGAGTTTTCTGGGCTATAGACAAGCGGTATTCATCCATTTTCGGAATGACAACTCACAACCATGACACAAATGGGGCTTGCTCATTCTGGGTTCAGGTACAGGGCTTTCTATAATTGAGATGAAAATGATATTATGGTCTCAACACGATCAAAAAAGGAGGCCTTTAGGATGAGGATTGTTGCAGCACTGATGTTGGCTTTTTTTATGACCCTTAGCATCGCTAATGCTGATCGGGGCAAAAAGGAATTTACAAAGGAGGATATCAAGAGGATGTCAGAGACAAGGGCAATAATAGAGACAAAGTTTGGTTCAATGGAGCTCAAGTTTTTCCCTGAGGTGGCGCCAGGGCATGTAGACAATTTCATTAGCCTTGCCAAGAAGGGGTTTTATGATGGGACTACCTTTCACAGGGTAATACCCGGTTTTATGATCCAGGGCGGCGACCCAAACTCAAAAAACCCTGATAGGTCTAAACACGGTATGGGCGGGCCGGGCTACACCATTAAGGCCGAGTTCAATGACAAGCCCCACAAGAGGGGTATTGTATCCATGGCCCGTGCAGCCCATCCTGATAGCGCAGGCTCTCAGTTCTTCATCTGTGTAAAGGATTCCCCATTCCTTGATAGGCAATACACCGTCTTTGCAGAGGTGGTTTCAGGTATGGAGGTGGCAGACAAGATCGTCAATGAACCCCGAGACAGGGCCGACAATCCAATTGTGCCTATAGAAATGAAGGTCAAGATTATTGAAAAGGGCCAGAAGAAGTAAGCAAATTGTCTGAGGAACAAGACAGAAGGGTAGATAAAAGGCCTCTCTCTGCTGTCTCTAACCTACTCTCTTCGGTCTTCTTTATTGGCTTTATACCCTTTGCACCAGGCACCTTCGGTAGTCTTGCAGGGGCACTCTTTATCTATATATTAAAACCCTCTTACCTCATCCACCTTCTCTTGATAGCGATGGTCCTCCTGGTAGGGCTATGGTCCTCTGAGCAATCAGAGTCATGCTGGGGCAAAGACAGTAAGAAGATCGTAATTGACGAATTTCTGGGGCAGATGGTCGCATTACTCTTTGTCCCTTTAAGCTTGACAAATCTTTTGGCCTCATTTGCACTGTTTAGGTCTTTTGACATCCTGAAACCCTATCCAATAAAGGCACTTGAAAGGGGGCTTAAGGGAGGACCATCTATAATCTTTGACGATGTCTTGTCAGGCGTTGCGGCCAATCTGACCCTTCAGGTCGCTTTATGCGTTACTTAGGCTACCAGCCTCTATCCACATACTACACAAAAAGGTCTTTTTCTGCTATACTACCCTGTTTTGAGGACCAAAACTAACATGAACCCTGTGCTAAATAGATCCATAATCCTTGCTATCCTATTTTTCTTTGCCATATCAATGTATCTACCTGCTTTTGCCCAAGACTTGCCTCTTGTAACTGCCATAGAGGTCAAGGGCGTAAAGCGTATAGACGCAGGGGCTGTTAGGGCAAAGCTTACACAGAGGTTACAGGAGGTCCTCTCAAGCGAAAAGACCACAGAGGACATCAAGGCCATTTACAAGATGGGCTACTTTGACGATGTCCGTGTGGAGATTGAGCCCTTTGAAGGAGGGGTAAGGGTCATCTACATAGTAAAAGAAAAGCCCACCATCGTAAGGGTTGAGTTTCAGGGCAATAAAAACTTTGAGGACAGTCAACTCAGAGAAAAGATATCCCTCCTACAAGGCGCTATCTCAGATGTGACCCTCATAAACGACAATGCCGGTAAGCTAAGGGCCTTTTATGAGGACGAGGGCTACTACCTTGCCACTGTGATGCCTGTATTAAAGAAGGTCTCCGACGAAGAGGTCCTGCTGACCTTCTACATTGAAGAGGGTAAGAAGGTCAAGATTAAGGAGATAAGGATTGAGGGCGCCAAGGCCCTGTCTGCCTCTAAGGTCAAGGGCGCTATGAAGACCAGCGAGAGGGGGCTACTTTCTTTCATCACTGGTAAGGGCTATTACAAAAAAAATATGATGATTGAGGACATTGAGAGGATTAAAGACCTCTACCTTGACAATGGCTATCTGAAGATCTCTGTGGGTGAGCCAACGGTCAAGATATCTGATGATAGAGAGTCTATGGTCATTGTGATCCCCTTATCTGAAGGGGAGCAGTTCACTGTTGAGTCCGTTGGTATCACAGGCAACAAGGCAATGAAGGATGAGGATCTCAATAAACTCATTAAGCTGCAGCCCAAGAAGGTGTTTAGCAAGTCAGTCCTAAAATCAGATGTCAATGCCTTGAGCGAACTCTATTACAACAATGGCTATGCCCTTGTGTCAGTAAATCCTGAAGTAGTCCCGGAGGAGACAAGCAGGCTTGTAAGGGTCCTTTATAAGATAAACGAGGGTGAGAAGTTCAGGGTCGGTAGGATAGAAATCATAGGCAACATAAAGACCGAGGATAAGGTGATCAGGCGGGAGATGAGGCTTGATGAGGGCGATGTCTTTAGTGGTTCGGCCCTAAAGAGGAGCTATGAGAGGCTCAATAATCTACAGTATTTTGAACCTGTGGAGCTTACCCCTAAACCGCGAATAGAAGACAAGGTTGTTGACATTGACATAAAGGTCAAAGAAAAGCCAACGGGCTTTCTTAGCGTGGGTGGTGGTTATAGTTCAATTGACAAGTTAATAGGTATGGTGGACATCACACAGGGCAATTTCCTTGGAAAGGGTTACTACTTGAAGGCAAGGGGTGAGTTGGGGGGCGTGAGTTCCTTTTACGAACTCTCCTTCCGTAATCCCTATTTTATGGATAAGCCCATATCCTTTGGGGTCAGTGTGTATAGGATTAAGAGGGAGTATGCCGATTTCTCGCGCCGTTCAACGGGCTTTGAGGTCTCCTTTGGCAAGAGCTTCTGGGAATACTGGGGGGCCTCTATTGCCTATAACCTTGAGCGCACTAACATCTATGATATAAGCCCTACCGCCTCTTCTGTAATCAAGGAACAGGAGGGCTCAAACCTCACCAGCAGTGTAAGCCTCAGCATAGCCAGAGATACCAGAGACAACTACATTGACCCCCTTAGGGGCTCAAAGAACGCCCTTTATACCACCCTTGCTGGGCTTGGAGGCACCACCGCCTTTTATAAGATACTCTTTGATTCGGGTTGGTACTTCCCTGTGTTTGATGTGACCACCATACACCTACGGGGTAGGGTCGGGATGACTACAGGCCTCTTTGGCAAGAGGCTCCCACTTTATGAGAGGTACTATGTGGGGGGAATACACACCATTAGAGGCGTCTCTTACGGCGAGGCAGGCCCAAAGGACATCAATGGTGAGGCCATTGGTGGCGAGAGGGAGGTTATATTTAATGCAGAATACATATTTCCCATTGTGTCGGAATACAAGTTTAAAGGCCTCGTCTTTTTTGATGCAGGCAGGGCCTACGATAGGGGCGATGGTTGGGGAAAGAACCTGAAACTCACCAGCGGTATAGGTATGAGATGGATATCGCCAATGGGTCCTATTAGGGTTGAATGGGGCTACAATCTAAACAGAAAGGAAGGGGAGTCTACAAGCAAACTGGAGTTTACCTTTGGCTCGTTCTTTTAGGTATTATAGGGTCTCTTTAATAACGAGGTATCCTATGGGCCTTGCAACAAGTATTCTGGTTAATTAAAGTCCAATCAAGGAGGATTTCGCAATGAAGAGAGCTGTTGTAGTATTTTCGGTCATGCTGTTTGTCTTGTCATCAATAGCAGTATCACAGGCCCAGACGGCCTCAAAGGTAGGTGTTGTAGACCTGCTAAAAGCCCTTAATGACTCAGAGCATGGTAAGAAGGCAATCGCAGAGATTGAGGCGATGAAGAAGTCAAAGCAGGCTACCATAGATGAAAAGGGCAAGAAGATTGAGCAAATGAAGGCAGAGCTGGATAAACAGGCCTCTGTACTGTCGGCCGATGCAAAGAAGTCAAAGGAAGAGGAGATAGAAAGGCTTATAAGGGACTTTCAGAGGCTTGTGTCTGATGCAACCGCAGAACTCCAGAAAAAACAACGCGAGGTAGAAGTAGACCTGATAAAGGACCTCAGGGCGATTATCACCAAGATTGGAGAGGAGGAAAAGTACTTTTATATTATTGAGGCCTCAGAGGGTGGTCTGTTGTATTACGACAAGGCAGTGGACATTACTGATAAGGTAATAAAGAAATTCAACGAGACCAAAAAGAAATAACACCCAATATTGTAAGGTGAGCAAGGGCGTCTTAGTGCGTTAGTGGGGAAGTGGTAGAGTCAGCAAGTGCGTTAATGAAAGCGAAAGAGTAGATGAAACTAAGAGAGATCGTCAAAATAGTCAATGGCAAACTTTATGGCAATGGGGATATTGAGATCATCGGCCCCATGGACATTGACAGGGCCCAAGAGGGGCATATCACATACCTTATGCCACCGATCAAAAAGGGACTTGTCTGTAATGCCTCTGCCGTAATTGTCAGTAAACCAATTGATATAGAAATAGCCCAGATAGTGGTCAAGAACCCAAAGGCCGCATTCGCCTTATTACTTGAATACTTCTATCCCAAAAGGCACCCCTTTTCTGGTATAAGCAAGAGGTCTGAGATAGCAGAGGATGCGATTATAGGTAAGGGGGTCTGCATAGCCCCCTTTTCAGTGATTAGCAAAGGGGTATCAATAGGTGAGAGGACCGTGATCTACCCGGGCGTCTTTATTGGAGAAGGTGTAAGAATCGGGCAGGATTGCGTCATCTACAGTAATGTGTGCATCATGGAGAAATGCCATATAGGACACAGGGTGATAATCCATGCAGGGGCAGTAATCGGGGCCGACGGTTTTGGTTTTGTATTTGAAGAGGGTAGGCACAGGAAGATCCCACAAATTGGTAATGTAGAAATAGGCGATGATGTGGAGATTGGTGCTAATTGCACCATTGATAGGGCCACCTTTGGAAGTACGGTGATCGGTAGTGGCGTAAAAATAGATAACCTGGTGCAGATTGGCCACAATGTGACCATAGGAGATAACTCAATTATTGTTGCACAGGTTGGTATCGGGGGGAGCAGTAAGATCGGTGAGGGTGTGATATTGGCAGGACAGGCTGGGGTCTCGGATCACACAGAGATTGACTCAGGCACGATTATTGGGGCCCAGTCGGGTGTTACAGGGAGACTCAGAAAAAATATCTACATCGGCACCCCTGGCAGGCCCTATAAGACCGTAATCAGGGCCTATGAGACCTTCCCTGAACTACCAGAACTGAAAAAGAGGCTTGAGAGACTTGAGGGTTTTGTCAACATAGGTGTTAAACAGGTTAAAGACTTAAAGGGTTCTTAGAGATGGAACATATAGATACAGAAGATATAGATACAAAAGTAAAGAGGATAATTGCAGAGGAGCTTCAGGTAGAGGAGTCGGCTATAACCGATGAGGCTACTATTGCCGAACTTGGAGGGGACTCTCTTAAGGCCTTGGCCCTTGTATCTGCCTTTGAGGCCGAGTTCAACATAACTATCCCCGATGAGGATCTTATGGCCATGAATTCAATCCAGGCGGCTGTAGATATTGTAAAGAGGCAACTCAAATAGGGGTAACGGTGCCCACCATCCTAAAATAACTCCACCTAAAGGTAATAAACCTACCGAAAGGGGCCTTCTAAATGAGAAGGGTATTTATAACAGGGCTTGGGATTATCAGTGCCTTAGGGATTGGTAAAGAGGCCTTTTGGTCTTCTTTAAAGGAAGGCAGATCCGGTATTGACCGAATAACACTTTTTGATGCCTCCCAATTTCGCTCCCAGATAGCAGGTGAGATAAAGGGTTTTGACCCAGTGAATTATCTGAATAGAAAAGAGGTCAGAGATATTGACAGGGCTACCCAGATCGCCATTGCCGCTGCTGAGGAGGCCAAAGAAGATGCAGGCATCAACTTTGATGAGTACCACGGCATAGTGGTTGGGACTGGACTGGGTGGGATAACCACTGATGATGAACAGCACAGGGTCTTATACACAAAGGGACACCGTTTTGTTAGCCCACTGACAATCCCTATGGCGATGTATAATGCCACCGAATGCCATCTCTCAAGGAGGTTTGGTATAAAAGGGCCTGGTTATACGCTCAGTACGGCCTGCGCCTCAGGTCTTCATGCCATTGGTGAGGGATACAGGCTTATAAAAGAGGGCTACACCGATGCAGTACTCTGCGGTGGCACAGACGCCACCTTGAGCGAGGCCATCTTTGCTGCATGGTGCGCCATGAGGATACTCTCAAAGAGGAACGATGACCCTAAGGGTGCCTGTAGGCCCTATAGCAAGGATAGAGACGGCATGGTGCTTGGTGAGGGCGCTGCCTTTGTAGTCCTTGAGGACGAAGAGGCCGTAAGCAGACGAAACGGTAAGATATACTGTGAGGTGGTTGGCTATGGCATGTCCCATGATGCAAGCCATATAACGGCCCCTGATGTGAATGGGCAGACTAAGGCCTTGTCTATGGCGCTTAGGTCATCCAATACAAATCCTGAGGATGTGGACTATATAAACTGTCATGGCACAGGGACACTTCTTAACGACAAGGTAGAGACCGAATCCATAAAGAGGGTCTTTGGCGAGAGGGCATACACGATCCCCATGAGTGCTATCAAGCCCTTTGTAGGGCACACATTAGGGGCATCGGGTGCTATTGGGGTTGTTGCCACTGTGCTTGCGATAAAAGGAAGTTTAATACCGCCTACTATTAACTACACAGAGCCTGACCCTGAGTGCGACCTTGATTATACCCCCAATGTGGCTAGACAAAAGGAAATAAATGTTGCCCTCTGTAATGCCTTTGGATTTGGCGGCAATAATGCGGTGTTGGTCCTCAAAAAGGTATAAAAGGAGGTTTGGCAATGGTTGATATTAAGGAGATCCAGTCTATAATCCCACACAGATACCCCTTTTTGATGATTGATAAGGTTGTGGACCTCAAGGAGGGTATCAGTGCCGTTGGGATAAAGAATGTTTCCATCAATGAGCCCTTCTTTCATGGGCACTTCCCCGATAATCCAATCATGCCAGGGGTGTTAATCATAGAAGGCATGGCCCAGACCGCAGGAGTACTGGCCTTTAAATCAGGGGCAGAGGGTAAGGCCGTGTATTTCATGAGCATTGAAAAGGTCAAGTTTAGAAAGCCCGTTATACCAGGTGATCAACTTAGACTATTTGTGAAGGCCTTACACAAACGAAACAATGTATGGAAGATGGCAGGCACTGCCTATGTGGATGACAAGGTCGTCGCAGAGGCAGAGTTTACTGCTATGGTATCGGATAAGGAAATCTGAGGCAATGGCAATCTACATACATCCCACTTCAATAGTCAGCCCACGGGCGGAATTGTCAGAGGACATTTATATCGGGCCCTTTTGCTGTATTGGTGATGATGTAAAGATTGGTGCAAACACCCGCCTCCTATCTCATGTAGTTATAGAGGGCAAGACAGAGATAGGCAAGCACAATCAGATATACCCCTTTACCTCTATTGGCCTTTCACCGCAGGACCTCAAGTATAAGGGCGAACAGACCGGTGTGAGGATTGGCAGTAACAACATATTGAGGGAAAACATGACGATCCACAGGGCTTCTGTCAGTGGCGATGGTTGGACCGAGATAGGCGATAACAACTTTCTTATGGCCTATGTGCACATAGCCCACGATTGTAAATTAGGGAATAACATCGTGATGGCCAACGGCGCCACTTTAGGTGGGCATGTGACGGTTGAGGACTTTGTGGTAATAGGAGGGCTAACACCCGTACACCAGTTCTGTAGGATTGGGGCCTATGCGATGGTTGGAGGTGGGAGCTCTGTAGCCCTTGATATCCCTCCCTATGTAATAGCCGCCGGTTACAGAGGGCAGCTATACGGCCTAAATCTGGTTGGACTTAAAAGGAGGGGCTTTGACAAAGAGACGATAGACCTCTTAAAAAAGGCCTATAAACTTATCTTTCAGGAACACCAGCTGCTAAAAGACGCCATACGCAAGGCACGGACAGAATTACCCCATTCAGAGCACATTGAGAGGCTCTTAAGCTTCATTGAGACCTCTAAAAGGGGGATATGCAGAAAGCTTGGTGAGGAGCAATAGCAGTGGAGACCATTGGGTTGATCGCGGGTTCAGGGGCCCTTCCTTTGATAATTGCAAGGGATGTAGCCCAGCGACACTACAGGGTAGTAGCTATTGCTATAGAAGACTTGGCTGAACCTGAGATTGAGTCCTACGCCCATGCCACATACTGGATCAATGTGGGCAAACTCGGCAGGCTTATCAATCTGCTACACCAACACCAGATAAAGAGGGTGATTGTGGCAGGCAAGGTACCAAAGACGCTCCTTTATAAATCAAAGATAACCCCTGACCTAAGGGCCATAAAACTGCTCTTTACAGTAAAGGGCAGGTCTGATGAGGCGATCCTTAATGCCTTTAAAGAGGAACTGCAGGGCGAAGGCATTGAGATCATAGACACTACGGCCTTTAGTCCTGAGATAGTTACTCCTGTAGGCCTACTGACCTCTATACCGCCCACACAGCAGGAGATGAAAGATATTGAGTATGGTTGGTTTATTGCAAAGGAGATCGGAAGACTTGACATAGGCCAGACTGTGGTGGTCAAAGGGCAGGCCGTTATGGCTGTTGAGGCCATTGAGGGGACCGATGAGGCGATCCTAAGGGGATGTAGCCTTGCAGGAGAAGGTGCAGTGGTAGTAAAGATAAGCAGACCCAATCAGGACATGCGTCTTGATGTCCCCACTGTGGGTATGACTACCCTTGAAAATATGATAAAGGGTAAGGCACGGGTGCTTGCCCTTGAGGCTGCAAGGAGTATAATCGTTGACAAGGTGGAGTTTATAAAGAGGGCAGAGTCGGCAGGCATATCAGTAGTGGGTTACAGCGGGGGGCCTGTATAGACCTATGTCGTATATTACTATCCTCAAAGAGGGCATAAGGGTTGTTAATAGAAATTGGCAGCTGGTGCTGATACAGATGGCAACAATGCTCTTCAGCTTTGCCTCCTTTTTCTTTATTGTGGGGATCCCCATAGGGATTGCCTTTGTGATATTTGGCATGGACTTCACAGAGATCCTGCGTCTGAGAAACATAGAGAGCCTCTTTATAGGCTCAGCAGAGCTCCTCAACAAGTATTTTGCCATGGCCCTCGTGCTCTTTTTGAGTATTATCATTTATGTGATTGCCGTCTCTGTGACATGGATCTTTGCCATTGCAGGTGTGGCAGGCATACTAAAAGACAGTATTGTTGACAGTAACCAGAGGTTTTACTTTCGGGTCTTTTTCAGCGAGGGAAAGCACAACTTCTTCCCTGTAATGGGCTATGTGATTCTGGTAAGCCTGATCTTTATAGGGATAGCCTTTTTGTTAGGCATTGGGGGTGGCGCTGCATCAAAGATCATAGAGACCGCAAGGACTCAGGAAGAGACCCTTGCGGTATTCATGAGTATTTTCTTTGTCCTTCTGCTCTTATCAATAGGGCTGGTGCTAATCGTTTTCACACTTTCTATGTCCTTTTATGGGATAGCCTATGTGGTATTTAACAAACAAGGTGCAATGAGGTCTTTGGTAGATACCGTAAAGTTCCTTCTCAGGAGCCCCTCTTCAATAGCCTTTTATGTCTTTGTAATGGGGCTTTATATACTTGCAAGCCTGCTCGTACT
>Ga0308411_10001681_pt1 | contig 15160 bp, 14 predicted proteins | sample HotsprottomLayer_2_FD_203530 | JGI IMG/M metagenome (GOLD analysis project Ga0308411, IMG submission 203530) | Hot spring phototrophic mat microbial communities from Octopus Spring, Yellowstone National Park, Wyoming, United States -... | ecosystem: Environmental > Aquatic > Thermal springs >...
GCTCGGGAAGAGCACGCTCGTGCTCCAGGCGCTCGGTCACGTGACCGCAGGGGGACGGCGCGCCCTGCTGGTGAGCGCGGAGGAGCCGGTCACCGCCGTGCGTCGCCGGGCCGAGCGGATCGGGGCGCTGCGTTCGGGCCTGCTGGTGACCGAGGTCGACGACGTCGCCGGGATCGTCGCGGGCATCGAACGGGAGCGACCGGACGTGGTCGCCATCGACTCGATCCAGACCGTGCGCCATCCGGGGGTCGCCGGGTCGGCGGGATCCGCGGCCCAGGTACGGGCGGCGGCGGAGGCCTGCATCCGTGCCGCCCGGGGGGTCGGGGCGGCGCTCGTGCTCGTCGGCCACGTCACCAAGGACGGCACCCTGGCCGGGCCCCGCACCCTCGAGCACCTCGTCGACACCGTCCTCACGTTCGAGGGCGACCGTCACCACGCGTTGCGCTTCCTGCGGGCGATCAAGCACCGGCACGGGCCCACCCGGGAGTTGGGCGTGCTCGAGATGGGCGAGGGCGGGCTCGCCGGCCTCCCCGACCCGTCCCGCGTGTTCCTCGCCGAGCGGCGACACGAGGTGCCCGGCTCGGTGGTGGCCGCCGCGCTGGAGGGCACCCGACCGGTCCTCGTGGAGGTCCAGGCGCTCACGGTCCCGGCCCGGGGCGGCCCGCCCCGACGCTGGGCGCAGGGCTTCGACGGGGCCCGGGTGGCATTGCTCGTCGCGGTGCTCGAGGCCCGTGCCGGCGTGCGCCTCGGCGACTGCGAGGTCTTCGTGAACCTGGCCGGAGGGTTGCGGGTCGAGGAACCCGGTCTCGACCTGGCGATCTGCGTGGCCCTGGCGGGTGCCCGGCTCGGGCGCCCGGTGGCCCCCGGACTGGTCACCGTCGGCGAGGTCGGGCTCGCCGGCGAGCTGCGGGATGTGCCCCGCCTCGACGACCGGCTCGCGGAGGCCGCGCGGCTCGGCTTGCGCGCCGCGCTCGTCCCGGCCGCCGGACGGCGCGCGTCGGGGGGGTCGTTCCCGGTGGCGGCGGTCGGGTCGCTGGTGGACGCGCTCGCCTTCGCCGGTCTCCTCGACGGTCCCGACGGCGCGGTGGGTGGATGAGGCGGCTGCTATCGTCGCCGTGCCGGCCGGTCATCGCGGGTGCGACAGGCCACCCGCTGACCGGCGCACCCGGCCCGGATGGGGAAGGCCCGACGGGGGGAAGTCGGAGGCGACACCGGTGCCCGCAGCGCCCCGATCCGAAGCGATGCTCAGTGCCCTGCGGCTCGTCGCCCCGGGTCGTCCCCTGCGTGAGGGGCTGGACCGGATTCTGCAAGCCCGGATGGGCGCGCTCATCGTCATCGGCGACGGGCCCGAGGTGCTCGAGATCTGCTCCGGCGGGTTCCTCCTCGACGCGGAGTTCACCCCCCAGCGCCTCTCGGAGCTCGCCAAGATGGACGGGGCGATCATCCTCTCGGCCGACTGCGGGCGGATCGCCCGGGCGAACGTGCACCTCGTGCCGGACCCCGAGATCCCCACCCAGGAGACGGGCACCCGGCACCGGACCGCCGAGCGCGTGGCGAGGCAGCTCGACGTGCCCGTCATCACCGTCTCCGAGGAGCTTTCGCTCGTCGCCGTGCACCGGCGGGGTCAGAAGCGGACCCTCGAGCCGGTGGCGCGGGTGCTCGCCCGCGCCGACCAGGCGCTCCAGATCCTCGAGCGATACAAGGCCCGGCTCGACGCGGTGAGCGGCAACCTCTCCGCCCTCGAGGTGGAGGACCTCGTGACCGTCCGTGACGTGGCCACCGCGCTGCAGCGGGCCGAGATGGTCCGCCGGGTCGCCGAGGAGATCGAGGAGTACGTCGTGGAGCTCGGCGCCGACGGCCGCCTCGTCCTCCTCCAGCTCGAGGAGCTCATGGGGGGCGTCGAGGACGACCGTCGTCTGTTCGCCAAGGACTACTTCGTGGAGGACGAAGCGTTCGAGCTCGCGGACGTCATGGGGGCGCTCGCGGACCTCGACACCGAGGAGCTCCTCGACCTCCGGGAGGTGGCGAGGGTGCTGCACCTGCCGGTCGAGGCCGGGCTCGACACGCCGGTGCAGCCCCGCGGGTACCGTCTGTTGCACAAGATCCCGCGCCTCCCCGAGGTGGTGGCCGAGCACGTGGTGGAGCGGTTCACGAACCTCCAGAAGATCATGCGCGCCGGGGTGCACGACCTCGTGGAGGTGGAAGGGGTAGGTGACGCCCGTGCGCGTGCGATCAAGGAGGGCCTGGCCCGGCTGGCCGAGACGTCGATCCTCGAGCGCTACGTGTGATGGGGTATCTCGACGAAGGGCCGCACGAGGTGGAGGTGGAGCGCATCGGGGTGCGCGCCGCCGACGGGGTGACCGTGCCGGCGATCCACGCCCGGCCGCTGGGCCTCCCCCGCCGTGGGCTGGTGCTGCACCCCGACATCATGGGGATCCGTCCCCTCTTCGACGAGATCTGCCGCCGCCTCGCCACGCACGGCCTCGCCGTGTGCTGCCCGGAGCCGTTCGCCCGCGTCGACGGGTACGAGCTCCTCGACGCGCCGGCTCGGATGTCGCGGGTGGCGCAGCTGGTCGATGCGACCCAGCTCGGTGACCTCGTGGCGGCCGCCGACCGGCTGGTCGTCGCCGACGACGTCCGGGAGGTGGCGGTGGCGGGCTTCTGCATGGGGGGGATGTACACGTTGAAGGCCGCCGCCGACGGTCGCTTCGACCGGGCGGTCGCGTTCTACGGGATGATCCGGCTGCCCGAGGGATGGAGGGGTCCCCACCAGCAGGAGCCCCTCGACGTGGTGGCCCGTGCCTGCCCGACGCTGGCGATCCTGGGCGGCGCCGACCCGTTCACCCCGCCCGCGGACGTCGACGCCCTGCGGAGGGCGTGGGCGCAGCGACCCGACTGCGAGGTGGTCGTGTACGAGGGCGCCGAGCACGGGTTCGTGCACGACCCGGACCGTCCCGCCCACCGTCCCGACGCCGCCGCGGACGCCTGGCGCCGGGCGCTGGCCTTCCTCGGCTGACCCCCGGGGCCGGAGCCGAGACGTCAGCCGCCGGCGCGCCGTCGCAGCGCGTTCCGCTCGACGAGGCGGTAGCGACCCCGGCCGGTGGGTTCGATCCAACCGAGCCGGGTGAACATCGCCAAGGCCTTGTTCACCCGTTCCCGGGACGCACCGATCAGCGCGGCCAGCTCCTCCTGGGTCATGGGGATCACCACCTCGTCGCCGTCACCGGCGAGTTCGAGGAGCCGCTTGGCGGTGCGGGCGGGCACGTCGAGGAACACCGCGTCGGCGAGGGCCTCGTCGGTGGCCCGGAGGCGCAGGGCCAGGATACGGACGATGATCCACAGCAACTCGGGCCGCTCGTCGAGGACGCGGCGCACGTCGTCGTAGCGGACCGCCACCACCCGGGTGTCCGCCAGGGCCCGGGCATCGGCCGAGCGCGGGTGGCCGTCGAAGAGCCCGAGCTCCCCGAACAGGCCGCCGGCCTCCAGCACCGCCACCGTGGAGGGACGTCCGTCGGAGGCATGCGTGGTGATCGCGATCCGGCCCTCCACGATCACGTACAGGTCGTGGGCCTCGTCACCTTCGTGGAAGAGCAACTCGCCGCGGGGGACGTCCTCCTCCCGGGCGACCGTGCGCAGCCGGTCGAGCACGTCCGGTGGCAACGCTGCGAACAGCTCGGTCGTGTCCAGGAGCCGCCGACCGGCCACGGCGACGAGGTTACCGGGAGCGAACACCCGGGTCGGGACGGTGGGGCGCCCGGTACACTGTGGAGGTCACCTTCCTTCTCGTCCGAGGAGCCGCATGCCCTTCGACGTCGGCGACAAGGTCGTCTACCCCCACCACGGCGCTGCGGTCATCGAACGTCGCGAGAAGCGCGTGGCGTTCGGGACCAAGCAGGAGTACTTCGTGCTTCGCCTCGCGTACGGGGATCTCACCCTCATGGTGCCGGTCGCCAACGCCGAGGAGATCGGCCTGCGCGAGGTCATCAACGACGAGGAGGTCGAGGAGGTGTTCGCGGTCCTCCGCAAGAAGGAGGCCCGCATGCCCACGAACTGGTCCCGCCGGTTCAAGAACCACGTCGAGAAGCTCAAGAGCGGTGACATCTACCAGGTGGCCGAGGTGGTCAGGAACCTCACCCTGCGCGAGGGCGACAAGGGCCTCTCCGCGGGGGAGAAGCGGATGCTGGCCCGGGCCCGGCAGATCCTGGTGTCGGAACTGACCTTCGCGCTCGACGTCGACGAGGAGACGGCCGAGAGCCGGCTCGACGAGGTGCTCGGACGACCCCACACGCCACTGCGCACCGAACTCGCCGACACCCCCACGAAGCCGCGCCCGCCGCTCCCGCTCGGTGACGGTGCCGCGCGGTCGGCCACGAAGGCGGGCGCGAAGCGCCAGCCGCCCGCCGATGCCTCGCCCACGAAGGCGCGGGCCACGAAGGCGCGGGCCACCGCGGCCACGCCCGCACCCGCGGCGACGGGCACGGCCGCCCGAAAGCCGTCGGGCACCGCCGCGGCGAGGAAGGCGCCGGCGGCGAAGCGGGCCGGCACCGCCGGCGTGAAGGCTGCTGCGGCCGCGAACACCGTGAAGGCACCGGCGGTTGCCAAGGCCGCTGGTGGGGCGGCGAAGCCCACGAAGACCACCGGCCGCAAGACCTCCGGCCGTGGTGCGGCCGTGGCGAAGGCCACGAAGGCCGCGAAGGCCGGCAAGGCTGCCGCGTCCCGGTCCGGCTGAGCCGGTCCCGGACCCGCCGGCGTCCGCGGCCGGCCCGCACGGCCCGGTCAAGCCCCCGGCCCCGGGTGCCGAGACCCCTTCGGGGTGGATGCGACCGCCCCGGGGAGGCAGCGATGTTCGTCGAGGTCACCCGGCTTCTCACCGTCGTGCTGCTCACCGCGGCCGGGTTCGTGCTCGGCGCGGGTGTCGGCCCTCAGGGCGGGGGAACCCCGGCCGGGGTGGGCGGCATCCTCGGCTGCCTGTGCGGCTACCTGGTCGGCGGGGTGCTGGGTCGGCTCCTCGAGCGGGCCGCGGGCAGCGTGGAGCGCCGCGTCGACCGGGTCCCGTTGCCCCAGATGTTCGCCGGGATCGTCGGTGCCGGCCTCGCCGCGGTGCTCGGCCTCACCCTCGCCGTGCCCATCGCGGCGTTCGTGCCCATCGGGGTGGCGGTGCCGCTGGGTGCCCTCGTGGTGTGGACGGCCATGTACCTGGGGTTCCGTGCCCTGGCCCGGCGCGCCGAGGAGCTCTTCGGGCTCCTCGGGGTCTCCAGCCGACCCCTGGTGCGGGCCCGGCCGTACGACCGGGCCGAAGGGTTCCTCGTCGACAGCTCCGCGATCATGGACGTCCAGCTCCTGCCGCTGGCCCGCTCGGGGTTGTTCCACGACGACCTGCTCATCCCCCGCTTCGTGCTCGACGAGTTGCAGGGCCTCGCCGACGGTGGTGACGACCGCGCCCGGCGCGCCCGGCGTGGCCTCGAGAGCCTGGAGGTCCTGCGCCACGAGGCGCCGACGCGCCTGTACGTGATCGACGACGAGGTGCCCGAGGTGGCCGAGGTCGACGCGAAGCTCCTCGCCCTGGCCCGTCGCCTCGAGGTGCGGCTCCTCACCAACGACCTCAACCTCGCCCGGGTGGCGGAGTTGCAGGGCGTGCCCACGGTCATCCCCCGCCGGGTGGCGGCCGAACTGATCCCCGGTGTGCTGGCCGGGGAGGTGATCGAGGTGGAGCTCACCCGCTCCGGTCGCCACCCCGGCCAAGGGGTGGGGTACCTGGAGGACGGTTCGATGGTGGTGGTGAACGGTGGGGCCGACCTCGTCGGTGCCGGGCCGGTGTCGCTGGCGGTGTCGTCGATCGTGCCCACCAGCGCGGGGCGGATCGTGTTCGCCCGGCCGGTCGCCGAAGGGCGCGGCCCGAACCGGCGCCCGCCGGAGCAGCGGGGGGCCGTGCCCGACCGGGCATGATGGCGCGGTGGGCACGTGGGGCATCGTGGTCGCCGCCGGCGCCGGGTCCCGGTTCGGGGGCGACAAGCTGACCGCCCGGGTCGGCTCGGTGCGTCTCGTGGACCGGGCCCTGGAGGTCGCCCGCCGTGCCCTCGACGCCGTGGTGCTCGTCGTGCCCCCCGGTGCCGCCTGGGTGGGTCCCGACCTGGCCGGAGCGGTCACGGCGGTGGTGCCCGGCGGGTGCCGACGTTCCGACTCCGTGCGGGCCGGCCTGGGTGCCGTACCGACCGGAGCCGGCGAGGCCGACGTCATCGTGGTGCACGACGCGGCCCGTCCGTTCGCGTCGGTCGCCCTCTACCGTGCGGTCATCGCCGCCGTGGCCGACGGAGCCGACGGGGCCGTCCCGGCCCTGCCGGTGGACGACACGATCAAACGGGTGTCCGGGCGTGAGGTGCTCGAGACCCTGGCCCGTGATGAGCTCGTACGGGTGCAGACCCCGCAGGCGTTCCGCAGCGCGATCCTGCGGGCCGCGCACGCGCCGGGCGGCGATGCCACCGACGACGCGGCGCTCGTCGAGCGGCTGGGGGGACGGGTCGTCACCGTCCCGGGTGAGGTCACGAACCTCAAGATCACCCGTCCGGCCGACCTGCGCGTCGCACGTGCCCTCCTCGCCCTCGGCGACGAGGACGGCCGGCACGAAGACGGCGCCGTTGCCGGCGCCGGTGACGGGGGCCCGGCGTGATCCGCGTCGGCCTCGGTTTCGACGTCCACCCGTTCGCCCCGGACCCCACCGAATACCCGGACCGCCGGCTCGTGCTCGGTGGGGTCGTCCTGGACGGCCCGCCGCTCATGGGTCACTCCGACGCCGACGTGGTGTGCCACGCGGTCGCCGATGCGGTCCTCGGGCCCGCGGGACTCGGCGACCTCGGGTCCCGGTACCCTTCCGACGACCCCGGCCTGGCCGGTGCCCGCTCGATCGTGCTGCTCGCCGAGGTGGCCGGCGACCTGGCCCGGGCCGGATGGTGGGTCCGCAACGTCGACGTGGCCCTCGCCGCGGAGCGTCCGCGCCTGGCCGCGCACGTCGCCGCGATGACCGCGCACCTGACCGAGGCACTGGCCGCCGCCGCCGAACCCGGGGTCGGGGTGCACGTACGGATCGGTCCGAAGCGGGCCGAGGGCCTCGGCTTCGTCGGCCGCGCCGAGGGAGTGGCCTGCTGGGCCGTCGCACTGCTGGAGCAGGCGGGCGCCGGTCCTGCCCCTGCTCGGTAGCCTCCGGGTGATGGGGACGGGTCTGCGCATCCACGACACCCTCGCAGGCAGGAAGGTGCCGTTGGAGCCCGCCACCGATGGGCATCTGCGCATGTACGTGTGTGGCCCGACGGTCTACGACGTGCCGCACCTCGGCCACGGCCGCACCGCGGTGGTCTTCGACATGATCCGCCGTTACCTGCGCTGGCGCGGCCTGTCGGTGACGTTCGTGATGAACGTCACCGACGTCGACGACAAGATCATCGCCCGGGCCGCCGCGGAGGGGACGACCGAACCGGAGCTCGCCGCCCGCTACGAGGAGGCCTACTGGTCGGAACTGGCCCGCATCGGCGTCGAGGCACCGGACCTCGCCCCACGGGCCACCGACCACATCGGCGAGATGCTCGAACTGGTGGGTCGTCTCGTCGAGCGCGGCCACGCCTACGTGATCGACGGGGACGGCGTCTATTTCGCCACCGACACCTACCCGGGCTACGGGCAGCTCTCCCACCGCAGCCCACGCGACCTGCGCGAAGGCGCCGGAGCCCGGGTGCCGGTGGGTGAGCGCAAGCGCAGCCCGCTCGACTTCGCGCTGTGGAAGGCGGCCAAGCCCGGCGAGCCCTCCTGGCCGTCGCCCTGGGGTCCCGGCCGGCCGGGCTGGCACATCGAGTGCGCGGCGATGTCGTTGCGGCTGCTCGGTGAAGGGTTCGATCTCCACGGCGGGGGCAGCGACCTGGTGTTCCCCCACCACGAGAACGAGCGGGCCGAGGCCGAAGCCGCCGGCTGCCGGTTCGCCCGCCACTGGGTCCATGCGGGGATGGTCACCGTCGCCGGGGAGAAGATGGCCAAGAGCGCCGGCAACTACACCACCCTCGCCGAGGCGGTCGACGCGCACGGAGGCCGGGCGTTCCGGCTCGCGGTGCTCCAGGTGCACTACCGCTCCCCGATGGAGCTGGGCGGCGACGAGTTGGGCGCGGCGGCGGCCGCGGCGGACGGCATCGACGCGATGCACCGCCGCCTCCGGGCCGCCGGGGTGGCGCCGGCCGGTGCCCGGCCCGACGAAGTGTCCCGGGCCCGGTTCCGGGCCGCGATGGACGACGACTTCGGGACGCCCGGCGCGGTGGCGGTGCTGTTCGACGCGGTGCGGGCCGCGAACACCGCCCTCGACCAAGGGCGGTTCGAGGCCGCGGCCGCGGCCGGCGCGACGGTGGCCGAGTTGGCCTCGGTGCTCGGCCTGTCGGTGCCGGCGGCACCCGCGACCCACGGCGACGACGCGGAGATCGAAGCGCTCGTCGCCCGGCGGGACGCGGCCCGTGCGGCGCGGGACTTCGCCACCGCCGACCGGATCCGCGCCGAGCTCGCCGCCCGTGGTGTCGTGGTGGAGGACACGCCGACCGGCACCGTCTGGTACCGGCGTTGACCGGACGGCCCCGGCCCCGTCGCCCCGCCAGGCGTGCCGGGTCGCCGGCTGGTCGGGGTGCCGGGCCCGGGGCGGAACGCGGTGCGGAGCTGGGTGCGGAGCTGGTGGGGGGGTTGCACGCGGTGCGGGAGCTGCTGGCGGCCGGACGTCGGCGGGTGCACGAGGTGTGGCTCGCCCGCAGCGGCGGCGACGTGGAGGAGCTGGAACGGCTCGCGCAACAGGTCGGTGCGCGCGTTCGGCGGGTGTCGCCGGCCCGGCTCGCCTCCGGCGCTGCCGGCGCCGTGCCCCAGGGGGTGCTGGCGCGGGCGGACCCCCTGCGGGCGGTGCCCTACGAGCGGCTCCTCGACGATCCCGCCTGCTTTCTCGTCGCCTTCGACGGGGTGACCGACCCTCAGAACCTCGGGGCCTGTCTGCGCGCCGCCCTGACCGCGGGTGCCACCGGTGCGGTGCTGCCCCGGGCGCGCACCGCCCGGCTCGGGGCCACCGTGGCGAAGGCCGCCGCCGGTGCCCTGGAGTACCTGCCGATCTGCGCCGTGGCGGGGATCCCCACCGCCCTGGAGCGGGCCCGCCGGCGGGCGGTCTGGACGGTCGGGCTCGACGAAGACGGCGGCCACGACGTGTTCGTGCTGCCGTGCGCCGCCGAGCGGCTCGTGCTCGTGTTCGGCGGCGAAGGTCGGGGCCTCGGTCGACTCACCCGACAGCGGTGCGACCTGCTCGCCCGTATCCCCACCACCGGTCCCATCCGCAGCCTCAACGTCGCCGCTGCCGTCGCCGTCGCCACCCACGCGGTCGCCCACTGCCGGAGATGACCACGATCCGTCGCGCGCCGGTACCCTCGTCGGGTCGCCGGAGTAGCTCAGTTGGCAGAGCAGCCGCCTTGTAAGCGGCAGGTCGTCGGTTCGATCCCGTCCTCCGGCTCGGGGTCGGTGGTCCGCCGCCCGTGCCGGGCGACCCGGTAGGGTCGGGGCGGTTCGATGGATGCCCTATGACCGACTTCCTGCTCACCACCGGCCGACGGGGGCGTCGTCCTTCCCCGACCGTGTTGCGGCGCGCCGTCTCGTCGGCGGCGCGTGGCGCGGCGCTGGTCGGGTTGGCGGTCCTCATCGGCATCGTGCTGCTCCAAGTGGTCGACGACGGCACCACCGGCCCGATCGGTGACGGGTCCGGACCCCCCGGATCGGCCACGACCACCACCGAGCCGGGTCCCACCAGCACCACGAAGGCGGCCGGCGAGGTTCGGCCACCGCAGCAGGTGACGGTCGTGGTGCTGAACGGCTCGGGGCGTCCCGGCGCGGCGACCGCGCAGACGAACGCGCTGAAGGCCAAGGGGTACCAGACCCTCACCCCGGCCGACGCCACCCGCCGGGAGGGCACCGTCGTCTACTACCGGCCCGGGTTCGAGCGGGAGGCCGCCGCGTTGGCCACCGCGGTGGGTGGCAACCCGAACGTCGAACCGATGCCGGAGACGCCACCGCCCGGTGCCGAAGACGCCGACTGCGTCGTGATCCTCGGCCTCTGAACCGCTCGCACTCCGACCCGCTCGCCCGGCTGGCCGCAATGGCTCCGCACGCGGCCGTCCTCACCGACTACGACGGGACCCTCGCCCCGATCGTCGCCGACCCCGACCGGGCGGTGCCGCACCCGAAGGTCCCCGCGCTGCTCGCCGGGCTCGTCACCCGCTACGCCCGGGTGGGGGTGGTGAGCGGCCGGCCGGTGAGCTTCCTCCGGCGCCACCTCCCGGTGGAGGGGGTGGTCCTCGTCGGCCAGTACGGCCTCGAGCGCTGGGACGGGCACGAGGTGGTGACCGACCCGGCGGTGGGCCCGTTCCGGGCCGCGGTCGCCGCGGTCGTGGCGGAGGCCGCCACCGACCTCGGCCCGCGCGGGATCCGGGTGGAACGCAAGGGTGACCTCGCGGTGGCGCTCCATTGGCGGGAACATCGCGAAGCCGGCGCGCTCGTCCGGGCCTGGGCGGGCGAGGCGGCCCGGCGTCACGGTCTCGCTCTCGTCCCGGGGCGGCTGGTCGCCGAACTGCGACCGCCGGTCCCGGTCGGGAAGGGCACGGTGGTGACCGAGCTGTGCACCGGGTGCCGCGCCGCCCTGTTCTGCGGCGACGACGTCGGCGATCTCGACGCGTTCGACGCGCTCCGGCGGCTGGCGGCCCGCGGGGAGCTCACCGTCGCGGTCCGGGTGGGGGTGCGTTCGGAGGAGATGCCGGCCGGGCTCGGGGAGCGGACCGACCTCGTCGTCGACGGCCCGGAGGGCGTCGTCGCGCTGCTCGCCGATCTCGTCGGGCGCGCGACGGGGTGAGTCGACCCGCCTGCCGACGCGCGGCGGTCAGCGTCGGGCGTGGGTGAGGAGCACCTCGAGCCAGCGCTGTGGGGGATGCGCCGAAGCAGCCTCGCGCACCAGCGCCGCCCGGCTGGTGCGTTCTGCGGGTGGCATCGCCAACGCCCGGGCCAGCGTCGTTGCGGTCTGGGAGATGTCGAAGGGATGCACCGCAAGCGCACCGTCGCCGAGCAGTTCGGACGCGCCTGCCTCCTGCGAGAGGCACAGCACCGCGTCACGTTCGTTCAGCAGCGGCCCCTCGAACGCCACGAGGTTCAAGCCGTCGCGCAGGGGATTGACGAGCAGGACGTCGGCACGCACGAACGCGGCGAGGCTGCGGGCGTGGTCGTCGCGGGCGTCGAAGAGGATCGGGGTCCAGTCGCCCCGACCCCAGCGCTCGTTGACCTGTGCCACGACGTGCTCGACCTCTTGGCGGTAGGCGAGGTACTCCACCAGCGACTCCCGCGAGGGGTTGCACATCGCCGCGAACGTCACCCGCCCCCGCCACTCGGGATGGTCCTCGAGCAACGCGTCGAAGGCGAGGAAGCCGCGCACGATGTTCTTCGACAGCTCGATCCGGTCGGCCCGCACGATGACCTTGCGGTCGCCCAGCACCTCGTCGAGGCGGCTCAGGTGGGCCCGCACCTCCGGGCGGCGCGCCTCGGCGGCCAGGACGGTCGGGTCGGGGCCGAACGACGCGGTGAACACCGAGGTGGGGACCCCGGGAGCGCCGAGCGCCACGCGGGACGCGTGCTCGAAGGCGGTGGCCCAGCGGGTGGTGTGGAACCCCACCGGTCCGGAAGCCAACGACGCGCACAGGCGCCCGGCCACGTCGGTGGGTAGGACCCTGATCTCGTTGCTGTCACAGAACGGGGTGTGCATGAAGTGCACGATCCCCAGGTCGGGGCGCCGCTCACGCAGGAGCTGGGGCACGAGCGCGAGCTGGTAGTCGTGCACGAGCACCGCCTCGGCATCGTCGGCGATCTCGGCCACCGCGTCGGCGAACGCGGTGTTCACGGCCACGTAGGCATCCCACGCCTCGCGGAATCGCCGGTCGAGGCGGGGTCGGCGGGGCAGATCGAAGAGGCCGTGGAGCAGGAACCACAGCACCGCGTTCGACACCACGTCGTAGTGCATGCGGTGCAGGTCGGGATCCAGGGCGAGCAGGTGCAGGCGGGGGCCGCCGTCGATGCGCGTCGGGCCGGTCGCGGCGACCTGCCGGTCGCCCTCCCCGAGCGCGGCCGCGATCCAGGTGGCGTCTTCCCGGTCGGTGAGCAGCGGCGCCAGCGCGCTCACGATGCCACCGGCACCCCGCCGGGCACGCCAGCCACCCGTTCCGTCGGGCTCGAACCGGTATGGGCCACGGTGGGAGGCGACGATCACCCGTTCATGCCACCAGCTCACCGATGAGGCGGAGCCAGTCCTCGAGTTCGCGGGTGCACAGGAAGTTGGCCCGCACGTGTTCCCGCCCCGCCGCTCCCATCTCGTCGGCCCGTCGCGGATCCTGGAGCAACTCGACCATCCGGCGGGCGCAGTCGGCGACGCTGTCGACCAGGTAGCCGGTCTCGCCGTCGCGGATCTGCAGCACGATCCCGCCGGCCCGACCGCCGATCACCGGCCGGGACTTCCACAGTGCCTCGCTGACGGTGAGGCCGAACCCCTCCCGGATCGATTTCTGCACCACGACCGACGCGGCCCGCTGGAACGCGTTGATCTGCACGTTGCCGACCTGCTGGATGTTGGAGAGCAGGTGGATGTCGCGGTCGCCGGCCCTGGCCTCCTCCACCTGCTCCCACACCTGGAACCCCTCGGGGTCGTCGGTCGCCATGGAACCGGCCAGCAGCAGCTGCGCCGCGGGCACCTCGGCCCGGGCGATGCGGAACGCCTCGATCACCCCCAGCGGATCCTTCCACGGGTCGTAGCGGCTCACCTGGCACACGATCGGCCGTCCCGGATCCAGCCCGTACTGCTTGCAGATCTCCCGGACGAACGGCTCGGGCAGGTCGAGGTTCTTCACCGAGCGGGGGTCGATGCACGGCGGCGCCACCACCACGCGCTCCATCGCGAGCGTTTCCGGCACGAATGCCGGCATGGTCCACACCGACGCGTCGTACCGCTCCACGTGGGGACGGAAGAACTCCCAGACGTCCGGGTCGGCGGCGGTGAGGTCGATGTGACAGCGCCACACCCAGCGCGTGCTCCCGCCGAGCGGGGAGCCCTCGGAGGCGAAGGTGCGGAGCGCGGCGGGCTGCGGGTCGTGCACGACGATCACGTCCCAGGTGCCTTCGAGCAGCAGCGCGTTGTCGAGGACCTTCTCCAGGTAGCCGCGCTGCATCTCCGAGGTCCATGGCACCTTGGCGCCCTGCAGGCCGTTGTGCACGGTCTTGGTGATCCCGAAGAACTCGTCGCTGCCGTGGATCACCTGCCAGTCCGCCTCCAGACCCACCGACCGCAGCAGCGGCACGTGGGTGGCGAGCAGTTCCGCCACGCCGCCCCCGTACGCGGTGGCGTTCACGTGCAGGACGCGGACACCGTGCAGGGGCTCGGCCAGGGCCCGGAGGCGCTCGACGACCTCGTCGCCCACCACCTCCGCGTACTCGGTGAGGTCCTTTTCCAGCAGCGGCACCCGTTCGAGCACGCGCGATCCTTCCCGGAGGTGATGGACGGGGTCAATCTATCGGCGTGGCCCGGACCGCCCTCGCCTGCCCGGACAAGTTCCGCGGGTCACTGGGCGCACCCGCGGCGGCCGACGCGATCGCCGATGGTCTGCGGGGCAGCGGGTGGGATCCGGTCGCCCTGCCGCTTGCCGACGGTGGGGAGGGCACCCTCGAGGTCGTGGTGGCGGCGCGAGGGGGCGCCCTCCGGTTCCAACGGGTCACCGGTCCGCTCGGCGACCCGGTGGACGCCGCCTGGGGGCGCCTCCCCGACGGCACCGGGGTGGTGGAGATGGCCAAGGCCAGCGGCTATGCGCTCACCGGGGGCCGCAACGATCCGCTGCGCGCCACCACGCGGGGGACCGGTGAGTTGATTCGTGCGGCCTGTGCCGCCGGCTGCCGCCGGATCCTCGTCGGGGTGGGTGGCAGTGCCACCACCGACGGCGGCCTGGGAGCACTCGAGGCGTTGGGCTGGTCGCTCGGCGGTGCCCAGGTCACGGTGGCCTGCGACGTGCGCACCACCTTCGTCGACGCGGCCCGGGTCTTCGCCCCCCAGAAAGGGGCCACGCCGGCGCAGGTCGAGCTCCTGGTGCGCCGGCTCGAACGGCTCGCCGACCTCTACGAGGCCCGCACCGGGGTGCAGGTGCGGGACGTGCCCGGCTCCGGTGCCGCCGGGGGCCTGGCGGGCGGCCTCGCGGCGATCGGGGCCCGGCTCGAGGCGGGCTTCGACGTGGTGGCCGAGGCGGTCGGGTTCCTCGACGCGCTCGAGGATGCCGAGCTGGTGGTGACCGGGGAAGGTCGGCTCGACGCGTCGTCGTTCGAGGGGAAGGTGGTCGGGGAGGTGCTGGAACGGGCGAGCGCGGCGGGTGTGGCGCGGCTGGGCGTGGTGGCCGGGGAGATCACCCGGGACGCGGCGCAGCGCCTCGCGTCGGCCGGTGTGCTCGCCGAGGCACTCCTGGAGCTGGCCCCGCGACCCGCGGAGGCGTTCGCCCGCGCCGGCGAACTGGTGACCGAAGCGGCGGCCCGGATCGGGCGGCGGGCCGCCGGGCATCAGGGCTGATCGGTGCGGGACGGCGGGCCCGGGGCGATCTCGGGGCCGGGTGCGATCGTCTCGAGGATCCCTGCGTGCCTAGGCGCTGAGTTCGAGTCCGTGCTTGGCCCGGTAGGCGGGTTGTTCCCGCATCGGTGGGCGTTCCCGCACCGCGAGCTCGACCACCTCGAGGCGGTGCGCGTCGTCGAACCGGACGAGGCGTTCATCGCCGTTGCGCCCGGCCGGTTCGAGCCCGGCCTTCCGCAACGCGGTGACGAGGATCTCCATTGCCTGGGGGCCCAGGTCCCGCAGCGAGCGATTCCGGTGGACCCGCACCCCGAGGTCGCACTGCGCGATCGCGCCGACGCCGAAGCGGGCGGCGACGTCCACGAGAAGACCGAGCTCGACCCCCCAGCCCTCCACGAACGGTACGGCCTCGAGCACCACCCGCCTCCCGGCGTACTCACCCGACAACGGCTGACGGATCGGCGCGAGGTGCGGGAAGAGGTACGACAACAGTGGGCGGGCCATGAGCTCGGTGACGCGCCCGCCGCCGGA
>Ga0308411_10001682_pt1 | contig 15157 bp, 17 predicted proteins | sample HotsprottomLayer_2_FD_203530 | JGI IMG/M metagenome (GOLD analysis project Ga0308411, IMG submission 203530) | Hot spring phototrophic mat microbial communities from Octopus Spring, Yellowstone National Park, Wyoming, United States -... | ecosystem: Environmental > Aquatic > Thermal springs >...
ATCGCTTGCGTCAGGAACACTACACTCGCCTAGCCTGCGCGCACGGCATTCACTACCAAGCCAGCTTCCAAGTCGAACATCTGCTGCCCGATCAGTTCGCCCATGTGCATCGCGAGATCCTCGATGACGGAGGCAAGCGCGGCCTATTGCACCGCTTCTCGATGTGTGCGCCCATCGGCCTGCCTCCCCTGGGCTTTGTGACCGCCGAGTTTCGTCCAGGTTGCCTGTTCCTCACTGCCTTCCACACCTTCCCCAGCGAACACACTGTCGTCAAAACGCAGTCGCTCATCGAATGGCAAAACGCCGACTGACCATGATCCGGCCTTCGCCGGCCTTTTTCACAGTGTCTTGGTCATCCAGGCGAAGAATGGTCGAGGGAGAGATTGTGAAAATTTTCACGATTGCCTTCTTGCCATTTTTATCCGCTTCCTACAATACCTCCGCACGCAGGTGTCGAGGGACAGACCAGACTCGCTGCAACCCATGAGGAACGATCATGTTGGGCGGAACCGGCAACCGCAAGGAGCTGGGCCGACTCATGGCGATTTCCCAGGTTGGCCTGGAGATGGTAGCTCCCATTGCCCTTGCGGTGTTCATCGACATCCAACTGGGGCTGTTGCCCTGGATCACGTTGGTGGGCATTTTGGTCGGTCTGGTCGGTGGCATGACGCACCTGATCTGGCTGGCCAACCAGGAAGACAAGAATACTAAGGATTCCTCGACGAAGAATACCGCACAATCGTGATGACGCGAGTTGCCATGCTGATCCTTGTCGCCCTGCTCTTAGGAGGAGCAGGTGGCTGGCTCGTCCAGCAGCAGACAGGAGATCCGGAAATGCTGCTGTTCGCCAGTACGGCTTCACTGTTGTGCCTGGTGCCGGCCGTTGGAACCCTGTTGTGGGTCGGGCCGGCCCTGCAACGCGAGGAACCGATGGCGGCTCTGATGCATTTGGCAGGCACGGCGATTCGCATTCTCGGGGTTCTAAGCGTCACCCTGATCCTTGTGGTGGGGGTTGAACCTTTCCGGGGCAAGTTAGCCTTCCTGTTCTGGGTGGCTGGGGCCTATTTCCTACTGCTGACAGTCGAGATCGTGCTGCTGGTTGGCCGGCCCAGCATGGTCGGCACACACCGAACCGGCCTTCCCTCCACAACAGACAGCACTACGCGGAGATAAACGATGTCAGGGCACCATGAGCCCAATCCGATCCATGAAGTGCAGGACATGGAGAAGGAGTGGATCTTCTTCGAGTCGTTGTTTGGCGACCCGGTGAAGTGGACGTTGCCCTCGATCGATCTGGGCTTCATGGAACTGCGTCTGACCAAGTTCATGATCCTGCAATTGATCGCGGCGGGGTTGATCCTGCTTATTTACATCCCCCTAGCCCGGCGGATTGCTAGCGGTGCCTTGCCGACCGGTCGGTTTTGGAATTTCTTCGAGGCCTTGCTAGTCTTTGTCCGTGACGAGATCGCTCGCCCCAATCTGGATCAACCGGCCCACGAGGGCGAACACCACGACGACCACGGGCATCACCAAGAGCATACCGCAGACAGCTATGTGCCCTTCCTGTGGACGCTGTTTTTGTTCGTGCTGTTCTGCAACCTGCTGGGCATGTTGCCCATGATGGGGTCCCCGACCGCCAGCATCTGGGTGACCGGAGCGTTGGCCATGATCAGTTTCGTGGTGATCCATGCCTCGGCGATCCGAAAGCATGGCTTCACCGGATATTTGTTCGGCTTATGGCCCAAGCTGGATATCCCCTTTGCGGGAGTGCTGATCGGCGGACTGATCTGGGGGCTGGAGTTGCTCGGCATGGTCATCAAGGCATTCGTGTTGGCAGTTCGTCTCTTTGCCAACATGTTTGCCGGCCATATGGTTCTGGCCTACATCATCTTCCTGATCTATCTGGCAGGGAATCTGGCGGGATTGGGACTGCTCTGGGGAGGAGTCACCATCGTCAGCGTCCTGGCGGTAGTGGCCTTGAGTCTGTTGGAACTGTTCGTCGCCTTCCTCCAGGCGTATGTATTTACGTTTCTGACGGCGTTGTTTCTGGGCATGAGCCTGCACGGAGAACACTGAGCTACCGCGACGGGCGGTAGTTTGAGGATCTGGCCAGCCGGCCGCATCCGCTTTTTTTCTGGCTGATTTCTTCTCGGGAGATCCAATGAAGCTGTTCCAATTGCTGTCCCTGGTTGTAGTGGCACTGTTGTTGCTGGTGTCGCCGGCAGCGGCCCAAACCGTTGGGGCCTTCTCGTCCAAGGGACTGTCCGCCGGATTGGGAGCCGGCCTGATCATCATCGGTGCCGCCTGGGGACTGGGCAAAATCGGTACCGCCGCTCTGGAGAGCATGGCCCGACAGCCTGAGGTTCTCAATAAAGTGCAGACGGCCATGATCATCATCGCCGCCCTTCTGGAAGGGGCCACCTTCTTCGCCCTGCTGATCTGTTTGCTGCTGGCTCTGGGCATTGGTGGCTGAGACTGTTGGTCGCAATGGGGCAGAAGAACTTCGCGGGGAACCAGTCCATGCGTGCTTGGTTGATAGCGGGAATCGTACTCGTCGCCCTCTTCTGCCTGCCGGGCTTCCAGCCGGCCAGTAAACTGGTTGCTGCGGCCGACTCTGCCAAGGCAGGCCATTCCGAGGAGAAGAAGGGGCAAACCGCCGCTGACGAAGCCAACCCCTTCAAAGGGGCACTGGATCTGTCCATCTACACGATCCTTGTCTTCGTGATTCTCTACTCGCTGTTGCGTGCCTATGCCTGGAAGCCCATCGCCGAAGGACTCGACCGCCGCGAACAATCGATTGCTCAGGCCAAGTTGGATGCGGAAAACGCCCGAAAAGAGGCTGCCGAGTTGCGTCAATCTCTGGAGGCCAAACTGGCCAAGGCCAATGAGGAAATCCGCCAGATGCTGGACAAGGCTCGACAAGATGCCCAACAGACCGCTGCTGAGGAATTAGCTCGCGGCAAAGCGGAACTGCAAGCCGAACGTCAGCGGCTGCAACGCGAATTGGAGATGTCACGCGATGCGGCCTTGCGTGAAGTGTGGAATCAGGGAGCCGATCTGGCCACCCTGATCTCCAGCAAGGTGATCCGCAAGAACTTGACCGTCGATGACCATCGAGTGCTGCTCGAAGAGGCCCTCGCGGAGTTTCGCGCTGCGGCTCAGAACCGGCGAACTGACATCGAGAGTGCCACCGCATGAGCGAACCCCAACAGCAAATCCGTCACCAGACGGTGCTAGATGACGAGGCCCGCGCCGTCGCTCGCGTCTACGCTGAAGCGCTGTATCGCGCCGCTGAGCAGGCCGGACAACTCGAGGAAGTTCTAAGCGATCTGGAAACCCTGGTCAACGAAGTCTTTCGCCAAGATCCGGGCCTCGAACTGTTCTTTGCCAGCCCAGCGGTTGGTCGCGAACGCAAGCGAACTGCCATCGCCCATGCCTTTGAACCGCGGGCTTGCAGTTCCTTTGTGCAGTTCTTGAACGTACTGAACGAACACGATCGGTTGAACATGCTTCGGCCTATCGCCACGGCCTTTCGCAACCTGTTCGACCGCAAACGCCGCCGCTTGCTCGTACAGGTGCAATCGGCAATACCACTGACCGATGCCGAACGCGATCGCGTTCGTTCTGACATCCGGGCAGTGATCGATCTGGAACCGATTCTTGAAGAGACGGTCGATCCAGAAATCCTGGGCGGCTTGATCATTCGCGTGGGGGATTGGGTCTACGACGCCAGCGTCCGTACCCGCCTGCAAACGATCCGCAATCAGCTGATCGAGAGGAGCAGTCATGGCATTCAGAGTGGACGAAATCGTTTCAGTGCTGGCTGAGGAAATCCGGGGAGCGCGAAGCACCCTAGATGCCCGTGAAGTCGGCCGAGTCCTTGAGGTGGGCGATGGCATCGCTCGCATCTACGGGCTTGCCACGGCTATGGCAGGCGAAATGATCGACTTCCCCCGTGCTGGAGTCAAGGGGCTGGCTTTTAACCTCGAAGAGAACTCCGTAGGTGTCATCATCCTTGGAGACTACAAGTCGATCAGCGAAGGCGACGAAGCTCGCAGCACGGGCACTCTGTTGAGTGTGCCCGTCGGCGAAGCCCTGATCGGTCGCGTCGTCGATCCGCTCGGCAATCCACGCGACGGCAAGGAACGTCCGGTCACGCCGCACCGCCGACCCGTCGAGACCATCGCCCCCGGTGTGGCCGAACGTCAGCCCGTCGATGTACCCTTGCAGACCGGCATCAAGGCCATCGATGCTATGACACCCATCGGTCGTGGCCAACGCGAACTGATTATCGGCGATCGCAAAACCGGCAAGACCGCCATCGCGGTCGATACTATCATCAACCAGGCCGGTAAGGATGTCATCTGTATCTATGTGGCCATCGGTCAGAAGGAATCCACCGTCGCCAAGGTGGTCGAGAGCCTTAAGGCCGCCGGCGCGATGGATTACACCAGCGTCGTTATCGCCAGTTCGTCCGATCCGGCCCCCTTGCAATACATCGCCGCCTACGCTGGTTGCGCGATGGCCGAATATTTCATGTTGGAACAGGGCCGCGATACCCTCGTCGTCTACGACGACTTGTCCAAGCAAGCAGCGGCCTATCGGCAACTGTCGTTGCTGATGCGTCGCCCACCGGGTCGCGAAGCCTTCCCCGGTGACATTTTCTATGCCCATTCTCGACTGCTCGAGCGATCCTGCAAGATGGCTGAGCGGTACGTCATCGTGCCACAAGATGCCGATGACAGCAAGGTCACGGACGACTGGGGGGTCAACAACATTCACAACGAACGTCGTGGTAGCGGTGAGCCGTGTCGGGTCTATTCCGGCCCGCTTGAAAAGCATCAGGGGCTGGAAGACCTCAAGAAGTGGCCCGGCCACAAGCTCGCTAAAGTCTGGAACTCCGGTGGTTCCTTGACGGCTCTGCCCATCATCGAGACCCTCGAAGGCGAGGTGTCAGCGTACATTCCCACCAACGTCATCTCCATCACCGATGGCCAGATCTACCTCCAGCCCGATCTGTTCAACGCCGGTATCCGACCCGCTATCGACGTGGGTATCAGTGTGTCGCGTGTGGGCGGCAAAGCTCAGATCGCTGCCATGAAACAGGTGGCTGGCAGTCTTCGCCTCGACTTGGCTAGTTTCCGCGAACTGGAAGCCTTCGCGCAACTCGGCACCGATCTGGATGCCGACACCCAGCGACGGCTGGATCGCGGCTATCGCATGGTCGAACTGCTCAAGCAAGTGCAGTTCAAGCCGATGGACGTGATCGATCAGGTCATGGTCATCTTCGCCGGCAGCAAAGGCTTTCTCGACAAGATACCTCTTCGCCATGTCAGCGAGTGGGAAAAACAGTTCCTGGCCTACATGCACAGTCAGCAGCGATCGATTGTGGATGCGTTGAAAAAGGCCAAGAAGTTTAATGCCGATCTGGAAAAGCAGTTGAGTGAGGCGATCACTAGCTTTGCCGGACAGTTTAAGCCCACCACTTGATGGGCGGTTGGCGACGAGTGGTACGGCAAGTCAGAGGACAATTAGCCACTGACTGAGCGGGAGAAGGACGATCGATGGCCAACAAACGCGCACTTGTCAAACGCCGCAAGGCAGTTCGCAACATCCGCAAAATCACGCGGACGATGGAACTGATTGCCACGGCCCGCTTCAAGAAGGCACTGGATCGCGCCACTGAGGCCAAGGCCTACACCGAAAAAATCGCCGAACTGGCGGCCGACCTCAGTGCTAGTGCCGGGGAGGTGGCGCATCCGCTACTGGTCAAGCACGAGCAAACCCGAAATGTCCTGTTGCTCGTGCTGACCTCCAATCGTGGACTGTGTGGCGGCTACAATGCAGGAGTTCTCCGCGAGGCCAATCTGACCATTCGTGACCTGACCAGCAAGGGAACGAAACTGCATCTAGAAGTATCCGGCAAGCGCGGCATCTCCTACTTCCGCTACGCCGGCGTTCGCCCCGATCACACCTATACCCAATTTGAAGACAAACCGCGTTTCGATGAAGTCGAGCCACTGGCCAATCGCTACCTGGAGTGGTTCGTCTCGGGCAAGGTTGACGTGGTGCAGGTGGCGTATCAGCGGTTCTACTCGGCCTCTTCGCAGAAACCCATGGTCGAGACGCTGTTGCCTCTGGATCGCGTCGAGACCAAGCCAGCCGCTGGCCCGGCTCAGGCCGAACTCCGCAAACTGGCTGGGCAAGCAGAGTATGAGTATCTGCCGGATGCCGCTGGCATTCTCGAAGAACTCTTGCCCATGTCGTTCAAGGTTCGCCTCTTCAAGTGCTTCCTGGATGCGGCCGTTAGTGAGCAGATCGCTCGACGCGTCACCATGAAGCAGGCCACCGAAAACGCCGGTGAAATGATCACGGCCATCAGTCGCGAGTACAATCGAGCCCGACAGGCGGGTATCACCAAGGAAATTCTCGAGGTCATCAGCGGCGTCGAGGCATTGAAGTAGTCCAGGGAGCCATTTTCCATGAGTTCCAGTAATGGCCGACAGGTGGGCCACATCGTGCAAGTGATCGGCTCGACGTTCGATGCCGAGTTCCCCGAGGGGCATTTGCCCGAAATTTATCATGCATTGAGGATCGAGACCGACTACAAGGGGATCTCGATTCGATTGACCGGAGAGGTGCAACAGCACCTGGGCGGCAATCGCGTTCGCTGTGTGGCACTCGGCTCGACCGATGGCCTGGTGCGCGGCATGAAGGTCGTCGATACCGGTGCGCCGGTGTCGGTGCCTGTGGGTATGGAAACGCTTGGTCGCGTGTTCAACCTGTTGGGCGAGCCCATCGATGGTCGCGGGCCGGTCGGTCACAAAGAAACCCGTCCCATTCATCGGCCACCGCCCAGCTTCGAGGAACTCTCGCCCAAGACTGAGGTCTTCGAGACCGGCATCAAGGTCATCGACCTGCTCACGCCCCTAGTACGCGGCGGCAAGGCCGGTCTCTTCGGCGGTGCCGGTCTGGGCAAGACCGTCATCCTCACCGAACTCATCGCCCGCATCGCCAGCCAGCACGGCGGTTACTCGGTGTTCGCCGGCGTCGGCGAGCGAACCCGCGAAGGCAACGATCTCTGGCTGGAAATGCAGGAAACCAAGATCGGCAACACCGGCCGCGCCGTGCTGACCCAGACCGCGATGGTCTTCGGTCAGATGAACGAGCCGCCTGGTGCCCGTCTGCGTGTAGCTCTGTCGGCCTTGACGATGTGCGAGTGGTTCCGCGATACGACCGGCACCGACACGCTGTTGTTCGTCGATAACATCTTCCGCTTCTCGCAGGCCGGTAGCGAGGTGTCTGCGTTGCTGGGTCGCATGCCCAGTGCCGTGGGTTATCAGCCGACGTTGGCCACCGAAATGGGTGAGTTGCAGGAACGCATCACCAGCACCAACAAGGGAGCCATCACCAGCGTCCAGGCCGTCTATGTGCCGGCCGACGATCCGACCGATCCCGCGCCGGCCAATGCCTTCCAGCATCTGGATGCCTTCATCTATCTCGAACGGCGCATCTCCGAAAAGGGCATCTATCCGGCCGTCGATCCGCTGGCTAGCTACTCCAACATCTTGCAGGCTCAGTACGTCGGCGAGGAGCATTTCCAGGTCGCCAATCGCGTGCGGCAGATTCTCCAGCGTTACCGCGATCTGCAAGACATCATCGCCATCCTCGGTGTCGAGGAATTGAGCGAGGAAGACAAGCTGGTGGTCAACCGGGCACGGCGAATCGAGAAGTTCCTGTCGCAGCCGTTCATCGTTGCCGAGGCCTTCACCGGCAAGCCGGGCAAGGTGACTCCGTTGAAGGAAACCATCCGCAGCTTCAAGGAGTTGTGCGAGGGCAAGTGGGATCACCTGCCTGAGTCCGCCTTCCTCTACGTCGGCGGCATCGAAGAGGCCGAGAAGCAGGCTAAGGAAGCCAAGTAATACCACTCCCCGACATAATCGGGGCTTTGGGAGACGCAAGGTTCATGGCCAGCAGCCAACTGCAGTGCATCGTCGTCACCCCGGAACGCGCCTTGCTAGACGTGTCGGCGGACTTCGTTGCCCTTCCGCTGTACGACGGCGAGATGGGGTTCCTGCCCGGCCGTGCCCCCCTAGTGGGCCGGCTGGGTTTTGGCGAATTACGCATTCGTCAGGGCAATCAGGTCTCTCACTACTACGTCGATGGCGGCTTCGTGCAAGTGCGCGGCAACACGGTGACCGTGTTGACCTCGCGAGCCTTCAAGGCTTCAGAGATCAACCCCGAGGCCGCCGAACAGGCTCTGAACAAAGCGCGGCAGGCGACCAGAAAACTCAGCAGCCTGCAAGTGCAGGAAGCCAACATCCAGGCCCAGCAGAAGGCCATGCTACAACTTCGCATCGCTCGCAAGAGTAGCAGCGAATCGGCCTGATCGGAAGAGTGACGGCCGGTCATCAACTGGCCGTCAACAGTTGCCACGCTAGTGCCCAGTGCTGTCGAGCGCGTTGCTCAGCTGCGTGGCGTTCATCTGCGGGGATCTCTCGCTCGAGCAGTTCCATGCCCTCGACCTTGGCACGCACCACAGCGCGATAGGCGGCATAGAAGGAAACCAGCAATTGCCCTTGCTCGTCGCCCGTGGCGGTGAAGTACGCTGCCGCGAAGCGGTCGGCGAGATCGGCTCGTCCCTGAAAACGCAGATCCATGACCAGAAACGCCATGTCGGCCACGGGGTCAGCATGGCGAAAGCGGTCGTTGAACTCGATGCAGTCGATGATCTGCACCGCTTCAGAATATGGGCGATCGGGAAAGAGATAAATGTGATCGCTGTGCAGATCGCCGTGTCCGTCGCAGGGGCATCCCGCTTGACAGCGAGCGTCGATGACGGATCGCAAATGGGCGAGAGCCGCTTCACTGGCCTGGCGCAATTGTTCAAAGTCGTCGGCCGTGATGGTGGAGCCAACCTGAGCGCGAGCCTGGAGGAAATTCTCGCGAACGTTGTTGCAGATGGCCTGGAAACTGCCGGCCGCTGCAATCGCCGGCCCGCGATCCGCCGTCGCATGGAACCGCGCTAGGCGATGGGCCAGATCTTCGATCTGAGCCGCACGCACTTCACCGTGATGTAGCCGCGCCAACAAGGAAGCCTTGGCGGGCAATCGCTGCATCCATACCGCCCACTCCACCGCCTCGCCCGAGCCGTTGACGATCAGGCGGTCGCCTTGTTGGGTGATCGGCACCACGCCGCGATAGACGGTCGGAGCCAACCGACGATTGAGCCGGACTTCCTCCTGACAGAAGTGATGCCGGCTCTGTAACGTGCGGAAGTCGAGAAAGCCGAGTTCGATGGGCTTCTTGATCTTGTAGGCTTGAGAACCCACGAGAAAGACGGCCGAGATATGGGTTTGATGCACCTCGACGGGGCCGGTTTCTCCAGGGTAAGCACGCGGATCGGCAAGAGCTTGGAGCAGACATTCCAGAGAGATCATACTGCAGAGATCGCTTTCCGGGGCGGGGTGAACAGGCGATGCAGCAGGCGACGCTGGGGCGGCATGAGACGGACTCCAGGGCGAACGCTGGCCAAGAGGCGTTCCGCTTCGGCGACATTAGCGACCCGTTCGCGGGCCAGCAACACGGCCGCGGCCAGCGTGGCCGAGCGACTGTGTCCCAAGGCACAATAGATGTAGACCGGGCCATCGCACTGGAGGACTCTTTGCAAGGCCATTTGAAACCCCTCCAGGGGCGGAGCCAGGCCATCAAGAGTAGGCACCGTCAAGTAGTCGCAGTTAGGACCAGGCAGTCCAGGGGCACGGCAGAACTCCGCGGTCAAATCGACGAGGAGCCGAACTTCTTGGGGGACTTCGCCAGCCAAGGGCCGACGACCCAGCCACAATCCCGGCACGATCTGATGGCAGGCCGGCTTGCGACTGAGAAGCCGCTTTAGATGCCAGACCAGCCAGAGCAGTAGCAAGATCGGCAACAGCACGACTAGAGGCAAAGGGTGGAAGCGGCCCGTAGATTGCTTGCCAAAAATCCCTGGGCCAACTCCGAGATAGCCGGCCGTCAGCACAGCAAACCCAAGAGCGGGCCAGAGAAGCCAAATCGCCCAACCTCCCAGCGTGACCGTCAAGTAGGTGAGATAACCACTCAACAAGGCGAAGACGACCGCATACAGCACGTTGTCTCTCCTTGTTCGCTAGACTAGTAGACAGATTGGCAACTCGATGCGTCAGGCACCTCGAGCCTGTGGGACAACGGGGAGTTTGTCGATCTTGCCGCGTAGATAGTTCAGAGCCTTTTCGAGAACGCGATCCGAGAACGGAGCTTTGACCTCGCTCTGCTGCTTCGAGGCGGCACTCGGGTTCTTGCGAACGATGTCTCGCTCGGCGCGGTAGACCATGTACTGCAACCGCTCGTCTTCCTTCAGGACGACTTCCAGTTCTGCGTCCGGCTTGACTCCCCACTCATCTGGATCGATTTTAGCGGCTTCAAAGTCGTGTTTGTCTGGGAAGCGATGGATGTTCTTGCCGTTGGGCCTCCAGTAGCTGGCGGTGGTCAATTTCAGGGCACTCTGGTCGTTCTCGACGAGAATGATGTTCTGAACGCTGCCCTTGCCATAGCTGCGTTCGCCAGCAACAACTGCGCGGCCGTTATCTTGCAAAGCAGCCGCGACGATCTCGCTGGCACTGGCACTGTACTTGTTGATGAGAATCACCATCGGCACCGGCCCGGTCGGAGTTTCAAGCAGAGTGCCCTCGACGTGAGCGCGGTATATCTCTTCCTTGTGGTTGCGACCGCGTGTACTGACGATCACGCCATCGCGGAGGAACAGATCGCTGACCTCGACAGCAGTGCGGAGCAATCCACCCGGATTGTTGCGGAGATCGAGAACCAGTCCTTGCAACTGATCCTTTTCGAGCGTCTGCAAGACCGTTCGCAGTTCCTCGACGGTGTTCTTGCCGAAGTTGGTCAGACGGATGTAGGCGATACGATACTTGGCATCGACGAACCACTCCCATTCCTGGGGATTGCTCGCTTTGCGAAGATCCCCCAGCACGCTGGGTATCTTGATGATGGCTCGCTTGACGGGGATGTCTAGAGGCTCCTTGAGTCCTTCGCGGAGAATCGACAGGACAACCTGCGAACCCGGTTCGCCCTGAATGGCATCGACCGCCTCACTCATACGCATCTGGTCGGTGGGCTTGCCGTCGATCTTGACAATAATATCACCAGCGTAGATGCCGGCCTCGTAGGCTGGGGTGCCGGCCATGGGGCTGATGACGGTCAACTGACCGCCTTTTTGACGATCGAAGCCGACCTGAATACCGATGCCGCCGAATTTCCCTTCGCTCTGCTTGTCGAACTGCTTGTAGTCACGCGGGTTGATGTACTGCGAATGAGGATCGAGTCGCTCCAGTCCACCGTTGATCATGTCCTCGACGAGTTTGCGTTCCCGTTCAGGAGAGATATCGACGACGTAACGCTGGCGAACTTCATGGAGGACATCAACGAGCAGGCGGATGAGTTCGTAGTCCTTGTCCTTCTCCTGAGTGGGGGCACTGTAGGAGACGGCCAGACCGAATACCGAAACCGCCACAATGCCAAGCAGCCAAAACAGGTTCCGGCGTGACATGCCAACCGCCCTCCTGCAACCCCAGATTGGGAACATTCGCCTGGCCAGGGTGTGTCCCGACAGGGAGGCCCCTTGGTGCCATCTACCGGATTATACCCTTGCGACGACGAGCAAGCGAGAGGAGTCGCTCCTAGCTGCGTGACCACTACAATCGACGCCATTCCGACCGCTTATTTTATCCATTCAGCTCATTTTTACCAAATTACCTTTGACTCCAGAGCCACCCATTTTTATGGTTGAAAGCATAGGCCCTTTGGAGCCGACTGGGAGGGCTACGCAAGATCGTCCGAGGAATCGTCCATAACCAGTCGGCAAACTGGAACCAAACAGGGAGATCACTGCATGTACGGAGTCGTACTCGCGGCAGCTCTAGCATCCGGGACGGCTGTTCCCGACTGGGGCTTCTACCATCTGAAGTATTGCCACGGCTGCTGGGGCGGTTACACCTGCTACTGCTACGGCTGCTTTGGCTGCTACAACTGCCACGGCTGCTTCCTGCTGGGGCACAAGCATTGCGTGGGCTGTTACGGTTTCACAGCGGTGCTGGGCTATGCGCATGGCTGCTACAGTTGTTCGGGCTGCTGCAGTTGCTATGGCTGCGGTTGTGGTTGCTGGGGTTGCGCCTGTGCGGGAGTGCCTTACATGCCGGTCATAACTGGCTTCCCAGTCGCGGGGCCGGTGTGCTACTCCGGCTGCGGCTGCTGTGTCGGCTGCGGCGGCGATTGCTTCCTCGGAACCTATCCTCATCAGCCGTTGGCCGTCACGCCGACTGTTCCCTACGCCGCACCGCTGAATGGGACGGTCGTACCGAGTACGCCAATTCCAAGTACGCCAACCCCCAGCACTCCTGGGACGACTCCACCTCCGATGAAGCCGGCCGACAAGGGCGACAAGGGGACTGAAGGCACTTCAGGGACAGCGGCCACTGTAGTCATCAAGGCCGACATCCAGGCAGCGGTTCTTGTCAATGGTCAGCCGACAATCCGTCGTCAGGCGGAGCAGAGTTTCTCCACACCACCTCTGGTGGTGGGCGAGAAGTACACCTACACGGTATCGGCGATTCTGCGCCGCGACGGGCAAACCTTCAGCCGCACCAAGATCGTTGGAGTCGAGGCCGGTAAGCGAGTGACGGTGGACTTCAGCGACTTGACCGAAACGCCGGTCAGCACGACGGGCGACATCGCCCGGCTGACGTTGCGGGTGCCAGCCAATGCTCGCGTGTACGTCAACGACCAGTTGATTGACACAACTCGTCGGAACACCTTCGAGACGCCACGTCTGCAATCGGGTCAGGACTATTTCTACACGGTTCGCCTAGAAATGGTTCGCGATGGGCGGATAGTCACCGAGAGCCGACTTGTCGAGGTTTCTGCCGGGAAGACCGTCACGGTCGATTTCCTGGGAACGGACAAGTTGACGGTCAGTCGGTAAGTCGCAGCGTCGCGAAAGCTGACTGCTGCGTCAAAAAGCGAACGACCCCAGTCGTAGCTCGGCACAGGCAGACGACTGGGGTTGTTCTGTTTGAAGTCTGATAGGACAACTCAAGCGCAGATGAAAACCGTCTGATTCTCTTGTTGTTCTAGATCCTTGCGACGCATCTCGTCAATGATAACCGGATGCCAGGTGCTTTCCCGGCGTTCTTGAGGCACGTAGTGTTCGCGGGCCCAACGACGCAACCGCAACTCTTCAATAAAATCCACTTCCGCGCCGACGCTGACTGACATAAATAGGGTTCCCTAGGTTCCACCTCCGGAGGAGATTGATACCTTACCAATCTCCACTCCCTTTTGCCGGAGAACGGCCATTGCTGGAAGTATATCGACCAGGCTTGCTCTGGCAAGAAAGGTCCAGAAAAAATTGCGGAAATGATCTTGACAACGACTTGCACCATCCCTCACAGCTTCCCCACTTCGTCCCAGTCAGCCGATTCCGCAAGATGGTATTGTGGTCAGGGTTATTAATAGAGAGACACCCGCCGCTGGAAGACGGCCTGACTGCTCTGGGAAGGGGTCACCGTGTGGAGCAACTGGTTCCAGCGTGTGCCGGCACCGCACGACATGGCCTTGTCCTCGAAAACCGCAAAGAGAAGCCCCGCGCCGACGAATCAGTAGATGACAGAGGGCAAGCGAGCGATCAATTCGTATTGTAGTCGTTGATTGACGGAGACACCCTCGGAGTAACCATGTCCGCCATCCAACCAGTGACCGTGTTGACCCTAGCCACGGCTCTGACGCTAGGGCAAATGCTCGCACTGCTCAGTCGATTCAAGCACGAAGTGATCGCTCATCCTGAAAGAGCCACGCACGACGTGAGTTGGCTGCTGTTCTTGTTGAATGTCTTGCTGCTGCCAATCATGTTGCTGGCGGGCCTTCTGGTCGATCTGCTGGGCGTGCGGTTCATGCTCATCGCCTCCTGTATGGTGCTGTCGTTGTCGTTGCTGACGTTGAGTACCCGGCTGGCCTACTGGCGGACACTCATCGCCGTTCAGGCCGGGGCACTCGGCGCAGCGGTTCTCAGCATCAGCACGCTAGTTCTGTTGTCCAGGGGACTCTTTGGCAGAGACGAGGTGGCGTCTTCGCTGATGCTGGGTATGGTCTTCGTGGCACTGGGAGCGGCGATCAGTACACCGCTCTACGACGTGCTGCAACATGCTCTGGGCACGCGACGAACCCTGGGAATTCTGGCTCTGGTACAAATCGTTCCGTCTTTTCTCCTCCTTGCGGTAGCCGACGACCTGTCGAATCCACATGGGCTGGGGCAACTGTTCCAGCCGTTGAGCGATCCGGCCGTCTGGGCCGCCGGTCTGACTCTGTTCACCTACGCGCCGCTGGAAGCGTTCATCAGCGTGTGGACGGTCAATTATCTCGGTCTGGCAGGGGAAAAGGATAGCCAGAGTCGTTGGATCGCCTGGTTTTGGCTGGGGATAATCGGCTCTCGGGCGGCTCTGGCACTGCTCCTGCACTTCACGAGGATTGGCGACATCAACAACAGCCTGCTCATGGGCGCGGGGCTGATGCGCACCATTCTGGTTCTGCTCGGGCTGTTTTCGGCAGTGGTGCTAGGCAACCTGATCGGCGCGACCAAATTGGAGCGGGCAGCGGCCGGACTGATCGTTCTGGGCTTCGTTCTCGGGCCGATCTATCCGCTACAACTGGGACTGTTACTGCGATTGGATTCGATGCGAGAGGCTCCTCTGGGCTGCTATTTTGCCCTAACACATCTAGTCGGGTCGGTCGGCAGTCTGGCTCTGCTACCACTCGTCAACCTGGGCTTGCAAGCGCGGCAGTCTCAATCGTCGCTGCTGATTCCGCTGCTGCTGGCTCTGTTTCTCACGGCTGCAACTGTGCTGTTTGGATTCCTAGCTCAGGCGACCCCCTGAGTCAGCAGGTAACCGCTGTCACATCGATGCCGAACCACGACTCTACAAATCCAGATCCCACACGACAATAGCTCCATCCGCCGCTCCCGCAGCAGCGGTCATGCCATCGGGAGCGACGGCCAGACTCAGCAATCGTCCGCGTTGCCAAGCATGAGCGGCCAACAAGCGGCCCGATTGCAGACACCACAGCCGTG
>Ga0308411_10001686_pt1 | contig 15130 bp, 16 predicted proteins | sample HotsprottomLayer_2_FD_203530 | JGI IMG/M metagenome (GOLD analysis project Ga0308411, IMG submission 203530) | Hot spring phototrophic mat microbial communities from Octopus Spring, Yellowstone National Park, Wyoming, United States -... | ecosystem: Environmental > Aquatic > Thermal springs >...
GAAAACGTCGCTGCCGCCTCCCGGCGAGGAATGGGTCACGAGCGTGACGGAGGGAAGGGGATAACGCGTCTGCGCAAGTACCCGAGGGGCGGCGAGCGGCACGGCGGCGGCCGCGACCGCGAGTGAGCGTCGTGTGAACATCGTTTCCTCCCTCTCCACCCCTCGGGCTTCGCCCGTGGCGGTGGTTTTGTCAGCGCCCCTTGAACACCGGCTTGCGCTTCTCGAGGAAGGCGCGGCGGCCCTCGATGTAGTCCTCCGAGGCGAAGCAGGCGGCGACCAGCGCGTCGGCAGCGGCGCGATCGCGCGCGCTCTCGTCCTTCAGCACCTCGTTGATGACGGCCTTCGCGGCCCTGACCGTGAGCGGCGCGTTCGCGACGATCGTCGCCGCGCACTCGGCCACGCAGGGGCCGAGCTCGGCATCAGGCAGCACGCGGTTGACGAGGCCCATCGCCCGCGCCTCCTCGGCCGAGAAGAGCCGGGCGGTGAACAGCATCTCCTTGGCGAAGGCGGGGCCGATCACGTCGACGAGACGCTTCATGCCGCTGTAGCCGTAGCCGAGGCCGAGCTTCGCGGCCGGAATGCCGAAGCGGCTGTCCTCGGCGCAGAAGCGCAGGTCACAGCAGACGGCGAGAGCGGTACCGCCGCCGACGCAGGCGCCATGGATCTCGGCGATCGTCGGCTTGGGGAAGCCGTGGAGCATGGCGTAGACGCGCTCGGTCTGCGCGTTATAGGCGCGCACCGCCTCCTCGCTCGCCCGCTCGCTCTCGAACTTCGAGATGTCGGCCCCCGAGACGAAGGCCTTGCCGCCGGCGCCGGTGATGACGACGACGCGCACCTCGGGGTCGTCGCGGAAGTCGGCGAGGATCGCCTCGGCCGCCTCCCACATCTCCATCGAAACGGCGTTGCGCCGCTCCGGGTTGTTGAAGGTCATGGTGCCGATGCCGCCCGCCTTGGCGGCGAGCATCTTGTCGGTGGTGAGCCTCAGGCCATCGGGCATCGTTGCGGTCCTCAGACGATCTGCCGGGAGCGGAGGTCGGCCACGGCGCCGGCGTCGTAGCCGAGTTCGGCGAGCACCTCTTCCGTGTGCTCGCCGAGCTCGGGCGGCGGCGCGGCGAGGCGCGAGGGCGTGCGGGAGAGCAGGATCGGCTGCGCGAGCAGGTTGATCTTGCCGCGCACCGGGCTCGTCACCGGCGCGGCGAGGCCGAGATGCTTCACCTGCGGGTCGGCGAACACCTCGGCGATGTTGTAGATCGGGCCTGCCGGCACCCCGGCCTCGTTCAGAGCCGCGACCCAGTGCGCCGAGGTGTTCGTCTTCAGCACCGCGCCGATCTCGGCGTTGAGCGCGTCGCGGTTGCGCGACCGTTCCGCTGCCGTGGCGTAGGCCGGAGTGGTGATCCAGTCCTCGCGCCCGAGCGCCTTGCAGAACCGCTCCCAGATCTTGCCGCCCGCGACGGCGACGTTGATGTGGCCGTCGGCGGTCGGGTAGACGCCGGTCGGGATCGAGGTCGGGTGGTTGTTGCCGGCCTGTTTCGGCACCTCGCCGTCGACGAGGAAGCGGGCGGCCTGGAAATCGAGCATGAACACCTGGGCCTGCAGGAGCGAGGTCTGAACCCACTGGCCCTTGCCGCTCCTCTGCCGCTCGATGAGAGCGAGCAGGATCCCTTGGGCGCAGAAGATGCCGGCGCAGAGATCGGCGATCGGGATGCCGGCGCGCACCGGCCCCTGGCCGGGCAGGCCGGTGATGCTCATCAGCCCCCCCATCCCCTGGGCGATCTGGTCGAAGCCGGGTCGTTCCGCATATGGGCCGTCCTGGCCGAAGCCGGAGATCGAGGCGTAGATGAGGCACGGGTTGATCGCGGCGAGGCTCGCGTAGTCGATGCCGAGGCGGAACTTGACGTCGGGGCGAAAGTTCTCGACCAGAACGTCGGCCCGCTCGACCAGACGCTTGAGGATCGCCACCCCCTCCGGCGCCTTCAGGTTCAGCGTGATCGAGCGCTTGTTGCGGTGCAGGTTCTGGAAGTCGGGTCCGTGGCGCGGGCCGCCCAGCTGGTCGCCCGCCTCGAGACCCTCGGGCATCTCGATCTTGATCACGTCCGCCCCCCAGTCGGCGAGCTGGCGGACGCAGGTCGGGCCGGAGCGGACGCGCGTGAGATCGAGAACGCGAAGGCCGGCGAGCGCTTCCGAGGCCAGAGGGAGTGACATGCTGGACGCCCCGCTTGGTTTCTGCGATGCGTGTAGCACCGTTGTCCGCACCTGTAAACTGTCAACAGTTTGCGTGAGGCGCCGGCAGATGGCACATCGCAGCGCATGCTCGACACGCCACCGGTCCCGGCCGCACCGATCGACATCGTCCGCACCCAGTCGCTCACCACCCTGGTGCAGCGCGAGCTCGAACGCCTGATCCTCGCGGGCGAGATCAAGCCCGGGGAGCGGATCAACGAGCAGCACGTCGCGCAGCGGCTTCGGGTGAGCCGCGGGCCGGTGCGCGAGGCCCTGCGCGGGCTCGAGCGCGCGGGGCTCGTCGAGGCGCGCGTGAACCGCGGCGTCTATGTGCGCGAGGTGTCGGTCGAGCAGGCGCTCGAGATCTACGAGATGCGCGGGCTGATCACCGGCTTCGCCTGCGCCCGCCTCGCCGCCGCCTCGACCGCCGAGCAGCGGGCGGAGCTCGCCGCCCTCGTGGAGCGGATGGAGCGCGCCGCGGTAGACGGCGACCAGGCGCTCTACTATGCGATCAACCTCGAGTTCCACGACCGGCTGATGCAGTTCGCGGGCAATGCGCGCGCCAAGGCGATGTATGACGCGCTCGTCAAGGAGAGCCATCTCTGCCGGCGGCGCAGCCTGTTCAACCCGCGCAACATGGCCGAGAGCAACGCCGAGCACGCGGCGATCCTGGACGCGATCCGCCGCGGCGATGTCGAGGCGGCGCGGCGCGTCGGCGAGGAGCACATCGTCGCCGGCCGTCGCCGCTTCCTCGACGCGGTGGCGGCGACGGGGGCCGGCTGAGGTCGGGCGGCCGCGACAGGCCCGCCCGCGCCGCCTGCGGCCGACCGCGTTCGGCTGACGTCCCGAAGCGGCGCCACGGCGCTGCCGATGCTCCGTGCGGACGGCGTTCCCGTCCGTTCGCGGGCCGCGAGGCTCAGGGCAGCCCCTTGGCGATGCCGCCATCGACATTGACGGTCTGGCCGGTGACGTAGGCGGCACGCGGCGAGGCGAGCCACACCACCATCGTCGCCACCTCCTCGGGCGTGCCGAAGCGGCCGAGCGGGATCTCGCGCGCGAACTCGGCGATGATCGCGTCAGCCGGCACGCCGCGCTCCGCCGCTAGCCGTTCGGCACGCTCGGTCCACAGCCGCGTCAGCGTCCGGCCGGGTGCCACGGCGTTGACCCGTATCCCCTCAGGCGCGAGCTCGCCCGCGAGCGTCTTGACGAGGCCGAGCAGCCCCGCCTTGTGCACGTTCGACACGATCTGGTGCGGGTGCGGCTGCCGGGCCGAGGCGGCGCCGAGGATCACGATCGCCGGGTCGGTGCCTTGGCGAAGAGCCGGCAGGGCGGCGCGCACCAGCCGCACGGCGGAGAGCACGTTGAAGGTGTAGTTGGCGAGCCAGTCCTCGTCGGAGAGCGCCTCGAAGGCGGACCGGACCGAGCCGCCGACGCAGTCGATCAGCGAATCGAGGCCACTGAGCGCCGCGATCGTTGCGGTGACGAGGCGATCCGCCTCGCCCGCGACCGTGAGGTCGGCGGCGAGCGGCACGGGTGCGTTGCCAGTCTCGCGGGCGATCGCCTCCGCCGCCGCGGCGAGCGCAGGCACGCTCCGCGACGCCATCGCCACGCGCGCGCCTTCCGAGGCGAGGAGCCGCGCGGTGGCAAGCCCGATTCCGGCCGAGGCGCCGGCCACGAGCACGCGCCGATCTGCAAACCCGAGATCTATTTCCCCCTCCCTCGCGATCACCGAACCGCCCGTCGGAGCGGCAGGCCGGGTGACGAGCACGCCGATGCCGGCATCCCGACCCAGCGCGGAGGCCGGCCACCGCCGCGCCAGGAGCAGGACGCTCGACGCCAACCCTTAGCCTGTCAACGGTCAACACATCAGACATGAGAGCACCGCGGACGAAGCCCAGCCTCGCGCACGCGCTAGGCTGCACGGCCCCGCGCGTTGACGGTTGACACTCGAGCGGCTCAGGGATGGCGCGAGAGGGAACTCAAGCCCTGGGCCAAGATGGGGGAGGAACGCGCATGGCCGCACCACGGAGGACGCTCCGGCGCCGGAGGCTGCTCATCGCCGCGACTGCGGCATCGCTCGCCGCCCCGCGGGTCCTCCGCGCCCAGGCCTATCCCGACCGCCCGCTGACCATCCTCGTGCCCTTCGCCACGGGCGGCTACAACGACCGCTACGCGCGCGCGATCGCGCCGTTCCTGCAGAAGCATTTCGGCCAGCCCGTGGCGGTCCAGAATCGCCCCGGCGGCGGAACGATGCTCGGCAACATGTACGACCTGCAGCAGCCGGACGACGGCTAGATGGTGATGGTGCACTCGGCCGGGCCGTTCATTCCGCTCTCGATCATCACCCGAAACGCCACCTACAAGGCCGAAGACTTCTGGATGATTAACCTGCCCTCGCGCGACGCCACGCTCGTCGCCACCGCGACGACGAAGCCGATCGCGACGATCGAGGAGGCGATCGCGCAGCTGCGGCGCGACCCGCGCAGCCTCAGCGTCGGCATCCAGCCCGCCTCGGCCGACCTCGTGAACCTCGCCCTCCTGATGCAGGCCTCCGGAATCGACCGGTCGCGGATGCGCATCGTCACCTATGACGGCGGCGGCCCGGCGCGGACCGCGACGATGGGCGGGCATGTCGACATCGGCCTCGTCGGCGGCGAGGGCTTCCTGCCGGTGAAGGATCGGATCCGTCCTCTGCTCGTCTTCGCCGAGGAGAAGGTGGAAGGCTTCGAGGAGGCGAGGCTGATCACCGACTACGCAAAGGCGAACGGCTTCGCGCCCGAGTTCGTCGACGGCTCGCAGCGCGGCTTCGTGGTGACGCGACGCTTCCGCGAGCGCGCGCCCGAACGCTACCGTTTCCTCGAGCAGGTGATCGAGCGCACGACGAAGGACCCCGAGTGCCTCGCCGCGCTGAAGGGGCAGCAGCTCGCCACCACCTGGTACGGGCCGGAGGCCTCGAACGCCGCCTATCTGCGCAGCGCCGCGCTGATGCAGAACTACGCCGATCTCCTCAAGGGCGCCTGACGCGGCCTCGCGCGGGGGCGTCGTTGCAGGGGGCAGACAGGGAAGGCAGGCTGCGCCGGATCGCCTGGGGCGAGCTCGCCCTCGTCACGGCACTCGCCGCCCTCGCGCTCGCCTACCTGATCGATGCCCGCTCGGTCTCGCTCTCCGTCAACAACCTCCTGCTCGTCCAGCCGACGGCGATCCTCGTCCTCGTGCTGTGGGCGGTGATCGCGGCGGGCTGCCTCCGCCGGGGAGCGGACGCCGCGCCAGCGGCCGCGGGCGATCGGGCCGGCCGGCTGCGCACGCTCGCGATGGTGGCGGCGTTCGGCCTCTTCATCCTCGCGCTCGAGCGCATCGGCTACGACGTCGCGATGGCTCTGTTCGTCGCCGCGGGGCTGTTCGTCGGCGGCGAGCGCCGGCCGCTCTGGCTCGTGCTGTTCCCGCTCGCCTTCACCGCGGCGGTGATCCTCGGCTTCCGCGCCCTGATCCCCTACCCGTTCCCGACGGCCGTGCTCTGAGGCCGCGATGATCGACCTCGACGCCGCAGGCTCGGCTGTCACGCTGCTCGCGGGCTCGCTCGAGGCCTGGATCTGGGTCGTTCCGGGCCTCCTGATCGGCCTCGTGTTCGGCGCCATGCCGGGCATCTCCGTCTCGATGGCGATGGCGCTTGTGCTGCCGGCGACGCTCTACATGGAGTTTTTGCCGGCGATCATCTTCCTCACCTCGGTCTACACCGGCGCGGGCTTCGGCGGCTCGGTGCCGGCGGTGCTGATGAACATCCCCGGCACCTCCTCGGCGGTGGCGACCACCTTCGACGGCTACCCGATGGCGCGGCAGGGCCGGCACAACGAGGCGCTCGGCCTCGCCCTCGTCGCCTCCTGCCTCGGCGTGCTCGGAAGCTATGCCGTGCTGTTCGTGCTCGTGCAGCCGATCGCCGAGCTCGTGCTCAAGATCGGGCCATTCGAGATGGCGGCGATCGCGATCTGGGGCCTGGTTCTGCTCGGCTCGCTCGGCGGGTCGTCGCTCGCGCGCGGGCTGTTCGCCGCAGCGATCGGCATCCTGATCGGAACCGTCGGCATGAACACCGCGGGCTATCTGCGCGGCACCGCGGGCATCCCCGAGCTGCTCGACGGCGTGCCCACCATCCCGGCCATGGTGGGCCTGCTCGCGGCGAGCCAGCTCTTCGCGCTCGTGAACACGCGCTTCCTCGTCGAGGCGGAGGAGGACCGCAGGATCAGCCTCGCGCGCATCCTCGCCGGCGGGGCGCTGGCGCTGCGGCACCCGAAGACGCTCCTGCGCGGGTCGATCATCGGCGCGCTCGTCGGCGCCACCCCGGGGGTGGGGTCCTCAATCTCGAACCTGCTCTCCTATGCCGAGGCGCGGCGCGTGTCCGAGGACCGGGACAGTTTCGGCAAGGGCAACCCAGAAGGCGTGATCGCGTCGGAGAGCGCGAACTCCTCCTCCGAGGGCGGGGCGATGGCGACGATGCTCGCCCTCGGCATCCCGGGCGGCGGGGCGACGGCGATCCTGCTCGCCGCCTTCGCGATGCACAACGTGGTGGGGGGGCCTCGGTTCATGGACCAGAACCGCGACCTCGTCTACGCCATCATCCTGTCGAACTTCGCCCAAGCCCTGCTCCTGCTCGTCGTCGGCACCGGCTTCGTGTTCGCGGCAAGCGCGATCGTGCGGCTGCCGCTCCGCGTCCTCATCCCCTGCGTGCTCGTGCTCGCGACCATGGGCGCCTTCGCGATCGAGGGCTCGATCGCCGGGCCCGTGACGCTGTTCGTCTTCGCCGTGCTCGGCTGGCTGATGTCCTCGGCGGGCTACCCGGTCGCCGCGGTCGTCGTCGGGCTCCTGCTCGGGCGGCTGATCGAGACCGAGCTCCTGCGCGCTTGGCAGCTCTCGGGAGGCGACCCGGCTGAGATCCTCGAGCACCCGGCGGCGCTCGTGATTGTCGTGCTAATGATCGCCTCGCTCGCCGCCACCGCGTGGCGCGACCGCCGCCGGCGGCGCACCGAAGATCTGATCACGCCAGGCTGACCTGGCGGGAGGGGATGATGCGAGAGGAGAGCCTGATCGTCGCGCTCGGCCCGGCGCGCTACCGGGTGCAACGGACGTGGGGCGACCTGCCCGCCGGGGCCGGCGCGCCGACCGACGTCGCCTGTGCCGCGGCCGTCCGCCTTCAGGCCGGGTCGTGATCCGTCCGACCCTGCGCGGCCGGCTCGACCGTGTCGCACACATCGTCAAGGCGGTGACGCAACAGCACCATCGCGATCTTCTGCCGCTGCTGCGGCCGGTCGTCGCCTCCGATGCCGTCATCCTCGATGTCGGCGCCCATGCCGGCCAGTTCACCAAGCTCTTTGCGCGGCTTGCTCCGCGCGGCCGGATCCTCGCCATCGAGCCATCCCCCTACGCGCTTGGGATCCTGCGCCTGGTGGTCGCGCTGCGGCGGCTCCGTCAGGTCGAGATCGTGCCGGTCGGTGTCTCGGACGCTCCGGGAACGGCCACGCTTCTGACCCCGATCAAGCCGTCCGGTGCCGTCGGGTTCGGCTTGGCGAGCTTCGCGCGGCGGGTCGACCGCGCGGCGCACCGGTCGGACACCGTTGCGGTGGAGACGCTGGACGCGATCGCGGACCGCTTTCGGCTCGCGCGCATCGATCTGGTCAAATGCGACATCGAGGGGTTCGAGGTGCACGCGCTCCGGGGAGCGCGGCGCCTGCTCGAGCGCTTCCGCCCGGTCCTGTTGCTCGAGATTTCCTCAGCCTCGCTCGCGCGCGCGGGCGAGACCCCGGACGCGATCTGGTCGCTTCTGGCGCCGCTCGGCTATCGCGGCCGGCGCCTCGGCGAGCCGGCGTGGGACGACGGCTTCCGCGGCGATGGCGACTATCTGTTCGCCACGCCCGACCGGACCGAACTGACCGATCCCCCACTCCGAAGCGTGGCGGGCGATCGTTCGCAGCGTCGGCTGACGCCGGCCGGCAGAGCGTAACCCCTGCGGCTGCGAGCGCTGCCGGTGCCTCGCTGACCACGGAACCGCGGCAAAGCCGCCGCGCTGCAAAGGGGGCGACGCGGTGAGGCGCGGCCAGGCTTCGCGCATCGCATCTCGCCTGTCGAGCGAGTTGTCCGCGCGGGCGGTCGCGGCAGGGCTTGCCCGCGCGTCCTCTGGCGGCCACGCCTCAGGGGCTGTCGAGGGAACGGGGAGTCCGGCTTCGGCTGGCGTCGCCTGGCGGCTGCCCAGCCGGACGGGTGTTCGGCTGGCGGAGGAGCGTGCGCTGCGAGGGGCTTCGCCTTTGCTCGACCGCGGCACTTGATCGATAAAAGATATAAGGATAACTTTATGAGGCGTCGGTCCCGCGCGAGCGGGCGAAGAGGGAAGTCCGTACGGGGAATGCCCCCAAGTCGGACGCTGCCCCAGCAACTGTCGGCGGGAAGTCGCCGGTCCAAGCCTCCGTCGGAGGCGTCACTGTGCCACGGCACGGGAAGACCGGACCGGCGATGACGGGCGCGAGCCCAGCACCCGCGAGCCAGGAGACCTGCCGACGCCGTGCAGCCCGTTACTGCGGGAGCGCGCCACCCTTTCGACCGGGCTGGGTGCACCGGGCGACGGAGACCGACTGCGATGACGATCGCCAGCAATCTCGGCTACCCGCGCATCGGGCCACGCCGCGAACTCAAGACCGCCCTCGAAGCCTTCTGGGCCGGCAAGTCCACCGAAGCCGACCTGCTCGCTACCGTAACCGCGCTGCGCGCCGGCGCGCGCGCGGTCCAGCAGGGCAGCGGCATCAGCCATATCCCCTCGGGCGATTTCGCTCTCTACGACCACGTGCTCGAGACTGCCTGCGCCTTCGCCGCCATCCCCGAGGGCTATGGCTGGTCGGGCCACGGGCCCGCCGGGCTCGCAACGATCTTCGCGCTCGCGCGCGGTGCGCGCGGCACCGCGGCGGAGCGGGAGGCGGGCATCCCCGGCACGGCCACGGCGCTCGAGATGACGAAGTGGTTCGACACCAACTACCACTACCTCGTGCCGCGCCTCTCGGCGCGAATGCGCTTTCGCCTGCTGCACAACCGCTGGGCCGAGGCTTATGCCGACGGGGTGGCGCATGGCACGCGCACGCGCCCCGTTCTGCTTGGCCCGGTCTCGTTCCTCCTCTTGTCCAAGACCGAGGACGGATCGCGCCCGCTCGAGCTTCTGCCCGCCCTGCTGCCGGCCTACGCTGAGGGGTTGCGCGGCATCGCCGAAGCCGGCGCCGCCTGGGTACAGATCGACGAACCCTGCCTCGTCATGGACCTCCCGCCCGGCGCTGCGGAGGCCTATCGCACCGGCTTTCGTGCGCTTGCGGATGCCGCGCCGGGGCTGAACCTGCTGCTGACCACCTATTTCGAGGGCCTGCGCGACAATCTCGCGCTGGCTACCTCGCTGCCGGTCGCTGGCTTGCATGTGGATCTCGTCCGCGCGCCCTGGCAGCTCGACGACGTGCTGGATGCACTCCCGAAGGATCGCTGGCTCTCTCTTGGCGTCGTGGACGGCCGCAATGTCTGGCGCACCGACCTGCGCCGGGCGCTCGCGCAGCTCCGCGCCGCCGAGGCGGCGGGCTTCGGCAGGCGGCTGATGGTCGCGCCCTCTTGCTCGCTGCTTCACGTGCCGCACAGCGTCGCGATGGAGACCACGCTCGACCCAGCGCTGAAGCGCCGCCTCGCCTTCGCCAACGAGAAGCTGAAGGAGGTCGCCATCCTGGCGCGCGCCGTGGACGAGGGCGAGCAGGCCGTCGCGGCCGCGTTCGAGGAGAGCGACCGGGTGCTCGCCGAGGCCCGCCAGGATGCCCGGCTGCACGATCCGGCGGTCGCTGCGCGCCTCGCTGCCATCACGCCGGAGATGGAGCGACGGGCCAGCGCCTATCCGGTGCGCGCCATCGCGCAGGCCGCGCGGCTCCGCCTACCGAAGCTGCCGGTGACGTCCATCGGCTCCTTCCCCCAGACGACCGAGGTCCGGGCGCTGCGCGCACGCCTCGCCCGCGGCGAACTCGACCAGGAAGGTTACGAGGCCGAGATCAAACGCCTGATCGCCGACGCGGTGCGCTGGCAGGAGGAGATCGGTGTGGACGTACCGGTCCATGGCGAGTTCGAGCGCAACGACATGGTGAAGTACTTCGGCGAACAACTCTCTGGCTTCGCTTTCACGAAGCACGGCTGGGTGCAATCCTACGGCAGCCGCTGCGTCGCCCCGCCGATCATCTGGGCGGACGTCTCGCGCCCCGCCCCGATGACCGTCCGCTGGTCGACCTACGCGCAGTCGCTGACGGACAGGCCGATGAAGGGCATGCTGACCGGGCCCGTGACAATGCTGCAATGGTCCTTCGCGCGCACCGACATCCCGCGCGAAACCATTTGCCGGCAGATCGCGCTCGCGCTCCGCGACGAGGTGGCTGACCTCGAGGCCGCCGGCATCCCGATCATCCAAATCGACGAGCCGGCCTTCCGGGAGGGGCTGCCGCTGCGCATGGCGGACCGTGCCGACTATCTCCGCTGGGCCGTCGCCTGCTTCCGCCTCGCCTCGAGCGTGGTGCGCGACGACACTCAGATCCACACCCACATGTGCTACAGCGAGTTCAACGACATCATCGCCGATATCGCGGCGATGGACGCCGACGTGATCTCGATCGAGACCGCGCGCAGCAACATGGAGCTGCTTGAGGCCTTTCTGGACTTCGACTACCCGAACGAGATCGGGCCGGGCGTGTGGGACATCCATTCGCCCCGCGTTCCCACGGCCGAGGAGATGGCTGCGCTGTTGCGCCGCGCGACCAATCGTATTCCCGTCGAGCGGCTGTGGGTGAACCCCGATTGCGGCCTCAAGACACGCAGCTGGAGTGAGGTCAAGCCCGCGATGTTCAACCTGGTGAACGCCGCTCGGAAACTGCGTGCCGAACTGACGTGACCGAAAGCCCCGCGCCCTGGATCGCAGGGCGCGGGGCTCCCACGCGACGTGCGGTCTGGAACGACGCGCAGCGGCCAAGCAACCGCGGCAGCGGCGGCACCGCGCCGCGCGGGCGGGCGCCACCTTACCCCTTCCAGCCGCAGGCCGAGAGCGCCTCCACCATGTGCGCCGGCACGGGCGCCTCGACCGTGATCGTCTGGCGCCCGGCCCAGCCCGGGATCGTCACGCTGCGCGCGAGAAGCTGCAGTCCCTCCTCAGCCGCCGCGCCATGCAGCCGGTCGCCGAGGATCGGGAAGCCCGACGCGGCACAATGGACGCGGAGCTGGTGCGTCCTGCCCGTGCGCGGCGCGAGCGCGAGCCAAGTGATCCCCCCACCGCGGCCGAGCACGCGCCAGGCCGTCACCGCCCGCTGGCCGCGCGGGTCGGGCAGAACCCGCCACCCGCCCGCGCGCGTGCTCACCTTCGCAAGCGGCAGCGCGATCTCCCCCGCCTCCGCTTCGGGCCCGCCGCGAACGACCGCCCAGTAGGTCCTGCCGATCCGGCCCTCAGCGAACAGCCGCCCGAGCGCGGCAAGCGCCGGGCGCGTTCGGCCCAACACGAGGCAGCCGGCCGTGTCGGTGTCGAGCCGGTGCGCCGGCTCCGGCCGGCGGCGCTTGCCGAAACGGAACTCCTCGAGCCAGTCCTCCACCGAGGCTCGGGCGCGCGGGCCGGGATGCGTGGGGAGGCCCGCGGGCTTGTCGATCACGAGCACCGCCTCGTCGCGGAAGAGAAGCTCGGGCTTCCCTACCAGGGCGTTCCGTCCGCTCGGGTGAAGCGTCTCCCGCCGTCCGGGCCAGGCTCGGCACGGAGATCGTCGTCCGGATAGGTGACGACGTCGCGCTCCGTCGCCCGCGTGCCGACGACGAGGAACAGCCCCTCCGAATCGCTCCGGTTTACGAGGTGGTGCGCATCGCCGGTCCCTGCCGGGACGCCGACGGCCATGCCGGGGCCGACCTCCTGCTCCCCGTCATCGGTGACCAGGGTGAGCACCCCCTCGAGAACGAGCACGAACTCGTCCTCGGCGCTGTGGGCGTGGCGGAGCGCGCTCGCCGCACCAGGAGAGAGGCGGACGAGGTTCACCCCGAACTGGCCGAGGCCCAAGGCGTCGCCGAGCCGGCGCACGTGCCGCCCCGCCACGCTCGCGCGGAACGGCTCGGGGTAGGCCGAGCCGCTCCGCTCCTCGACCGCGTCGACGGGGATCGCGCGCGCCATCGCCTCAGGGGATGAGGACCGTCGAGCCGGTGGTGCGCCGCCCCTCGAGGGCGCGGTGCGCCTCCGCCGCGTCCTTGAGCGGGAAGCGCTGGTTCACCTCGATCTTCACCGCTCCTTTTTGCACGACCTCAAACAGGGCGGCGGCGGAGGCGGCGAGGTCCTCGCGCTTGGCAGTGTAGCTCGCGAGCGTTGGGCGGGTGAGGAACAGCGACCCCTTCGCCGCGAGCAGGCCGATCTCGAACGGCGGCACGGCACCGGAGGCGTTGCCGAAGGACACCATCAGGCCGAGCGGGGCGAGACAGTCGAGCGACTTCATGAAGGTCTCGCGCCCGACGCTGTCATAGACGACAGGCAGCATCTTGCCGCCGGTGATCTCCTTCACCCGCGCCTGGAAGTCCTCGCGCGTGTAGACGATCGGGTGGTCGCAGCCATGCGCCTTGGCGAGCGCCGCCTTCTCGTCCGAGCTCACGGTGCCGATCACCGTCGCGCCGAGATGCTTCGCCCACTGGCACATGATCAGCCCGACCCCACCGGCGGCAGCGTGGATCAGGATGGTCTGGCCCGGCTGAACCTTGAAGGTCCGGCGCAGCAAATACTCGGCCGTCATGCCCTGGAGCATCATCGCCGCCGCCATCTCGAACCCGATCGCGTCGGGCAGCTTGACGAGACGGTCGGCCTTCAGCGTGCGGTACTGGGCGTAGGCGCCGATCGGGGCGGTGGCGTAGGCGACACGGTCGCCCGGCTTGAGGTCGGTCACGCCCTCGCCCACCGCCTCGACCGTGCCGGCCCCCTCCATGCCGATGGTCGCGGGCAGGGCGGGCGGCTTGTAGAGGCCGGTGCGGAAATAGATGTCGATGTAGTTGAGGCCGACGGCCGCATGCTTGACGAGCGCCTCGCCGGGGCCGGGCGAGGGCATCGGCACCTCCTCCCAGCGCAGAACCTCGGGGCCGCCGTGCTCGTGGATTCGGATGGCGTGATTCATCGCAGGCTCCCGGTGCAGGTTGTGGTCGTTCTCTCGTTTCGCGGTCAGGCCGGCCGGTCAGGCAGGCGGGAGGACCTGCTCGAGGGCGAGCAGGTGGCGTTTCGTGTCGAGCCCCGCACCGCCCGAGTAGCCGCCGAGAGAGGCGCTGCCGACGACGCGATGGCAGGGGATGATGATCGGGATCGGGTTCGCACCGCAGGCGGCGCCGACGGCGCGGGCGGAGCTGCCGAGGCGGGCGGCGATCTCCCCGTAGCGCATCGTCTGGCCCGGGGGAATGGCGCGCATCGCCTCCCAGACGCGGCGCTGGAACGGCGTTCCCGCCGGCGCGAGCGGCAGGTCGAAGCACGTGCGGGGATCGTCGAAATAGGCTTCGAGCTGCCGCTTCGCCTCGACCAGCACCGGCGTCCGCTCGCCGCTGCCGGCGCCGCGGCCCCATTCGAGCGCGATGATGGAGCCGCCCTCCTCGAAGACGGTGAGTTCGCCGAACGGCGAGTGCAGCGAAAGGTGCGGCACGGCTTCCCCATCTGGGCCAGGGCCGTCCTCCGGGGCGGCGCATGGCGGGGGGATTTCGCGCCCAGGCGAGCGGGGCGTCAAGTCGCCACCCTGCCGCCCAGGGCTCGCGTCCGGGATGGCTCCGGCGGCTTGACGGGGCCGGAGGTGCTTGCTGCGATGCGGCAGACTGCGACACGCCTCGACGCCGGAGACGCCATGCCACGCCACCGCCTCGACGCCTCGCCCGAGACCGTTCACTGGGGCTACTTCGACTCGTCCCTGCAGCCGGTGCTGACCATCGCCTCCGGCGATACGGTCGATGTCAGCTGCGTCTCGGGGCGTGACGCGGCTCTGCCGCCGCCCGAAAGCGGGCTCGCGATCCCGCCGGCGCTCGCGGCGATCAACGAGACGCTCGCGCCGGAGCTCGGCGCGCACATCCTCACCGGGCCGATCGCGATCGAGGGCGCCGAGCCGGGCGACATGCTCGAGGTTCGGATCGAGGCGATCCGCCCAGGCGCGGACTGGGGGTTCTGCCTGGTCCGTCCGCTCTCGGGAACCCTGCCGGAGGACTTCCCGCTCAGCCGCGTTCTCCACATCCCGGTCGACCGCGCGCGCAACACCTGCCGGCTGCCCTGGGGAACCGAACTCCCGCTCCGCCCCTTCTTCGGGGTGATGGGGGTGGCCCCGCCGCCCGCGTACGGGCGGATCGCCTCAAATCCCCCGCGCGAGCATGCGGGCAATCTCGACAACAAGGAGCTCGTCGCCGGATCGACCCTGTTCCTGCCGGTCTGGGTGCCCGGGGCAAAGTTCTCGGTCGGCGACGGCCACGGCGTGCAGGGCGACGGCGAGGTGTGCCTCACCGCCCTCGAGATGTGCCTCGACGGCACCCTCACCTTCATCCTGCACAAGAAGCAGGGCAGCGCGCCCCTGCTCTCCTTCCCCCGTGCCGAGACGCCGACCCACTACATCTCGATGGGGCTGAACGAGGACCTCGACCTCGCGATGAAACAGGCCCTGCGCGAGATGATCGCCTTCATCGCTTCACGGTCGAACCTCTCGCCGCTCGACGCCTACCAGCTCTGCTCGCTCGCGGTCGATTTCCACGTCACGCAGACGGTCAACGGCATCAAGGGCGTGCACGGGATGCTCCGCAAGGACCTTCTCTAGCGGCGCCCGTCCGCGTGGGCGGGAGTTGTCCACAACTTTCTCGCCGGGAGGCGATTACTACCGGTTGTGGGGTCCTGTGCCGA
>Ga0308411_10001687_pt1 | contig 15124 bp, 10 predicted proteins | sample HotsprottomLayer_2_FD_203530 | JGI IMG/M metagenome (GOLD analysis project Ga0308411, IMG submission 203530) | Hot spring phototrophic mat microbial communities from Octopus Spring, Yellowstone National Park, Wyoming, United States -... | ecosystem: Environmental > Aquatic > Thermal springs >...
GCTGGTGCAAAAGTTGATAAAGATGGTTGCCCAGTAGACAGTGATGGTGATGGTGTACCAGATGACTTAGATAAATGTCCAGATACTCCAGCAGGTGTACAAGTTGATGAGAATGGATGCCCAGTTGATAGTGATGGTGATGGTGTGCCAGATTATTTAGATAAATGCCCAGATACTCCAGCAGGTGTAAGAGTTGACAAAGATGGATGCCCTGTTAAAGAAGAAGCTTATAAAGTTACAATCTACTTTGGATTTGATAGATATGATCTTAGAAAAGAAGAAAAAGCAAAACTTGATGAAGCTGTCAAATTTATGAAAGATAATCCAGATGCTATGTTCTCAATTGAAGGCCATGCATGTCCAATTGGACCTGCTGCTTACAATATGAAACTCTCTGAAAGAAGAGCCAACACAGTTTATAAATATCTGGTAAGCCAAGGCATTGATAAGAATAGGTTTATGACCAAGTGGTTTGGTGAGACACAACCAGTGACTAAAGTTAGAAAAGAATACTGGAAGAATAGAAGAGTACTCGTGATTGAGTTGCTTGAGAAGTAAGAGTTGGTGAAAAAACTTCACAGAAAAGCCGTCGAATAGACGGCTTTTCTGTTTTAAAATATGTCTTTGAAATAATTAAGTTGTTTACTTAACCCAAAAAATTTAATTGTTAACTTAAATTTTTGTTTTTTATCGATTTTAAAACTATGTTTTATTAGTTGAGATTTATTTTTATAAATTGAGTAATTATTATTCAATGATATTATTAATCTAAACTAAAATTCTATTAAAATCTGATGTAGTATTTTTCATCTAACAAAATAAACTTTAAAAACTGGAGTGATAAAATGCTCGAAATTTTCTCTATTGTTTTCAAAGAAACAATTGAGATTACTTTGATTGTAGCTTTGATGATGATATTGGTTGATTTAATAAATACATGGACGAATGGTAGAGTAAAATCTTTCCTCGAAGGCAAAAGCAAATATAGACAATATATACTTGCTTCATTCATTGGCTCACTACCAGGTTGTTTTGGTGGAATTACAAATGTTTCACTTTATATGCATGGATTAATCAGCTTCGGTGCTTTAGCTGGTTCTATGATTGCTGTGTCTGGAGATGAGGCTTATGTTATGCTGGCAATGATACCAGACACTGCTATTTTAATTTTTGTACTCCTCTTTTTGGTGGGCATTATTGGTGGAATTCTCATTGATATAATTATAAAGAGCTTTAAAATAAGTGTTAGCGTTAATTACGAGAGCCTTGTTGTTCATGAAAAAGAAAAATCTTTAAATCATTTTATTTTAGAACATATCTGGAAACATATTATTAAAAAACATATTTGGAAAATTGCAATGTGGACATTTGCAGCACTTTTATTTGTTGAATTAAGTCTTGAATATCTAGACCTGAATTCATTTACATCAAATTATAAAATTGCATTTCTAGTAATCGCTGCATTGGTTGGATTAATTCCCGAGTCAGGTCCTCACATAATTTTTGTTAAATTATTTGCCGATGGAATGATTCCCTTTTCGGTTCTTTTAACAAATTCAATTGTTCAAGATGGACATGGAATGCTTCCAATGCTTTCTTATTCAATTAAGGATACAATAAAAATCAAGCTGTTTAATTTTGCATTTGGAATAATTATTGGTCTAATACTTTTCGCATTTGGATTATAAAAATTCATTTAAAAATTCTTTGAGGTTAATTATGGAAAAGAAAGCAGTCCAAGATTTTTATCCGGAAGAATTAAGTTATTGTTATGGTTGCGGAAGGCTTAATGAATATGGACATCAATTAAAAAGTTACCGGGATGGAGAGGAAACAATTGCTCATTTTACACCTAAACCTTATCACATTGCAATACCTGGATATGTTTACGGAGGATTAATTGCATCCTTAATTGATTGTCATGGCACAGGTTCAGCAGCACTGGCAGCTTACAAAGCAGAAAATCGACAACCTGGTTCTTATCCACCATTTAGATTTGTAACAGCATCACTTCAAGTTGATTATCTTAAACCTACCCCACTCGGAATTGAGCTTGAATTAAGAGGCAAAATAATAGAAATAAAAGGTAGAAAAGTAATTACAGAAATTACTGTCTCAGCGAATGGAGTTGTGACAGCAAAAGGTAGAGTTGTTGCTGTTCAAATGCCAAAGGATATGATTAGAGATGAAATGAAATTATGAAGCATTAATCTTTTTTTACAACTTCCTTTTTCATTTTACTTATTTCTTTTCTAACAACTAGTACGACTTTATCTCCGAATAATTCAATTGACTTTAGAACCTTATCATGAGGCAATGTCCCAACAGAAAATTGAATTAAGAATCTGTCGTGTTTAAATATTTCGTATTGAAATAGAATTTTATCGATGATTTGTTGAGGACTTCCAACAAAATTTGCACCTCTTAATGTTGCAGAAAATTCATATTGTTCTCTTGTCATTGGTTCCCAGCCTCGCTCTCTTCCAATTTATCCATTTGAAGTTTTACAGCTGGGAATGAAATATCTATGGCTTCTTTGGTTGTTTCTGCAATGAATCCATGGGAATTAATGCTTAGTTTGGTTTGATGACCTAAATTCTCTGCTGTAGTTCGATATAAATCAACAAAGTATTTAAATCTTTCTGGCAATCCACCAATAATTGCAATTGCAAGTGGTAAGTTATAATAAGCAGTTCTTATTGCAGACTCTGGTGTCCCCCCCATTGCAATCCTTATCGGAAGCGAATTTTGAAGCGGTCTTGGATAAACACCTCTATTTAAAATTGTTTGCGTTAATTTCCCTTTCCAGTTTACAAGGGGATTTTCTCTCAAATGAAGCAACATTTGTAATTTTTCTTCGAAAAGCTCTTCATAATCTTTTAAGTCATATCCAAATAATGGAAATGATTCAATAAACGAACCTAGACCGACCATTATTTCTGCTCTACCATTTAAAATTAAATCTAATGTAGCAAATTGTTTAAATATCCTGATTGGGTCATCGTAACTTAAAACATTAACAGCGCTAGTTAGTCAATTCTTTTTCATTATTGTTGATGCTGCAGAAAGAACAACTATTGGTGAAGATATAATATAATCTGGTCGATGATATTCACCAATTCCAAAAACATCAAGTCCAACTTCATCAGATAGTTTAATTTCTTCGAGAAGTCGTTTATATCTCTTAGCTTCGCTTATCAACTCACCTGTTGTGAAGTCTCCTGTTCTATCTCCAATTAATAAATTCCTAATTGCATAACTTCTTGTCTCTACGGTTAAAAATAATTGGAAATTTTAGAGTTCAAAACATAATAAACTCAGAATTAAAACTTTTAAATTTGTAAAATTAAATACCAAATTTATCATTGAATAAAAGAGATAAAAGTTTTATGAAATTCACTTCACTTGTAATAGTAGCTGGGCACTCAGTCTATATTGGTAAAAATTTCGAGAATGTTTTTGATAATTCTAATTGGTATTTATATCCGTTTCAAAAAGATGAACCAAAACTCTACATTGAACACATCAAGGTTGGTTGTGAGATAGCCAAAAGTAATAAAAACTCGTTTTTAATTTTTACTGGAGGCCAATCAAGAAAAGAAGCCTTCTTCAGAAGTGAATCTCAGATGTATTGGGAAATTGCAAATTATCTCGGTTATATTAGTGAAGATTTAAAACTTAGGGTAACAACTGAAGAATTTTCAAGGGACTCATTTGAAAATTTACTTTTTCCAATCTGTCGATTTCGTGAATATCTTGGTTACTATCCTGAACATATTTTTATGATTACCTTTAAATTCAAAGAAAGAAGATTTCATCTACACAGAGAAGCGTTAAGAATTCCTGAATCAATGGTAACATTTATTGGACCTAATAATCCTGAAGATGTTGAACTTGCAATTAAAGGGGAAGAAAAAGCGATTAAATTAATGGAAAACAATCCTTATGGTAATCATGGTGAATTACTCGAAAAGAAAAATCAAAGGAATCCTTGGAAAAGACAACACGGTTATTCAATAAGTTGTCCTGAACTCAAAGAATTTTTTGCCTACAAAGGAAGTGAAATATTTCCTAAAAAATTTCCTTGGGAATAGATATGAGAAGTTTAATTATTGTTTTACTCATCTTATTTAATGTTTTTATTTCCTGTAATAAAAAAGAAAAATTAATATCAGAAAAAATTTATGTCGACGAAATTGGAAATAAAATTGAATTAACAAAGAATCCAGAAAAGATAATTTCCACTGCGCCAAATCTTACCGAAATAATTTTTGCAATTGATGCAGGTAATCTATTAGTTGGTCGCACAAGATTTTGTAATTATCCCAATGAAGTAAATAAAGTTCAAGTTATCGGAGATATGCTTAATCTCAATTTTGAAAAGATTGTTGAGCTTAAACCTGATTTGATTTTTATGACTGTTGAAGGAAATACAAAAGAGCTTTATGATAAATTGAAAGGTCTTGGATTTCAGGTATATGTGACAAATCCAAGAAATCTTAACGACATTATTACTGCAATTAAGAATTTGGGAATAATTTTGAATAGAGAAAGAAAAGCGGATTCATTAGTTTCATCAATTAAAGATAATCTAACTAAAATTGCTTCTAAGAACTTTCAAAGACAGAGAGCGATGTTTGTTGTTTCTATTTCACCATTAATAATAGCAGGAAAGAATACTTTCATAAACGAAATTATGGAGAAAGTTAATCTCGAAAATATCTCGCCAAAAAATTCTATTTCATCTTATCCAATGATTTCAAGAGAAGAGGTTTTAATCAAAAATCCTGATGTAATTATTATACCATCGAGCAAATATAAAAGCAAAGAAATTTTAAGAATTTATCCAGAGTGGAAAAATTTGAGTGCAGTAAAAAATCGTAAAATAATGTTTGTTGACCCTGATTTATTTTTAAGACCAGGGCCACGTTTTATTGATGCAATTAAATTTCTAGGCCAAGAATTAAGTAAGTAGATTAATTAATTTTTTACAGCTTAGGAAAAAGTTGCATTTAATATGCCTAAAACCACTAAACATTTTTGAACCTTTTCGACAAACAATTAACTTATCGTTTAATTAAAATCATTCCTTCAATTGGTGGGACTATAATTTTGTTCTGGAAAACAATTTTGGCATCAATGTCTGAATAAACTTTGGAACCATCGACAAGAACAATCCACTCACCTTCTGGCAATATAATTTCACCAGAAAATGTTTGACTTCCATTTACAACTACAACGACTTCATTTGTCAACTCTCCAATTTTGTCTGCTTCTTTTGTGGAGTGATATCCAACACAAAATTGATTTTTCTCATCGACTAAAAATTTCAAGTCCTTAAGTTTTGAATTTCTTATTTGAGGAAGTTTTTTTCTGAGTTCAATCAAGCCTCTATAATAATTCCAGAGTTCTTTATTCCATTCGATGTGATTGTAATTAATGTAGTTTGTATTGTTGTCCTTATTGTAACTATTCTCATCAATTGTTCCTATGTGAATATCTTCAACATTAGTTTGATCAATTACTTTTGAACGAGCGAATTCCTGCCCCTCGTGAATCATTATTGGTCCCTGAAGCGTAAGAAGTGTTAAAGCAGCTAACTTGTTAATTTTCATTTCAATGGGAGTTAACGAAACATGTTTTTTCTCATCCTTAACTACATCATTCTTCTCAATTTTTCCAATTGCGAGTCTAATGAAATCACCAAGAGTGTAATTATCATGCGATTCTAAATAATTAATTGAATGTTCAGGTGTTTGGAATAAGCCACCCAAAATTTCAAGAGTGCCTGAAAAAAATCTTTTCATTGCATCATTATTTACACCATAATCCCATTTGCCAAAAATGAAGCTTTGCCTATTAAAAGGATTCTCACCTTTGATACCATTTCTTGCTTGGTCATTCCAGGCAGACCAGCCCATTTTTGAAAATCCAGCTGGATTATAACCACCACCCCAGGGTTCAGCAATTATTATTACATCTGGATTAATTTTCTTTGCTTCTTTAATTATTAATCTGCAAGTTTCTTCGTCAATCAAATTAGCTAAGTCGAATCTAAAACCATCGACTTTATATTCAATCATCCAATACTTAACCGATTCTAAAATCAATCTTCGCACCATTTGTCTTTCTGTTTTGAAATCATTTCCACAACCGCTGAATGAGAGAAAGTTTTGTTCTGGGTCGAGTCTGTAATAATACTTTTTATCAATAAACTTAAAAGGATTGTAATCATATTGGGATGTATGATTGTAAACTACATCAAGGATAACAGCAATTCCTTCTTTATGAAATGCTTTAATCATTTCTTTGAGTTCACGAACCTGCCTGCCATCTGTCCCATTCCATTCACCAAATCTTGAAGTTCCATTGGTTGCGTAATAACTTTCAGGTGCAAAAAAATAAGTTGACATATATCCCCAATGATTTCGCTCGTAAGGATTCCAAGTATTATAATAACCACGATAATGTCTTTTGTATGGAATTTCCCAATTAGCAAAATCGTGAATAGGCAAAAGTTCAACTGCATTAACACCGAGTGATTTTATGTAATTAATCCCACCACGAATGTTTTTTTCAATCATACCAATGTAAGTACCTGGTTTAGAAGAACCAGAACTTGGATGAGCAGTCATATCTCTTACATGCATTTCATAAATCACAAGTTCATTCATTGGAATTTTAACCCAGTCTGTCCCTTCCCAATCAAAATCATCTTTAAAAATTAAAGTTCGAGATTCATGTTCGTAAGAATTTTTAGAAGCAACAGCAGTTGAATAAGGGTCGGCAATCAAAACATTGAAATCAAACATTTCAGTTTTATCGGAAGGTCCATCAACTCGATAAGCATAATACTTCCCATAAAGCTCACCATTAATTTCACAACTCCACACACCATCTCTATCTTTGCTCATAAAAAATTCTTTACCTTCCAAATCATCGTAGTTATCAAACAACACGAGTTTTACAATTTTAGCTCGCGGCGCAAACAAATTGAAATAAGTTTTACCATTTTTTATCTCCCAACCTAACTTTTTATTGGAATAAAATTTATCTAAAATACGGGTTGGTTCTAATTTCTTTCTTCCAAAACCTTTTATTTCGATGTAGTGAATTTCGGATAGATCTATTTCTGAAGTGGTTAGAAAAATTATATCATGATGTTGCTTGAAACTTTTGATTGATGAAATTCCAATCAATTTGATATCTGAAATATCCATTTTCAAATCGTTCCTTGAAAGTTTTACTGCAATTGAATCTATATCCAGTATTTCTGCTGATACAATAAATTGCTGTGCTTGAATTTTTCGCGGCATAGGCATTACTAAAATTATTATTGATATTAAGAATAAAATTGATTTTATTATTGGGGAAAAATTTGCCTTCATAGGTTTAACCACTAATTATGATATAATATGAGTGAATAATAAATTTTTCTATTAAACCACTTTATTTTCTTAAGTAATGGAACGAGCTTTCAATTTTTCTATCACCATCTGCCGAATTAATTGATCTTGACTTGTGAGATTAGACATATTTTCATCTTGGCTTGAATCTTGTTCGTCAGCTTTGTTATTCCATTGATTAACAACAATTGGAATTTCATTTTCTGGTGGCTTTTCACTAATAAAAAATTTATAACCTACTCCAAAAAATTCTTTTGATTGTTTAAAAAGAAAATCACGATTTGAATTAAGCACTAGTGGATTTGAACTAAGTAAATCTGAATGGAGGTAAAGAACATTATCTTCAATTCTTACAACTTTTGAATCATTTAATACTTCACCAAGTTGTTTTTGTTTAGAACCAACTATTTGAACGAAATCATTCCATTTAGATATTACTCTCTGAACTGCTAAAGGTAAATTCTTTGAAGAAGATGCTCCAAAGAAGATTCTATTTTCACTATTTCCTGCAGATTTATTACTTGAAAGGTTCAATTTAGGTAACTCAGGCTCCTTTAGCTCAGTTACTTGGCTTTTTTTTTCCATTGATGATATTGAAGTTTGAACCGAATTATTCGAAACTGGCAATCCTTCTTTTTTAAGTTTTTTAATTTCTTGAATTAATTCATCTACCTCAGCTGCTCTTGGTAGATCAATCAATTGAGCAAGTGCAATTTCTAATTTCATTTTTTGATTAGTTGCTTGCTTCAATTCATTTTGTGTTTTCGAGAGGAAAGAAAGAATTCTCAATAAATCTCGAGCTGAAAAATCTTTTGCCGAGTTTTTATACCGCTCTCTTGTAATTTCAGACTCATCGATTAAATCCGTCTTATCTGTTACTGCAACAGTTAGAAAGTTTCTAAAGTGTTCTATTAAATCATTCACGAAAGTATGAAGATCCCATCCATTAAAATATATTTGATTTACAATTCGAAATGCTTCTTCTATCTCTCGATTCTTAATTGCTTCAGAAATTCTAAAGTAAAGGTCTATATCGATTATATTTAAGATGTCTTTAACTTCATCTAAGACAACTTTTCCATTTGAATAAACAACAATTTGGTCAAATAAACTCTGAGCATCTCTCATTGCACCATCGGCACGCCGAGCAATAAACCTCAAAGCGTCTTCATCATACTCGATATTTTCGTATTGAGCAATTTTAATTAAGTGATTTTTTATCTCTTCAGTTGTTAACCTACGGAATTCATATCTCTGGCATCTTGAAAGAATTGTCGGTGGAACTTTATGAATATCAGTTGTAGCAAAAATAAAAATAACATGCGGTGGTGGTTCTTCCAGAACTTTAAGAAGTGCATTAAAGGATTCAGTTGTGAGCATGTGCACTTCGTCAATAATATAAACTTTATATTTCACTGTTGAAGGTGCATATTGTACTGATTCACGAAGTGTTCTGATTTCATCAATTCTTCTATTCGATGCACCATCAATTTCAATCACATCAATGTTTGAACCATTCGTTATTGATTCACAAACATCGCATTGATTGCAGGGATTATAATCTTTTTGATTTGGACAGTTCAATGATTTAGCTAAAATTCTTGCAGTTGAAGTTTTTCCTATTCCCCTTGGACCACTAAAGATAAATGCGTGAGCTATTTTACTACTCTTGATTGAATTCTTGAGGGTTTGAGTTATATGTTCCTGACCAACTACATCTTCAAATTTTTGTGGTCTCCACTTACGGGCGGTTACTAAGAAGTTTGTCATATCAATTTATAATTAAGTTGTTTTAATTTATTAGAAAGAATTGAGACAAGCATCTCAAGATTTTTTTTGTCTGTCTCATCGAAATTTGAGTAATTGTAACTATCAATGTCAAGTACGCCAATGATTTTATCATCAATAAAAATTGGAACGACGATTTCGGATCGAGAATTTTCATCACAGGCGATATGACCAGAAAATTTATTCACATCTTCAACCACAATCGTCTTTTTTTCTTTGAAAGATGTTCCACACACACCTTTACCAATCTCAATTGATGAACAAGCGACTTTGCCTTGAAATGGACCAAGGATTAATCTGCCATCTTTCAAAAGATAAAATCCAATCCAGGAAAAAGATTCAAATGATTGTTTCAACAAGGCTGAAAAATTTGAAAGTAATGATAGCCATTCTTTTTCATCATCAACAAGAGCTTCACAAATCGGAATTAACGATTTATAAATTTCTTCTTTGTTTTTTTGATTCAGATTTACGCTTATCACTTTTTAATTTCTTTTTAAATTTCTCTTTTATTTCAAATTTATCGAAGACAAAAGGGATTGCATCAATTATTTGTTCAATTGAGATTATCTTTAAAGGCTTTTTAACAGAGTCTGGTATATCGGCAAGATCAGTTACATTATCTTTTGGGATAAGAACTTTCTTAATTCCGTATCTTTGTGCTGCAAGTAGTTTTTCTGTTAATCCACCAATTGGAAGAAGATTGCCCCGCAGAGTTATTTCACCAGTCATTGCAACATCTGTGCGTGCAGGAATTCTTTTAATTGCAGAAATCATTGCCATTGTCATTGTAATACCTGCAGATGGACCATCTTTCGGGATTGCTCCTTCAGGAAGATGAATGTGAATTTCTTTTCCTTTGTAAAAGTGAGGATCAAGTCCAAGCAACTCTGCATTTGACCTGATGTAACTCAATGCAGCTTGAGCCGATTCTTTCATCACTTCGCCAAGTTGACCAGTAAGAGTAAGTTTTTCAGGCCCATCCATTACAGTTACTTCAACATTTAAAATATCTCCACCAACGCTAGTCCAAGCCAAACCAATTGCAGTTCCAATTCTATTTTCTGCAGAAATTTTCTTGACCTTAAATCTTGGAATTCTTAAGTATGTCTCAATATTGTCCCCAGTAATTTTACGAGCAACTTTCGCTAGATTTTTATTCTTTGATTTCTCAAGAGCAATTTCTTTTGCGATTTTTCTTAAGATTGAAGTAATTTCTCTCTCGAGATTTCTAACGCCAGCTTCTCTTGTATATTCACGGATGATTCTAAGAATTGCATCATCAGTGATTTGAATGTTAAAGTTTTCAAGCCCATGTTCTTTCAATTGTTTTGGGATAATGTGTCTTTTTGCAATTTCTAGTTTTTCGTGTTCGAGATAACCAGGTAATTCAATGATTTCCATTCTATCCTGCAAAGGAAGTGGAATGTTATATCTCACATTTGCGGTTGTGATAAAAAGCACTTTCGATAAATCGTAATCAACATCAAGGTAATGGTCGTTGAAAGCGTAATTTTGTTCTGGATCTAAAACCTCAAGCATTGCGGCAGATGGATCACCACGAAAATCCATACTCATCTTATCAATTTCGTCAATTAACATAACAGGATTTATAACACCTGCCTTTTTCATCGACTGAATTATTTTACCTGGCATACTTCCAATATAAGTTCTTCTGTGTCCACGAATCTCAGCTTCATCTCTCACACCGCCTAGCGAAATACGAACAAATTTTCTACCGAGTGCACGAGCGATTGATTTTGCCAGAGAAGTTTTACCAACTCCAGGAGGGCCACAAAAACACAAAATTTGTCCACGCATTTCTTTTACAAGATTTAGAACAGCGATGTGTTCAAGAATTCTCTCTTTTGGTTTCTCAAGTCCATAATGATCTTCATCCAAAATCTTTCTAACATGATCAAGATTAAGATTATCTTTTGTCCTCTTACTCCACGGCAAATCAATTAACCAGTCAAGATAATTTCGAATTACTGTTGCTTCGGGAGACATTGGCGGAGTCTTTTTGAGTTTGTTCAATTCTTCAAGGGCTTTTTCCTCCACATCTTTTGGCATTTTTGCTTTTTTAATTTTGTCTCGAAGTTTTTGAAACTCAGGTGAGATCTCTTCTTCTTCTCCTAGCTCATCTTGCAAAATTCTAATCTGTTCCTGAATCAAAAATTTTCTCTGAGCTTTCTGAATATTTTCCTGAACTTTCATATCAATTTCTTTTTCGATCTTAAGAATGTCAATTTCAGAATTCAGAATTTTTATAATTCGATAAAATTTATCTTTAAGTGTAAGCTCTTTCAGAATTGATTGTTTGACTTCAATATTTTGTTGAATATTTGTAGCAGCAAAATAGAGTTTTCGCGCTGGGTCACTTAAATTCTCAAATGCAGAAATGATGTCGCCAGGAATATTTCTATTTAATTTAATGTATTCAGTGAAAAGACTTGACATGTGTCTGACCAAAGCATCAAGCTCAGGACCTTCTTCAATCTCATGAGAAATAACTTCGATTTCTGCTTCAAGGAAATAAGGGTTTTCAACGAAATTTTTAATTATACCGTGAGCAATTCCATCAACTATAATTTTTAATAGACCATTGGGGAGTTTTAAGACTTGGATTATTCTTGCAATAGTTCCTTCTAAATATAAATCATTTGGTTTTGGTTCTTCAATCTTTGGATCTTTTTGAGCGACAAGAAATATTAACTTATTAGTGTCGTTGGAATGGTTGGCAGCTCGCATTGAAGTTTCCCTTCCAACGAGTACTGGATAAACCATAAAAGGATAAATTACCACATCTCTTAATGGCAAAACAGGCAATCTATTATTGATGGATGCGAGTTCCGATTTAATGTCAACCTGCGTTTCTAAGTTTTCCAATTTTCTCTCCAATCTCCCATTTTTAAGAGCAAATTTACTAAAAATTAAATAGTGAATTGAGCTAATTTCAAATGAACAAAAAAATTGTTCTTGTTATCTTTGAGTGTTTCACTTAAACTCAAATTAATTTATAATAAATTGAGAAATATACATTGATAATCATTAGTGCGTCTCTCTTGATAGAGGACTTGTCTTTTAAAAGTCGTAATTGCTTTTTAAAATTTTGTGCAATTAAATTTAATTAGTCACATTATTCAGCAGGAATATTTTTAAGTTTCCTCGAAGATTTCTAAAAAATATTTTTCTCTTAGTGAACTCAGTGTTCTTAGTGGTTTAGGTAATTTTTTTTGAACCACTCAGAACACTAAAAACAGTTAGAAAACATCTCTCCTCTACCAATAATTTAGATACCTAATCTTTATTTTGAATGTTGATATTTTGATGTTGAATTGAAATTTAATTATTAATTCAACTCCAAGTGACTCAAAACTGAAAAATAAATAAAATACTCTAATATGGTTCGAAAGCGATTTTAAGTTACGAATGTTGAATGTTGAATTAAAAATTCAACATTCAGATCTTAACATTGATTACTAGCTAAAGATACTGCTTCAACATTTGTAAAAATCAATAACTCAACCTTCAATTCCCCGCAAGAGGGAACTTTAACTTAAAGAAGAGAGAAGGAAAAAATTTTGGCAGTCTAAAAATTTATAAAATATCAGGATGTGCCTATCGAAGTCAGACATTTATCGAAAAATTAAACATTGTAAGTCTAAGTTTTAAATTAAAAATTACTTTTCAGTCAGCCCTTAACTTTCTGATTAAATTATGTGATAACTCTTCATTTATTAAGTGTAGAGTTATTAGTTAAATCTTCTGCATTTTTTTCAAAACAGAAATCTAGGTTTTTTGATGGGACAATGAGGACAGATGTGGATTTTATTTCTTCAACGAAGAATAGACTTAGTCGGTTATTTATTAGATTTCATCTGAGAGTTTCCTTCATCTTCTTACAGCTTTATTGTTCTTTTTTCTTTCAATTTGATTACTCAATCTTTTAATTTCAAATAAAAATTAATATGCGCCTCCTTAGGGAATGTTCTTTGGAATTTATAAAAACAAAAGCATGATTTTTTGAATAATCAAAACACCCTTTCTCTTTCCCCTTTTTGATTGATGCGACCAAATAATTATCTTATCTATATGAGAATATCGGATAAATCCATAAAGGAAGTTTTGCTTAGAGCAGACATTTTAAGTGTTGTCAGCAACTATGTGCGTCTTAAGCCTGTTGGCAGAAACTATGTCGCTCTATGTCCATTTCACAAAGAAAAAACCCCTTCATTTACCATTTCACCGCAGAAACAATTATATCATTGCTTCGGATGTGGGGCGGGTGGAACTGTTGTCGACTTTTTAATGAAAATCGAAAATTACAGTTTCCCTGAAGCAATTGATAGTCTAGCAAAATTATTCGGAATTAAACTTGAATATGAAGGTAAATCTTCATTTGAACAGGATGAAGAAATTGAAAAGTTTTATGAGTATTCACTTATTGCATTAAGATATTTTAATGATAAACTTTTTACTACAAATGAAGGGCAGAACGCTCTAAAATACCTTAAAAGCAGAGGAATACAGGAATCGACAATTAAAAATTTTGGATTGGGATATGCATTAAGTGCTTGGGATGGGTTTGTGAATTATATTCTGTCAAATAATTACGACATTGAAATTTTTGAAAAGCTCGGACTTGTAATCAAGAAAGAAAATGGTGAATATTATGATAGATTTCGTGGTAGAATAATCTTTCCGATTTATTCGACTTCAGGCCGTGTTATTGCTTTCGGTGGAAGAAATCTTATTGATTATGAAGAACAACCGAAATATCTCAATTCTCCTGAATCAAAAATTTATATTAAAGGTAAAACACTATTTGGACTTTTTCAGACAAAGGATGAAATACGAAAAAATCAATCGGCAATTCTTGTTGAAGGTTATATGGATTTTCTTTCTCTCTACCAGAATGGGATAAAAAATGTTGTAGCTTCAGCAGGAACTGCCCTAACAATGGATCAAATCTTTATTCTTTCAAGAACAGCGCCGAACTTATTCTTAGTTTTTGATGGAGATGAAGCAGGACAAAAAGCTGCAATCAGGTCAATTGAACTTTTGCTTCAAACTGATGTTAATTTTAAAATAGTTGGATTGCCAGAGAAAGAAGATCCAGATTCTTTTATTAAAAATTACGGAGTCTTGAATTTCAGACAACTAATCAACAGCGGTAAAAATTATATCGATTACATTTATGATCTAGCAGAAAAACACAATGCTTTGAGTGAAAGTCAATCAAAATTAAAAGTAGTTGATAGCGTTATAGAATTCACTGCTCGAGTTAGAGATCCAATCAGAAGAGAGTTACTTGCACGAGAAGTTGCATCGAAATTTAAATTAACGGATAGCTCTGTCCTTCTTAAACTTGATCGAATCTTAAAAAATTATAACAAGATTGAACAAAGACAACAGGAACTCAATCGTGAAGTTGAACTGCGAAATACTGAGAAGATTAAATATCAAGAACTCTCACCAGCTGAAAGAGGAATTTTGAAATTAATTTGTGAAGTTGATTATATCTACCTTGAACCGATTTTCACAAATATTGAAGAATGTGATTTTATAAATCCATTAGCAGGGGAAATCTTTAGAGTCTTAAAAGATTATTATCTCGATTTATCTGCTAACGAAAAAATTGATAGTTTATTAATTATCAATAAGCTTGAACGAGATGAACTTAAAGGTCTTTTCACTGATGCATTAACCGAAAGGTATAAAATAAGTGATGGATGGGAGGAAGTTCAGGAAATTAACATTTCTGAAAGTTCAATAGAAAAGACTCTTACTGATTATATTAAAAATTTGAAAGAAATCTCTCTTTCAAAAAAAATCGATGATCTGAATCAAAAAATAGAAATAACAATTGATTTCGATGAAGCAAATCAAATCTTTCAAGAAGTGGCTAAGTTGATGAAAGAAAGAAA
>Ga0308411_10001688_pt1 | contig 15120 bp, 12 predicted proteins | sample HotsprottomLayer_2_FD_203530 | JGI IMG/M metagenome (GOLD analysis project Ga0308411, IMG submission 203530) | Hot spring phototrophic mat microbial communities from Octopus Spring, Yellowstone National Park, Wyoming, United States -... | ecosystem: Environmental > Aquatic > Thermal springs >...
ACGCCTTCGTCGCAGCCGAGCGTACCCGCCTGCCGCTGGGCATGACGCTGGCCAGCCTCACCCACCAGGCCGACGCGATCCGAGCCGCAGTCGATCTGTTCCAGGGCAAGTTCCTCGTGGCAGTAGCGGTTGTGATGGCGGTGAGCATGCTCGCCATCGGATGGCGCGCCGGGCTGATCGTCGGCATCTCGGTACCCGTCACCCTGGGCATCACGTTCCTGGTGATGCTGCTCATGGGCATCGACCTCGACCGCATCACGCTCGGCGCGCTGATCATCGCGCTCGGCCTGCTGGTCGACGACGCCATCATCTCGGTCGAGATGATGCTGGTGAAGATGGCCGAGGGCTGGGACCGCGTGCGCGCCGCCGCCCACGCCTGGAACGTCACCGCCGCGCCGATGCTCTTCGGCACGCTGGTGACGGTGACGGGCTTCCTGCCGATCGGCTTCGCGCGCTCGGGCGTGGGCGAGTACGCCGGCAACATCTTCTGGGTGCTGGCCGTTTCGCTGCTGGCTTCCTGGGTGGTGGCCGTGGTCTTCGCGCCCTACCTCGGCGTGAAGCTGCTGCGCGGTGCGAGCGGACACGTGAGCGACGACAGCCTCTACCAGACGCTGGCATACCGCCGCCTGCGCAGGCTCGTCACCGCGTGCGTGCGCTGGCGCAAGAGCGTGGTGGCGGCGACGGTCGCGCTTCTGGCGCTGGCTGGGCTCGGCATGGCCAAGCTGGTGGAGAAGCAGTTCTTCCCCAGCTCTGACCGGCCCGAGGTGCTGGTCAGCGTGTACTTGCCGCAGGGCTCCAGCATAGCCGCCACGAACGCGACGCTCGAGCGACTCGAAGCCGTGCTGGCGCCGATGCCGGAGGTGAAATCGCTGCTGGCGTACGCGGGCAGCGGCGCGCCGCGGTTCTTCATATCAGCCAACCCGGAGCCGCCCGATCCGGCCTTCGGTAAGATCATCGCCGTCACCGGCGGCCCCGCCGAGCGCGATCGCGTGATGGCCGAGCTGGAGCGGCGCATCGGTGCGGGCGAATTTCCCGAGGCGCGGGTGCGCGTGTATCGGCTCCTCTACGGGCCGCCAGTGATCTGGCCGCTGCAGCTGCGGGTGATCGGCCCCGACCCCATCGTCCTACGCCGGATCGCGCATCGCGTGCGCGATACGATGGCCGCCAACCCCCACACGCGCGACCCGCATCTGGAGTGGGACGAACGTGCGCCCGTCCTCCACCTGCGTGCCGACGCCGATCGGCTGCGGCTGATCGGCCTGACGCCACAGGAGCTCGCGCAACAGCTCCAGTTTTACCTCGAGGGAGTGTCCGTGACGCAGCTGCGCGAGGACGTGCGTACCGTGGAGCTGGTGGCGCGGGGCGAGCTGCGCCGGCCGGTCGATGCCGCCACGCTCGGGTCACTGGAGATCCTGAGTCGCGACGGGCGCAAGCTGCCACTCGCGCAGGTCGGCCGCGTCGAGGTGCGCTTCGAGGAACCGGTGATCAAGCGCTACAACCGCGAGCCCTTCGTCGCAGTGCTCGCCGACGTGCAAGGCGCGCAACCCAACGCCGTGAACGCCGCCGTGTGGCAGGCGCTGGCGCCGCTGCGCGCGGAGCTGCCCGCCGGCTACCGCATCGACGTCGGCGGGGCGGTCGAGGCTTCCGGCAAGGCCGACGCGTCGATCCAGAAGCTGCAGCCCGTGATGCTGGCCTTCATGCTCGTCTTCATCATGCTGCAGATGCGCTCGTTCGCCGGCACCTTCGTGGTCGTGGCCACCGCGCCGCTCGGTCTGATCGGCGCAGTGCTCGCGCTGCTGCTGTTTCGTCAGCCGTTCGGCTTCGTCGCGTTGCTCGGACTCATCGGGCTGGCCGGCATCCTGATGCGCAACACGCTCATCCTGACGCAGCAGGTGGCCGACAACTTCGAGGCCGCGATGCCGGCCGAGGAGGCGGTGGTCGAGGCCGCCGTGCGGCGCGCGCGTCCGGTGGTGCTCACTGCGCTTGCGGCGGCACTTGCCTTCGTCCCGCTGACGCAGGACAGCTTCTGGGGTCCGCTCGCCTACTTGCTGATCGGCGGCGTGGCCGCCGGAACGGCGATCTCGCTCCTGTTCGTGCCAGCGCTTTATGCGCTGTGGTTCCGCATCGCCCCGAGCGGCGCGCAGGCGCCTTAAGCAACACCCGGCGCCCCCAGCCGACCCGACCGGTGGGGGTCGCCTGCAGTGCGGGACCTCGCGGTCTTCGCCGGCGCATGCCGCCAGCCTGCGCGCTCGGGCACGGCCCGGCGCTGCCCCGTCCGATCGGCGCCCTTCGCCAGCGCGGGCGACACTTGCCTTGACGGCGCGCTTGTCGCCCGAGCGGGCGCTGCTCGACCGCATCGCCACGCAGCGCGCCATTCGTTGCGCCTCGCCCGGCGGGCCGACGGCAGGGCGACGCGCCCGCACTGGCATGGTGACCCAGACGCAGCGTTATCGGGAGTCCGCGCGCTCCCGACTTGCACCTCCCCATGCCGTTCCTCGACGGCGCTCACGGCGAGGGCCCCAACGGCACAATCCCGTTCCGCCGGGTCAACGCGGCGGCGGGCGCCGGCTCGAGGCCGCCGCGGCGTTAACATCGTCCGCTGATCCGTTGCCGCCCAACCGCCCTAAGTGCGCTTCCGCGTCGCTGGTCAGAAACTCAAGAACATCGCCGTACGCGCCGAGGTCGCGGTGAACCGGCTGCTCGGGCGCGAGTTCATCCCGGTCGACGTCGGCGCGTTCAACATCGAGACCACCAGCGTCTGCAACCTCAACTGCCGCTTCTGCGCCTACGAGAAGAAGCTGTCGCCCAGGGTGACGATGGCGAACGACACCTTCGCCGACGTGGTGGAGCAGGCGGTCGCCCTCGGCTTCGACCGCTTCCACCTCACCCCGTGCACCGGCGACGTGTTCATGGACCGTCACCTGCTCGAGAAGCTGCGGTATCTCGACGGACATCCAAAGGTGCGCGGATACCACTTCTTCTCCAACCTCACGATCCCGACGCACGAGACGCTACTGCGGCTCATGGCGCTAGAGAAGTTCGAGCGCATGGTGATCAGCGTCTACGGTCACGACGAAGCGAGCTTCGTTGCGATCACCAAGGCGAGCCCGAAGATCTACCGGCGCCTGCTCGCCAACCTCGAGACGATCCTCGCGCACCACGGCAGGTGGCCGTTCCGCGTCTCGATCGGACACCGCTCGTCGTTCGACGCGGTGGCAAGCGAGGCGAGCGAGCTGATGAAGCTGCTCGCGCGCTGCAAGCGGGCGGGGATCGCGGTGAATGCCTCACACGGCATGTACAACAACTGGGGCGGTTACGTCACGCAGCGGGACGTGGACGGGCTGAACATGTACGTCACGCCGGCCGACGGCACAGTCAAGGCCGGTGCGTGCGTGAAGCTCTTCGACTCGGTACAGGTGATGGCCAACGGTGTCGTGAACGCGTGTGCCTGCCGCGACGTGGACGCGACGCTCGCGATCGGGAACATCGAATCCGAACCGCTCGCCGACATCCTCAGCGCGCGCAACGCCGAGTACCGCAGGATCATCGACGAGCAGCAGGCGGGGAATTTCCGCCCGGTGTGCAAGGGCTGCGACTTCTACCGCAGCATCTACCACCAGCCGAAGAGCTATCGGCAGGGGAGGGTGCCGGTGCAGACGATCGTGGAGTACCTGGCGGCGATCGAGCAGCGGGCGCGGACGCAAAGATCCACGGCGGAGGCTCGGACCGCGCAACGGCCGGTCCGTCCCCCGGCAGGCCGAACCGGCGCGGCGCGGTAGCCTCGCGTCGCAGGACCCGTGGGCCCGCTGGGCGGGTTTGCCATCGTCGACCCGGCGCAATGTTCTGCTCGCCCGCGGGCTCGTGCATGACCGGACAGTGCCGTACGTGGACGGCGGGATCCGCGCCCGCCAATGCGGGCACAATAGCGGTCTGACCGCGCGGAGGTGCCCATGAACAAGCCAGTCGAGCTGCAGACCGTCGCCCACTGGATCGGCGGCCAGCCCGTCGCTTCGGCGAGCGGCCGCTGGGGCGAGGTCACCAACCCGGCGACCGGGGTCGTCACCAAGCGCGTCCCGTTCGCCGACGCGGCCGAAGTCGACGCCGCGGTGAAGGCGGCCCGTTCAGCGCTGCCCGCGTGGCGGGATGCCCCGCCGCTGCGCCGGGCGCGGGTCATGCAGAAGTTTCTCGCGCTCCTGCAGGAGAACCAGAAGGCGCTGGCGCAACTCATCACCGAGGAGCACGGCAAGACGCTGCCCGATGCGATGGGCGAGGTGCAGCGCGGCCTGGAGGTGGTCGAGTTCGCGTGCGGGATCCCGCAGCTCCTGAAGGGGGAGTTCTCGGAGAACGTCGGCACGCAGGTCGACACGCACACGGTGCGGCAGCCGGTCGGGGTGTGCGCAGGCATCACGCCGTTCAACTTCCCGGCGATGGTGCCGATGTGGATGTACCCGGTCGCGATCGCCTGCGGCAACACGTTCGTGCTCAAGGTCTCGGAGAAAGTGCCGTCGGCGTCGATGCTGGCGGCTGAGCTGTTCAAGCAGGCCGGCCTGCCGGACGGCGTATTCAACGTGGTGCACGGCGACAAGGCGGCGGTGGGCGCGATCCTCGAGCACCCGGGGATCGGCGCGGTGTCGTTCGTCGGATCGACGCCGATCGCGCAGTACGTGTACGAGACCTGCGCGCGGCACGGCAAACGCGTGCAGGCGCTCGGTGGGGCGAAGAACCACGCGGTGGTGCTGCCCGACGCGGATCTCGAGTTCACCGCCGATGCGCTGGTCGGCGCGGCCTACGGCTCGGCGGGGGAGCGCTGCATGGCGATCTCGGCGGTGGTCGCCGTCGGCGCGGTGGCCGACCCGCTGGTCGCGCTGCTCGCGAAGAAGGCGCGCGCGATCAAGATCGGCCCGGGAAACGCCGAAGGCGTCGACATGGGGCCGCTAGTGACCCGGCAGCATCGCGACAGGGTGGCGAGCTACATCGACCTCGGCGTGAAGGAGGGCGCTGAGCTGGTGGTCGACGGCCGCGGCCTCGTGGTGAAGGGACACGAGGAGGGGTTCTTCCTCGGCACGACGCTCTTCGACGGCGTGAAGCCGGGGATGAAGATCTACCAGGACGAGATCTTCGGGCCGGTGCTGGTGGTGCTGCGCGTGCCCGCACTGGAGGACGCGATCGCGCTGGTGAACGCCAACCCTTATGCCAACGGCACCGCGATCTTCACCGAGTCGGGCGGCGCCGCCCGGCGCTTCGAGAACGAGATCCAGGTGGGGATGGTGGGGATCAACGTGCCGATCCCGGTCCCGGTGGCCTACTACTCGTTCGGCGGGTGGAAGAATTCGCTCTTCGGCGATCTGCACGTCCATGGGGTCGAGGGCGTCAAGTTCTACACGCGCACGAAGGTCGTCACCACCCGCTGGCCGCACCAGGACACGCCCGCACCGGGCTTCAACATGCCCACGCTCGGCTGAGCGCGACACTCCCAGCGAGAACGACGTGAAATTCGGTCACCGCGCCATCGTGGCGCTCGTCGGCGGGTGCGCCCCCGACGCGTGGAACGCCCACCCCGGCTTCGACGGGTTCCTCAACCCGATCGGCCAGCAGTGCTACCCGATGCGCATCGGGATGGCCCTGGTGAGCGACCTGGTCGACAATCCAGCGCCGTACTTCATCGACGAGACTTCCCGGCTCTATTGCGGGAAGATCGGCGCTAGCGAGCTATCGGTCGGCGATCACGTCGTTCTCGGACGATAGTGCGGCCACCAATCAGGCGATCGACTGCATTCTGAGCAAGCTGCCGTCCTCCCCGCCTGCCGCCCCGGGCATGACGCCCTTCAGCCGGCCGCCCGGCGCAGCGCCGGGCGACGGCGTGCCGCCGCCACCGCCCCCGCGCTGAGGCTCCCGCTCTCAGGCGCCGCGCAGGAACGGCAGCACCAGCGCGCGCGCGTCCACGCGCGCGCCGATCCGCTTCAAGAGGAGATAGTTCCACACCAGCTTGCGGTGCAGGAACAGCGTCTGCGGCGGCGGCGTGCGCAGCAGCCCCTGCCGGAACGCGAGGTCGAAACCGAGCTCGTGCGCCCGCGCGGGCAGGTCGGAGGCGCCGAAGTCGTACGCGCCGCGGTTGCGCAGCGGCTCGCACACGAGCTCGATGACGTCAACGACGGCCTCGACCCGCCGCGGCGGATCGTCCACGCCGAGGTAGCCGATCTCGGCCGCCACCGACGCGATGCGGGCGCGGTCGCGGGCGAGCACCGCGCGCGTGATGCGGTAGCGGTCGACCAGCTCGCGCGGCAGCTGCTGGGTGGCGCCGAAGTCGAGCAGCGCGATGCGGCCGGTGGACGCGTCCCAGAGGTAGTTGCCGGCGTTCGGGTCGGTCTGCATCGTGCGAAACTCGAACAGCTCGCGGTAGAGCAGCCGCTGCAGCGCCGCGCCGACCGCGTCGCGGCTGCGCTGTGGCACGTCCGCCGCGGCGAGCGCCTCCAGCGGCTCGCCGACCACGTATTGCATCGCGAGCACCCGCGCGGTCGTCAGTTCGGGACAGACCCGCGGCACGAGCAAGCCCGGCTCGTCGGCGACCAGCCGTCGGTAGCGGGCGAGATGTCGCCCCTCGGCGAGATAGTCGGCCTCCGCGTGCAGCTGGCGCTTCGCCTCCGCGGCGAGGCCCGCGACGTCGATCCCCAGCGGGAGCAAGTTGAGCAGGCGCAGCAGCACCGCGACGTTGTCCACGTCGCCGTCGATCGAGCGGGCCACTCCGGGGTACTGCACCTTGATCGCCAGCTCCGCACCGCCGACCGTGCGGGCGCGGTGCACCTGGCCGATCGACGCGGCGGCGATCGGGTCCTCGTCGAAGTGCGCGAACCGGCGCGCCCAGCCGGCGCCCCACTCCCGGCCGAGCACCCGATGCAGCTGGTCGCGCGGCATCGGGCTCGCCCCGGCGCGCAGCTGCGCCAGCGCCCCGGCGAACTCCGGCGGCACCAGGTGGTCGCCTTCGAGGGACAGCAGCTGCCCGAGCTTCATTGCCGCGCCGCGCAGCCGCGCGAGCCGGGCGGCCAGCCGCTCCGCGCCCGCCACGGTCAGGAACACGCTGCCCGCGCCGCCCCGCGCAGGCGTGCCGAGTCGGCGCAGCCCCTCGACCGCGCCGCCAACGGCGAGCTCGCCCGCGGCGAGGCCGAGTCCGACGAGCCGCGCGATCCGGCTCTGCGGGACGGCGACGCCGGGACGGCGCTTCGCGTTCACCGGGGCCTTTCGCGTGCTAAGGTTGCTGGCGGGTCGATGACGGAGATCGGGCGCATGGACGACAGGGAGCTCTACGAACGGGGCCTGAAGGTGCGGCGGGAGGTGCTCGGCGCGCAGTATGTCGATAAGGCCGTCGCCGCTGCCGACGAGTTCAATCGGCACTGGCAGGAGTATGTCACCAAGCACTGCTGGGGCGCGGTGTGGACCCGCCCCGGCCTCGACCGGCGCACGCGCAGCATGCTCAACCTCGCGATGCTCGGCGCGATGGGCCGCGGCAACGAGCTCAAGCTCCACCTGCGCGGCGCGATCACGAACGGCGTGACCAAGGACGAGATCGCCGAGATCTTCCTGCAGGTCGGCGCGTATGCCGGCGCGCCGTGCGCGCTCGAGGCGTTCAAGGTCGCGAAAGAAGTGTTCGACGAGTTGAAGATATAGGCCCGCCGATGGCCACCCGCGAGGAGGAGCCGCCGCCACCGGCGCGAGCGCCCGCGCCCGAGTACCTCACCGTCACGAGCGGGCTGCCGCGGCCGCGCGCGGTCGGGCTCGACGCGCCGTGGCGCTGGCTGCGCGAGGGCTGGAAGGATTTCCGCGCCGCGACCGGTGCGAGCCTCTTCTACGGCGTGGTGCTGGCCGGCATGGGCGCGATCCTCACCCAGGTGTGGGGGCGGGGGGCAATCGAGATCGCGCTCGTGACCGGCTTCCTGCTCGTCGGACCGTTCCTGCTGATGGGGCTCTACGACGTGAGCCGGCGCCTGGGGCGCGGCGAGCGCGCGATGGTGGTGGATACGATGACGGCGTGGCGGGCGAACATCGCGGCCATCGGCTTCTACGCCGTGATCCTCGCGCTGCTGCTCGCGGTCTGGATCCGGGTGTCGATCGTGGTCGTCGCGCTGTTCTTCCCGGACGGCGTGCCGAGCGGCGCCGCGCTCGCCGCGCAGCTCGCCGGCTCGCCCGACGGGCTCGCCTTCGTGGCGGCGTACCTCGCGGCCGGGCTCGGCTTCGCTCTGTTCGTCTTCGCCACCTCGGTCGTGTCGCTGCCGATGCTGCTCGATCGTCCTGGCATGGACGCGCTCTCGGCGATGATCGCGAGCTTCAACGTCCTGCGCGCGAACTTCGCGCCGATGCTGCTGTGGGCGGCGATCATCGTGGCCCTGACCGCGCTCGGTTTCGCGACCTTCTACGTCGGGCTCGTGGTGGCGTTGCCGGTGATCGGCCACGCCACCTGGCACGCCTACCGCGACACCGTCGGCGAGCAGCTCCCGCCGGACTCCAGCGCGGCGGCCGGGGCTCGGCGGTGACCGGCCCGGCGCGTCCACGCAACGTCCACGAGCGCTATCACGCGCACGTCTACTTCGACGCCGCCACCGTCGAGCGGGCCCGCGCGCTCTGCCGCGCCGCGGCCGAGCGTTTCGGGGCGGTCATGGGGCGCGTCCACGAGCGGCCGGTCGGTCCGCATCCGCGCTGGAGCTGCCAGCTCGCGTTCGACGCGCGGCAGTTCGACCAGCTGATCCCCTGGCTCGACGCGCATCGCGACGGGCTCACGGTGTTCGTGCACGGGCTCACCGGCGACGATCTCGCCGACCACACCGACCACGCCACCTGGCTCGGCGAGCCCGAGGCACTCGACCTGTCGGTGTTCGGCCGCTGAGCGTTCAGCCGCCGGCGCGGCGCGGCAGGACGCCGGCGAGCTCGTCGCGCGCGCGCAGCAGCGTCTCCTCGGTGGTCTCCCAGTCGATGCACGGGTCGGTCACCGAAACGCCGTAGCGCAGTTGCGAGAGGTCCGGCGGGATCGGCTGGCTGCCCGCCTCGAGGTTCGATTCGAGCATCAGGCCGACAATCGAGCGGTTGCCCTCGACGATCTGGTGCACGCAGTCGCGGAACACGAGCGGCTGCAGCGACGGATCCTTGAGGCTGTTCGCGTGCGAGCAGTCCACCACGATGTTGGCCGGCAGGCCGGCGGCCGCGAGCGCCTTCTCGGCCAGACGCACGCTGACCGTGTCGTAGTTCGGCCGCCCGCCGCCGCCGCGCAGCACCAGGTGCCCGTGGCGGTTGCCGCTGGTGCGCACGATCGCGCTGCGCCCCTGCGGGCTCAGCCCGAGGAAGCTGTGCGGCTGGGCGGCCGAGCGGATGGCGTTGATCGCCACCTCCAGACCGCCGTCGGTGCCGTTCTTGAACCCGACCGGCGCCGACAGCCCGCTCGCCATCTCCCGGTGCGTCTGCGACTCGGTCGTGCGGGCGCCGATCGCGTACCAGCTGATGAGATCGCCCAGGTACTGCGGCGAGAGGGGATCGAGGGCCTCGGAGCCGGCAGGCAGGCCGAGCTCGGCGAACTCGCCCAGGAGCTCGCGTGCCCGGACGATCCCCTCGTCGATGCGAAACGAGTCGTCCATGTGCGGGTCGTTGATGAAGCCCTTCCAGCCAGTGGCAGTACGCGGCTTCTCGAAATAGACCCGCATCACCACGAAGATCGTGTCGCGCAAGCGCTCGGCCAGGCGGGCGAGCCGGCGCGCGTAGTCGAGGGCGGCGGCCGGATCGTGGATCGAGCAGGGGCCGACGACGACGAACAACCGGTGGTCGCGCCGGTCCAGGATGTCGCGCACCGTGGCGCGCCCGCGGGCCACCGTCTCGGCCGCGCGCTCCGACACCGGCAGGGCGCGGTGCAGCGCTTCGGGCGTCGGCATGTCCTCGAAGCCGGCGACGTTGACGTTCTCGAGCGGCAGGCGGTTCATCGGTCGCGCGCGGCGGCAGAGGCGGCGATTATGCGTCGGCGCGGGGCGCTGCGCTAGAATCGTCGCGATTCCGCGACCCGCCCCGCACGCCGATGAACGATCCCCGACAGCTCGCGCAGGGCCTCGATCTCGAGGCGTTCTGGATGCCGATCACGCCGAACCGCGCGTTCAAGGCCGCGCCGCGGCTGGTGGTCGCCGCGCAGGACATGCACTACACCACCGCCGAGGGCCGCCAGGTCATCGACGCGATGGCGACGCTGTGGTGCGTGAACGCGGGCCACTGCCGGCCGCGCATCGCCGAGGCGATCGCAAGCCAGGCGCGCACGCTCGACTATGTGTCGTCGTACTCGCTCGGCCATCCGCTCGCGTTCGAGGCCGCACGCCGCGTCGCCGAGCTCGCGCCGGAGGGGTTGGATCACGTCTTCTTCGTCAACTCCGGCTCGGAGGCGGTGGACACCGCGCTCAAGATCGCGCTCGCCTACCACCGGCTGCGCGGCGAGGCGACCCGTACCCGGTTCGTCGGCCGCGAGCGCGGTTTCCACGGCGCGAACTTCGGCGGCATGTCGGTGGGCGGCGTCCAGGCCTACCGCAAGGCGTTCGCCGCGGGGCTGCTGCCGCAGGTCGATCACCTGGCGCACACGCAGGATCTCGCGGCGCGCGCGTTCGTCCGCGGCCAGCCCGAGACCGGGGCCGACCTCGCCGACGAGCTGGAGCGGCGCATCATCCCATTGCACGATGCGATCAACATCGCCGCGGTGATCGTCGAGCCGGTGGCCGGTGCCGGCGGCGTGCTGATCCCGCCCAGGGGCTACCTCGAGCGCCTGCGGGCGATCTGCGACCGGCACGGCATCCTGCTCATCTTCGACGAGGTGATCACCGGCTTCGGCCGCCTCGGCAGGCCGTTCGCCGCCGAATACTTCGGCGTCAGGCCGGACCTCATCACCTTCGCCAAGGGGATCACGAGCGGCGCGGTGCCGATGGGCGGCGTGATCGCGCGCAAGGAGATCTATCGCACGTTCATCGAGGCCGCGGGAGGCGGCGTGGAGTTCTTCCACGGCTACACCTATTCGGGGCACCCGCTCGCCGCGGCGGCCGCGCTCGGCGCGCTCGACACCTACGCCGAGGAGCGCTTGTTCGAGCGGGCGAACGAGCTCGCCGACTACTTCGCCGATGGCGTGCACGCGATGCGCGGCCTGCCGAACGTGATCGATTGCCGCAACCTGCAGCTGATCGGCGCGGTCGAGCTCGCGCCGCGCCCCGGCGCGCCCGGGGCGCGCGCGCTCGAGGTGCACAACCGCGCCTGGGAGCGCGGCGTGTTCGTGCGGCCGATCGGCGACGTGATCGCCTTCTGCCCGCCGCTGATCGTCGAGAAGCGGCATCTCGACGTCGTCTTCGGGGTGGTCGCCGACGCGATACGCGAGGTCGCCTGAGTGCTCGACCCGGCGGTGCGCATCGACGAGGCGCGCTTCTGGCGCACCGTCGAGCGCTCGGCGACGATCGGCCCCGGGCGGCCGGGCGGGCTCGCCCGGGTCGCGCTGTCCGAGGCCGACCGGCAGATGCGCGAGCGCTTCGTCGCCTGGTGCCGCGAGGCCGGCTGCACGGTGACGATCGACCGCGTCGGCAACATCTTCGCCCGCCGCGCCGGCACCGAACCGGACCTGCCGCCGGTGCTGGTCGGCAGCCACCTCGACACGCAGGTGAACGGCGGCCGCTACGACGGGGTGATCGGCGTGCTCGCCGGGCTCGAGATCGTGCGCACGCTCAACGACCGCGGCGTCGCCACGCGGCGGCCGATCGAGATCGTCTCGTGGACCAACGAGGAGGGCGCGCGGTTCTCCCCGCCGATGATCGCCTCGGGCGCATTCGCCGGCGTCTATGAGGTCGACTGGGTGCTCGCGCGCCGCGACGACGACGGGAAGGTATTCGGCGAGGAGCTCGAACGGATCGGCTTCGCCGGGCCCGCCCCGGTGGGTGGGCGGCCGCTCGACGCCTACTTCGAGCTGCACATCGAGCAGGGGCCGCTGCTCGAGGAGCAGGCGGTGGACGTCGGCATCGTCACCCGCGGCTACGCGGTGCGCGGCTACGTGGTCGAGGTGCGTGGCGAGACCGCCCACACCGGCCCCTGGCCGATGGACAAGCGCAAGAACGCGCTGGTCGGCGCGGCCATGCTCGCGGTGGCGGTGAACGACATCGGCTGGGCGTACCACGCGAGCGGCGGAAAGGCGACCGCCGCGCGCCTGGTCGCGTGGCCGAACAAACCGGGGATCCTGTCGGACTGGGCGCAGGTCACCGTCGACGTGCGCCACGAGGACCCGGCGGTGGCCGACCGGATGGCGCAGGCGCTGCTCGACGCGCTGCCGGCGTGCGCGCGCCGCTCGAACTGCGCGTTCCGGGTCGTCGATCAGTGGGTGTTCGGCGACGAGCGCTTCGACCCGGAGTGCGTCGGGCTGCTGCGCGAGGCCGCGGCGCGGCTCGGGCTGCCGACGATCGACCTCGCGAGTCAGGCCGGCCACGACGCCTATCACCTCGCCAAGGTGGCGCCGATGGCGATGCTCTTCACGCCCTGCGCCGGCGGCATCACCCACAACAACAACGAGCATGCGGAGCTCGCGTACACTGCGCCCGGCGTGAACGTCCTCCTGCATGCCGTCGTCGCCCGGGCCGACCGATGAGGGTGTTCTACTCGCCGGCCCAGCTCGGCCACCGTTCCGAGCACTTCATGTCGGCTGGCCGCCTGGTTCGGCACCTCGAGGTGCCGGAACGCTGCGAGCGGCTGCTCGCAGCGCTCGAGCGCGCGAACTACGTCGTCGAGGCGCCGCGCGACGACGTCGGACTCGCGCCGATCGCGGCGATCCACGAGCCGGGGTACCTCGAGTTCCTCCGCACCGCGTGGGAGCGCTGGGCCAGGCTGAAGAACGCCGGGCCCGAGTGCGTGCCGAACGTCCACCCGTACCGCGGTGCGGAGCTCGACTTCGCGCCGCGCCGCGCCCCGCGCGCCGCGTCGGTGGTCGCCCAGGCCGGCTACTACCTCGGCGACCTCGCCTGCGCGGTGACCGCCAACACCTGGGAGTCGGCGGTGGCGGCGGCGCACACCGCGGTGGCGGCGGCCGAGGCGGTGCTCGCCGGCGAGCACGGCGCCTACGCGCTGTGCCGCCCGCCGGGTCACCATGCCGCGGCCGATCGCGCGGCCGGCTTCTGCTATCTCAACAATGCGGCGATCGCCGCCGAGGTGCTGCGCGGCCACTTCGCCCGCGTCGCGGTGCTCGACATCGACACGCACCACGGCGACGGCACGCAGTCGATCTTCTATCGGCGCGGCGACGTGCAGTTCGTGTCGATCCACACCGATCCGACGAGCTACTACCCGTTCTTCACCGGCTACGCCGACGAGTACGGTGCGGGCGACGGCGAGGGTGCCAACCTGAACATCCCGCTCGCTCCCGGCAGCGGCGATGCGGAATACCTGGACGCGCTCGACGATGCGCTCGAGGCGATCCGCGCCCACCGCTCGGAGGCGCTCGTCGTGTCGGCAGGCTTCGACGCCCACGAGCGCGACCCGCTCTCGGTGCTCAAGGTCACCAACGACGGTTACCGGCGGATCGGGGACGCGGTCGCCTCGCTCAAGCTGCCGACGGTGATCGTGCAGGAAGGCGGCTACGGCCTCGATCTGCTCGGCAACAACCTGGTCGCGTTCCTCGGCGGGTTCAATCTGGCGAGCCGGCTGTAGCCCCGGCCGTTACAATCCGGCCATCGACGCCGCGCCCATGCCCGCCATCAGCCGACGTACCGCCGATCTCGGCACCGAGAACGCTTTCGTCGTCCTCGCCGAGGTGACCGAGCTAGTGCGCGCCGGGCGCGACGTGATCTCGTTCTGCATCGGGCAGCCGGACTTCCCGACGCCGGTCAACGTGCAAGACGCCGCGATCCGGGCGATCCGGGAGGGCAAGCACGGCTACACCCCTTCGGCGGGCATCCCCGAGCTGCGCGCTGCCGCGGCGCGCTACATGGGCCGCATGCGCGGGCTCGCGATCTCGCCCGACGAGGTCGTCGTCGGCGCGGGTGCGAAGCCGTTCATCGCCTATGCGATCCTCGCCACCACCGACTACGGCGCCGGCGACGAGGTGATCTACCCGGACCCGGGCTTCCCGATCTACGAGTCGCAGATCAAGGCGCACGGGGCGGTGCCGGTGCCGCTGTATCTGCGCGAGTCGCGCGACTTCGCGTTCGACCCGGCCGAGCTCGAGGCGAAGCTCACCCCGCGCACGCGGCTCCTGATCCTCAACTCGCCGCACAACCCGACCGGCGGCATCCTCGGGCGGCGCGAGCTCGAGGCGATCGCGGCGATCCTGCGCCGCCACCCGCAGGTGTGGGTGTACGCCGACGAGATCTACTCGCGCCTGTGCTACGCCGAGCCGTTCAGCTCGATCGCGGCGCTCGCGGACATGTACGAGCGCACGATCATCTGCGACGGGGCGTCGAAGACCTGGGCGATGACCGGCTGGCGGCTCGGGTTCGCTTCGAACCCGGTCCTCGCACCGCAGTTCGTGCGCTGGGTGACCAACACCGATTCGTGCGCCTCGCAGATCGCCCAGTGGGCGGCGGTCGAGGCGATCGAGGGTCCCCAGGACGACGCCGAGCGGATGCGCGCGTCGTTCCTCGAGCGGCGCGACCTGATCGTACGGCTCCTGAACGAGGTTCCCGGGGTCAGCTGCCGCACCCCGGGCGGCGCCTTCTACGCCTGGCCGAACGTCACCGAGGCCTGCCGCATGATCGGTGCCGAGGACTCGGAAGCTTTCCGCAGGCGGCTGCTGAACGAGGCCGGCGTCGCGGTGCTCGCCGACATCCATTTCGGCGCCCGGGTCCCGGGCGAGGGCCAGCACCTGCGCTTCAGTTATGCCGCCTCGCGCGCGGCGATCGAGGCCGGCGTCGCGCGCATGGCCGACTTCGTCCGCCGGAACACCCTGCGGGCGGCGTGAGCGCTGCGGTCTGGACCCCGCGAGTGACCGTCGCGGCGATGATGGTGGTCGGCGAGCGGTTCTGCCTGGTGGAAGAGGCGGTCGGCGGCGAGCTGGTGTACAACCAGCCGGCCGGGCACTGGGAGCGCGGCGAGACGCTGCCCGAGGCGTGCGCCCGCGAAGCGCTCGAGGAGACCGCGCACCGCTTC
>Ga0308411_10001690_pt1 | contig 15112 bp, 9 predicted proteins | sample HotsprottomLayer_2_FD_203530 | JGI IMG/M metagenome (GOLD analysis project Ga0308411, IMG submission 203530) | Hot spring phototrophic mat microbial communities from Octopus Spring, Yellowstone National Park, Wyoming, United States -... | ecosystem: Environmental > Aquatic > Thermal springs >...
CGGGATGAGGAGAGTCAGGGTGGGGTCTGAGCGTTTCCGGAACATCCGTCAGGATCGCTTCATGCCAATTGTCAAAGAGCCGTTTGGAGGTGCATCGAGGTGGGTTGGGAAGTGGGGCGATCCTCTTCTTGAAAATGACACAACTTGGACTTTTTGATTGCGGCGAGGTGGTTTTCTCTGGTCGGTTTGTGCCGTCGAGAGGCTTTGGGTGGGTGTCGTGGGTTCCCTCCCTGCGAGTCATCCGTGGGTTCTGAGCCGGGGGAGTGGTTGACGTGCGCTCTGGGGTCGCGGATGATTGGGAGATCGATGATCGGCGATGGAGTTCGCCGCGAACCGCCGCATCCCGCGGCTGATGACTCCTACCGGGAGGCCGTCCTCCGGGTGGGTGCCGGGCGAGGGCAATGCCCCGGGAAACCCTGGGGACCGGGTTGTTTGAGCCCGCCTCGCTCGCACCCTTGGGAAGGGAGCGTCTGGGATGTCCGCGGCGCCGTTCGGCGAGTCCCACCAGCGACGCATTCTCAACGCCTTTCTCACGATTCACCGCCGCCTTGCCGAGCTTGAGGCGCTGGTGAGCACAGGGCATTGCCCCTCCCCTTTTGCGCAGGATGTCAACGACCTCTCTCCCACCGAGGTCCGGGTTCTGGTCGGTCATTTCGCGCGGATCCGGGAGGCGATGCGATCGCACCTGGAAGCCTGCTCGATCCCGCTGGAGGTCCACCAGACGAGTGTCCGGTGGGTGTTCCAGACGAATCTCATGCAGGTTCAGGTCATCGTCGACGACCTGGGACCGCGCCAGCTCGAGGGCTATGGACCGCTGGGTGAGGCTGGCCGGGCCGCGGCGCGACAGATTCAGGAGGATCTCACCCGCCTCCTCAACCGCACCCGCGCCTACCTCAACCAGGGCGTCGGCCGCGACCTCTCGGAGCGTTTGGCCCGGCTCGACGCCGCCGCCCCGGACATCAGGGCGCTGGCCGCGCTGGAGCGGATCGTGACTCGCTGGCGGCTCCTCGAGTATCGGCCGATGCTCGAGATGATCGCGCAGCGGCTCGAGTCGCCGACCTACGAGGTGGCCATTTTCGGCCGGGTGAGCACGGGGAAGTCGTCGTTGCTCAATTGGGTGGTGGGTCTCGACATTCTACCGGTCGGGGTGACGCCGGTGACGGCGGTGCCGATCCGGCTGGAGTACGGCGAGGCGTTGGCGGTTGAGGTGTCGTTTGCCGAGGAGCGTCCGTTGGCGGTTCCTCCGGAGAGGCTTTGGGAGTACGCCTCGGAGGAGGGGAATCCGGGAAACGCGAAGCATGTCACAGCCGTCCGGCTGGCTGTGCCGGCGTCCCGCCTTCAGCGGGGGATCGTGTTCGTGGACACTCCGGGGATGGGTGCACTGGCGGCTTCGGGGGCTGCCGAGACGCTTGCCTATCTGCCCCGTTGCGACCTGGGGATTGTCTTGATTGACGCCGCTTCGAGCCTGGCGGCCGACGACCTCGCCTTGCTCCGCTTGCTCTACGAGGCCGGCGCGCCGGCCATGGTGCTTCTGAGCAAGGCCGACCTGCTTCAGCCGGCGGATCGGCAGCGGATGACGTCCTATCTCCAGGAGCAGCTCCGCGCGGAGCTGGGGCTTGATCTTCCCGTCTCCCTGGTGAGCGTCAAGGGGGCAGAGGTTGCGTTGCTGGAACGCTGGTTCGACGCGGAGCTGGGGCCGCTTTTGCAGCGGCACCGGGAGCTGGCCGAGGCGTCGGTTCGCCGCAAGCTCGCCGGGTTGCGGGAGGCGGTCGCGGCGGTGTTGGAGTTGCAGGCAGGCGGTCGGGGGGGACCACACCGCGCGGCAGTGGACCATTCGCACATCCGCCGCCTGCTCGACGAGGCCGACGAGAGCATCCGGGCTGCGCGGGATTGGTGGCGGCAGTGGCTGTCGGATCGCGAGCCTCTGCTCGCGACGATCCTGAAATCGGCGGCAAGGAGGATTGTCGCTTCGGGTCGTGGATCTCGCGAGGATTCCCGGGACTGGCTGGCCGCGTCGATCGGCGAGGTCATGGGGCACCGAGCCCAGACTGCCCACCAGATCGTGTCTCGCCTCCAGGAAGAGCTGGGGCGGCAGCTCGAGGAGTTGCGGCGGCTGGATCCCCGGACCACCGCGGAGGTCCTTTTGGAGCGGGATCTGAAGCTCGACGGCCTGCCGCTGTTCGATCTGGAGCCGTTTCGGGTGAGCCGGGAGGGAATGTGTCCTTGGTGGGCCCGGTTCGCCCCTGGATTGGCGGCCGCCGCAGTCGAAGAACGCATCTGGCAGCGGTTCGGCAACCGCATCAGCGAGGGGGTCGTGACCTATGACCGCCGCCTCCAGGCCTGGTCGAAATCCCGGATCGACGAGATCGTGGACCGGTTTGAGATCCAGGTGGCCCCCGTTCGCGAGCAGAGCCGCCGGCTGCTGGGTGGGACCGTGGAGGGGGACGAGGCCGCCGCGTCCGCCGAGCAACTGGCTGCCGACCTGAGGGAACTTCGCGAGTTGGACGCCGATCCCCTCGAGAACCCTGACGAACGAGGGGCGGCGATCTCGGCCGCGGCGCGATCGCGGTAGAACGACCGACTGCCGGTCGGGGAGATTGCCGATGAACGTGATCACGATCAGTCGGGAGTATGGGGCCGGTGGGGGAGAAGTCGCGCGGCGGCTGTCCGAGGCCCTTGGCTGGGAACTGCTCGACCATGCCCTGCTCCACCAGGCCGCCGAGCTCGAACAGGTTTCCGACGCCGAGCTTGAGCAATGGGACGAGAAGGCCGTGAGCCTGGCCGATCGCTTCCGCCTCCACCCTCCCCACGAACGCTATCTGAGCGGTTTGACGGAAGCGACGCGACGGGCCGCCGAACGGGGCCGGGTGGTTCTGGTCGGCCGGGGGACGCGGCAGCTCCTGGGCGATCTCCCGGGGGCTTTCCACCTTCGGCTGGTCGCCCCGCGGGAGGCGCGGATTCGGCGGATGGCGGCTCTGGAAAACTGGACCCTCGAGGAAGCGGCCGCCCGCTGCGCGGAGGTGGATCGCTCGCGCGAGGGTTACACCCGCTATTTCTTTGGCGCTACAGCGCTGCAACCGGAGCAATACGACCTGGTTGTCAACACGTTGCGAATCCCCCTGGAAGACGTCGCCGCCTGCGTGGCGGCGGTGGTCGAGCAGCGCTGGGATGGACGACCGGCGGCGGTGGCCGCGGCCGATCACCGGGTCCTCACACTCTCCCGGCAGCTGGGAGCCGGGGAGTCCGGATTCGCGCCGACGCTCGCGGCTCGCATCGGTCTCACCTTGTTTGATCGTGAGCTCCTCGAGCAGGAGGCGCGGCGGCTGGGTGTCTCGGAGGTGGAGCTGGAAAAGGTTGACGAACAGCCCGCGGGCATCTTCCAGCGCTTCCGCCCCGGCAGCCTCCATCAGCGATACTTCGAGACCATCGGCCGGCTGATGCACGAGCTCGCGGCCGAGGGGGACGTCCTCCTGGTCGGACGCGGCGGCAGCCGGTTGCTCCGCGACCTCCCCCGCGCCTTCCATGTTCGCCTGGTGGCGCCCCTGGCGGTGCGGGTCCGCCGGGTCATGGAATTCCGCTGGCTGGCCGAGGATGCTGCCCGCAAGCAGATCGCCGAGAGTGACGAGCTCCGCCGGCGGTTTTACTCCGACAGCTTCGGGGCCGACTGGTCCGACCCGCTCGAATACGACCTGACCGTCAATAGCGGCCGGCTCGGGGCGGCCGCGGTCGAGCTCGTGGCCGATGCCGCCAGGCGCTTCTGGGAGCGGGGATGAGTCGTCCCGCGGGGCCAGAACCGGGAGGAATGCCCAGGAACCAGAGGGAACACTCCACACCAGAGCTGCTCACCCCCTTTCGGAACCCCTAGGAGGAGCTTCGGATGGACCGGGACGAAGCCGTCGTCTTGCTCAAGAGCGGGCGCGAGGGTGCCCTTCGCTGGGACCGACTGCTCCGATCGGGTCAAGCTCAGCTCCACCTCGAGGGGGTTCAGTTGCCGGCGGCCAAGCTTGGCGGGGTCCAACCCCAAAAGGCGATCCTCCACCAGGCCGACCTCAACTGGGCAGAGCTCGTCGGGGCCGACCTGAGCGAGGCCGACCTCGCCCGGGCGTCCCTCGACGGCGCTCGGCTGAGTCAGGCCAGGCTCTCCCAGGCCTGCCTCCACGCGACTCACCTCCGCCGCGCCGATTTGGCCGGAGCCGACCTGAGCGGTGCCGAGCTCTCGGGGGCGAATCTCTCGGCGAGCGACCTCCGCGGGGCCGGCCTTCGAGGAGCGATCCTTTGCAAGGCTCGATTCGCCAACGCCCGGATTTCGATGACCCAGCGGCTCGCCGCCTCCTGGTCGTCGCTGGCTTGCTGGGAAATCCCCTTCCGGAGAGGACTGCCGACCACCGAGGAAGGGAGGAAATCGTGATCTCGCCAGTTGCGGGAGCTCCTGGGTCCTGCTCCTGCCGCCCGAAGCTCCGGCCGCCGAAGGCACGGTCGGCTGACCCCGCGGAGCCGGGGCGGCCTTCACCGGCGTCCCGGGGAGCCGGGCCCCTCCCGTCGATGTGATGGAACGCTGACTCCGCTCCGGACGACGCCCGATGAGCCGAGGAAACCGATGATTGAAAACAGTTGGGGAATTGCCACCGTCTGGATGGGCCTGGCGTTGCTGGCCAGTTTCATCTCCATCCGCTTCAAGCTCAGTGTCGCCCTCGTTGAGATCCTCGTCGGTATCGCCGCCGGGAACCTTGCCCTGTGGCTCAATTCGCACCAGGTTCTCGGCCTTACCTGGCACCTGGAGTCGAACGAGTGGATCATGTTCCTCGCAGGCTTTGGCAGCATCCTCCTGACATTCATGGCGGGGGCGGAGATCGAGCCGGAAACGTTGCGGCGGTATCTCAAGGAGAGCATGGCGATCGGGGTTGCGAGCTTCACCGCGCCGTTTTTCGGGTCGATGCTCTTCGCCCGTTACGTCAGTGGGTGGGATTGGAACGCCGCGATGATCTGCGGGATCGCCCTCTCGACGACCTCCGTGGCCGTCGTGTACGCGGTCATGATCGAAACCGGGCTCAACGAGACCGACTTCGGCAAGCTCATCCTGGCAGCCTGCTTCATCACCGATTTCGGCACGGTCGCCGCCCTCGGCGTTTGCTTCGCCAACTACGACACCAGCCTCCTGGTCTTCGCCGTGGTGGCCGGGATGGTCCTTTGGCTGGCGCCCCCATTTGTCCGCTGGTTCTTTTCCCGATTCTCGACCCATGTGAGCGAACCGGGGGTCAAGATGGTCTTCTTCATCCTGTTTGGCCTCGGCGCGCTGGCAACGATGTCGAACAGCGAGGCGGTCTTGCCAGCCTACATGGTCGGACTGGCTCTGGCCGGCGTGTTCGCCCACCAACGCGACACCATCCGCCGCCTCCGGACGACCGTATTCGCCTTCCTCACCCCGTTCTACTTCCTCAACGCCGGCATGAAGGTGCTCATTCCCGCACTCTGGGCGAGCCTTGGCTTGATTCTCACGCTCCTGGTGGTCAAGCTCGTCAGCAAGGCGATCGGGGTCTGGCCGCTCACGCGGGCCTTCGGCTTCGGCTACCGGGAGAGAAACTACACCACGCTCCTGATGTCCACGGGACTGACCTTTGGCACCATCAGCGCCCTCTTCGGCCTGACCCACGGAGTCACCGGGCCGGGAGGCGAATTTCGCCCCTACATCGACCAGAACCAATACTCGGTGCTGGTGACGGTGGTGATCGGCAGCGCCGTCATCCCGACCGTGATTGCCCAGGCCTTCTTCCGACCCGATGTCGAACCCGCCATCGCGCTGGAGGTCAAGCCGTCGCGAGCATCGTCGGTTGAGGGGGACGGTTCCCTCCGGCCGCCCGCTGCACCGTCGTCGCAGTCGCTGAACGACCAGGGGAGGTCCGCGAACGCCCGCTCCATCGAGAAGGGAGACCCCCATGTTTGAAAAGATCCTCGTGGCCATCGACGGCTCCCCCGCGAGCGAGAAGGCACTGGCCACAGCCGTGGACCTGGCGCAGCACTACCGGGCGGAGCTGATCGCCATCGGAGTGGCCGAGGTGCCGGAGGTTGTCGGGATGGTGGACGAGGTGGATGAGCTGCGGGAGAGCGCCGAAACGCAGTTCCGCCAATTCGGCGAAGCTGCCGTGGAATATGCCCGGAGTCGCGGCGTTCCCCTTCGTTCGGTGGTCGTCCGGGGGCACGCGGCGGATGCCATCGTGCGATTCGCCGAGAGCGAGAAGGTCAGTCTGGTGGTCGTCGGCCAGCAAGGGCGCTCACGGGTCGCTCGGTTCATCCTGGGGAGCACCACTGACCGGGTGAGCGAGCATAGCCCTTGCAGCGTCATGATCGTCAAGTGACCCCGCGGAGCGAATCGGCGCCAGCGCGCAAGTCGCAAGCATCCGCCAGCTGCGCGGCGCCCCCCGCCGGCCCTCCCTCACGACGCCCCTTTCCTGCTCCCGACCTGAAAACCGGCAGACCGGGTCTGCGGAGCCAGTCCCTCCACGGCCGAACGGGCGGGTCAAGCTCGCGCTGACCTCGAACTCTCCGGTACAATAGGATGAGGCCAGAGCTGCAACCGTCGCAAGCCACCCAGCGAAGCTCCCCGTTCGACTCCCAACCCGCCCGAGCTCAGGGACTTCCGAACCTACGAAAGTCTGACACAACGATGGCAACGGAACCAATCGCGAGCCTGACCCGGCGGAAGCTGATGAAGGTCCTGGCGGCCACCGGAATTGGAACCGAGGTGTTTCGCCGGGCACTCGCCTCCCGGGCGCTCGAAGTCACCGCGATCACGCCGGAGATGATCCGCCAGGCGGAGTGGGTTGCTGGATTGGAACTCACCGAGGAAGAGCGGGAGCGAACGGCCGCGGAAATCCAGAGAAGCCTGGACGACCTCAACCGCCTGCGTGCCTACGAGCTCGACAACGATGTCCTTCCAGCCCTCTCCTTCAACCCCAGCCCCGGTCAGAGGACAGCAATGGAGGTGACGCGAAACCAGGCCCGGCCGATGGCCTCGCGCCCCCTCAAACGGCCCGACTCGGAGGAGGAACTGGCGTTTCTGACTGTCTCGGAACTCTCCTCCCTGATCCGCTCGCGGCAGCTCACCTCGATCGAGTTGACCCGGCTGTACCTCCGCCGGCTGAAACGGTTCGATCCACTGCTGAAGTGCGTGGTGAACCTGACTGAAGAGGTCGCGATCGAGCAGGCGAAACGGGCCGACGCCGAAATCGCCCAGGGGATCATCCGCGGGCCGCTTCACGGAATCCCCTGGGGAGCCAAGGACCTGATCGCCTGGCCTGGGTACCCGACCACCTGGGGCATCCCCCAGTATCGCGACCGAATCATCGACGAGAAGGCAACGGTCGCCGCGCGGCTGGAAGAGGCGGGGGCGGTGTTGGTCGCCAAGCTCTCGTTGGGAGCGCTGGCGATGGGGGATCGGTGGTTTGGAGGCAGGACCCGCTCTCCCTGGAATCCACGGCGGGGATCGAGTGGATCGTCGGCAGGGTCGGCGGCGGCGGTTGCGGCGGGACTGGTGGGTTTTGCTCTGGGGAGCGAAACCTTCGGCAGCATCATCTCCCCCTCCCGCGTCTGCGGAGCCACCGGGTTACGACCGACCTTCGGCCGCGTCAGCCGCCACGGCTGCATGTCGTTGGCCTGGTCGATGGACAAGATCGGCCCGATCGCGCGGAGCGCGGAGGACTGCGCGCTGGTTCTGGACGCGATTCACGGCTCCGACGGCCGCGATCCGACCGCCGTCGACCACGAATTCACCTGGCCGCCGCGGCTTGAACTGGGCCGGCTCCGGATCGGATACGTCGAGGACTCCCAGGCTCCCTCTGTCCAGCAGGAGGCGATCCGCGTCCTCCGCGGGCTTGGCTTGGAGTTGGTCCCCGTTGAACTTCCGCGGGGGCTTCCCATCGACTCCTTGATCCTCATGCTCACCGCCGAGGCGGCGGCCGCGTTCGACGGCCTGACGCGCAAGGGGATCACCGAAGGACTCAACCGCTGGCCCGACTCCTTCCGTCAAGGACAATTCATTCCCGCCGTGGAATACCTGAGGGCCTCGCGGGTGCGGTCGTTGCTGATGCAATCCATGGCCCGGCTCATGGAAACCGTCGACCTTTATCTGGCTTCCGATCAGGACCTGCTGATCACCAACCTGACAGGCCAGCCCTGCGTGGTCGTCCCCTCGGTTTTCGGGATCGAAGACGGCCGGCCCGCGCCTGGATCGGTCCGCTTCACGGGGCGACTCTACGACGAAGCAAGCCTCCTGGCCGTGGCCCATGCCTACCAGGAAGCGACCGGCTACCATCGGCGGCGGCCGCCGCTGGAGCGCTATCTCGCCGAAGACCTGCCAGCTCACTAGGCAAATCTCTCGATCGACCCGCCCACAAACCAAACTCCCCCAAACACGAACCGACCCGGGCCGAGCCTGCCCGGGTCGTGGGACTGGTCCTTCTCCCCGAGGGAACGTTTCGCTGCCAATCAGGCGAGGCTTGGCAGCGGGCCGTCGCCGCAGAAATCCGGATTGCCGAAGCGATCCAGCCGGTGCCCCATCGCATGCGCCAGCGACAGCAGAAGCCGGTTGTGGGGCACCATGGGATACTTGATGCACCGACCCATCTGGAAATCGAGCCCGTTGCCAACCAGCACGAACGGAATATTGTCGAGGGTGTGCGAGTTCCCCTTGCCCAGTTCGTTGGTCCAAACAATCGTCGTGTTGTCGAGCAAGGTGCCGCCGCCGCCCGGTTCAGGAGTCTCGGCCAGCCGGCGGGCAAGATACGCAAGTTGCTCGCAAAACCAACGGTTGATCCGGATCAGCTTGTCCTGAGAGGCCTGGTCGCTGTCGGGATGGTGGGAGAGCTCGTGGTGCCCCTCGCTCACCCCGATCCAGTGCATCCGCGCCATCCCCACCGAGTTGGTGTACTGGAGCGTGGCCACCCGGGCAAAGTCGGCAGCGAAACTCTGCACCATCAGCTCGATCTGCATCTTGCTGAACTTGGGCAGGTTGTCATTCTCCTTCTTCACGCCCGGCTCGAGCTCGGGGACGGGGTGTTCCTCCACCGGATCGTCCCCCTCCTGGAGCTCCCGCTCCATCTCCCGGACGAAGGTGGTGTGTTCCTCCAGGAGCTGGCGATCCTCCGCGCTGATGCGCGACCGCAGCTTTCCGAGGTCGTCCTGGATCTCGTCCAAAATGCTCCGGAGGCTCTCCTGATCCTTCAACCGCCCGTAGAGCTTGGAAAACATCTGATACGGGTTGTCGATCGGGGCGATCGGTTTGTTGGGCCCGGCGTAGACCATCCGGGTCCAGGTATCGGCCCGGTCCGGAACCATGACCCCGAACTCGAGCGATCCAAACCGGGTCCGCGTTGCTGGATCGCTCTGCAGGAAGTGTTTGATTTCCTGGTCGATCGACAGGCCGCTGGCCCAGCCGGCGGGAGTATCTGACCCTCCCTGGATGTTGCCTGGAAAGAGCTCGATTCCGGTCAGGAGGCAGCCCATGCCCCGCATGTGATTGTCACCGTCGCCGCGGACCTTGTCGCAAACGCCGTGGAGGATGAGGGTGCGCTCGCGCCATGGCTCAAGTGGCTTGAGGCTCTCCTTGAGCTGGTCCAGCGGCCCCTCGGCGTCAGGCCAGAACGCTGGCGGAACCACACCATTGGGGCTGAACATCACGACCAGGCGTTGCTTTCGCCGCCCCTGATTGGCAAACCCCAGGCTGGGGAGGTTGAGAAGAAACGGCAGCGCCGCCGCGCTGATTCCGAGGTCGCGGACAAACTCGCGTCGATTCTTGTTCCAGGCCACGTCCAACCTCCGCTGGGGAAAAAGGATTCGATTGAGGAAAACGAAATCGAGCCACCGGACTGTCGGGTTGACTCCAGTCGGCTGGCGGCTTGGGCTCCGGCGGCACCCGAGCTCAACCGCCGCCGCGACGCGGCCGCATCAGGAACCGGCCGCGACCGAGGTTGCCGCGGCTGACTCCCGTGGCGTGAGCGCCAACTCGGCCACAATCTCGACGATCAGTTTTCGGATATTGAACGCGTTGGCCGCGAACGCAGCGCGGAGATCACTCAGCTTGTGCGAGCCGAACGCGTTGATCGGCTGCTTGACCAGATGATGAAAAAGCTGCAGGACAAACGACGCTTGCGCCTCCTCGCTGGCGGCGAGGTACACTGCCAGATCGCGCGCCCCTGTGAACGAAACCTGTTCTCCCGACTTGGATTGGTAGGAGCCGCTGGGGTCCACGGGCTTGCCGTTGTCGAGGGTTCGATACCGTCCCACCGCGTCGAAATTCTCCAGTGCGAATCCGAGGTTGTTGATCATCCCGTGGCACATCTGACACGACTTGGGACTGGTCTGGACGACCACCCGCTCACGAGTCGTGAGATCGGGGTGGAGGTCGGGGGCCAGCGGGGCGACCGCCTCCGGCGGTGGCCGCAACGTTCGTCCCAGAATCCCGCGTGAGATGAAGACTCCCCGATGAATGGGCGAGCTGGTCGCCGAATAGGCAAAGGCCGACAAAAGCAGCGGGTGTGTCAACAGTCCCGATCGGACTTCCGGCTCGAGCCGCACCTTCTGAAAATCGGCGTCGCTGGGCAGGTCGGCACCGTAAAATCGAGCCAGCCGGCCGTTGAGATAGACCTGATCCTCCAGCAGCAGTCGGCGGAAGTCGGAACTCTCGCTCGAAACCACCTCGTCGAGAAAGAGCTCCAGCGAAACCCGCAAATCAGCGGCGACCGCCTCATCGAAATCGGGAAAGCGGCTTGGGTCTTTCGCCAGTTCTGTGGCCCGATCCACCCGGAGCCACTGCAACAGGAATTCCCGCAGCTTCACCCGGGCGCGGGGATCGGCGAGCATCCTTTCGGCCTGCTCGGCGATCTGCGGCTCGGTGGATAAGGCGTGGGCCGCGGCCGCTTGCAGGAGTTCCTGGTCCGGCAGCGAGTCCCAAAGCGCGTAGGAGATCCGGCTGGCAACGCCGTAGGCGTCGAGCGTCCCTTCCAGATCGTGAAACAGGAATCGTGGAGACTTGAGGACATACAAGACCGAGCGTTTGACCGCGGTCTCCAGGTCCTTCACCTCCTCGAACGGCCGTTCGACGGCCGCCTTTGTCAGCGACTCGTCCAGCGGCCGGCGAAACGCCCGCTCGGCGAATCGGCGGCAAAACTCCTGCAATGCCGCTGCGCGGTCAGGGGCGTCGTCCTTGACCTTCGAGAGCTCCTCGAGATGCTCAACGACGTGGTTCGCGGTCTCGATCGCCGCCTCGGTCACCGCCTGGTACCAGGCTTTCGAGACGGAAGTGCCCCGCTCGTAACCCACGCTCCGATCATCGGGCGGAAACGGCGCCTGGACCACGAACCACTCCGGAGCCTGCCCCGGCGTCAGGTTCCGCGCCGGGATCACCTCGAGCGTACCGTGGGGTGGCTTCCAGAGCAGCCGGATCGACGCCGGAACCGGCTTGGGGGTTTCCTCCTTCTTCTGGTCCGGATCGCCGAGTCGCCCTTTGGCGAATTCGAGCCGAAGGAGATAATCGCGGCCTCCAAGAAGCCGGATCGAGGCGCGATACTCGGTGTCGTTCCCCGATTTCACCCAGGCGTCGATCAACGGGCGGGCGGGATCGTTGATCCAGAGCCGGGCCGCGTGCTCGGTCTGCACGACGAACTCATAATCTCCGGTATCCGGGGCCCAAACGGTCCCTCGCCACCGCGCCGAGAAGCGCTCGGCGTCAAACCCCTCCGACCCGGGCGCAGCCTCTCCGAAGTCGAAATTGACCTGAGGGTCGATCCGCTCGATCAACCGCTCGCCATCCCGCCACATCCTCCTCGACTTGAAATATTCCCCCCGCAGACCACGCTCGTCCGACCGCCGAGCTGGTTCGCGGAAGCTCCCCACCAGATCCGCCAGCGTTTGCTGATGTTGGCGAACCGTGAGCCGAGCCAGTTCAATCCGCGGCGGCTGATTCCGCGCCTGGGCGGTCCGGGAGTAAAACGCCTCGTAAATGTACGAAGCCACTCGCTCCGCGTCTGCCCCCCGGCAGAGGTCCGGGTCGTCCTCCGGCATCGTCTTCTCAATGAACCGGGCAAGCTGCAGGACGGAACGATCGCCCACCAGCGGATGGGGATACTCCTGACTCCCCTCCCCCTTGGCACCATGACACGACGCGCAGTGTTGGCGGTAAATGGGTGCTCCAGGATGATCCTCGAGCCCCTCAGCCCAGACCGGGCCTTCCGGCCAAAAGAGCCCAGACAGCACGAAGGCGGCCAAGACCCCGACCGACCATGGAGCGAACGCATGACGCCATTTCATGGGTGGCTCGCTGGGTGGGATTCAGGAGGGTGAGTCGACCACGGAACCAGACCTGCGAGATCACCACCGGTTGGGGTGACCGCCAAGCATCACCCGAGATGATTGCCGCCAGGAATAACACCGATCGCGGGCAACCAGCGGGTTCCGCCGTGGATTCCGTAGCGCGAAGAGAAACGAATCGTGGCACACCACACGCCGATCGCCGGAACCGAAGTCCGAAACTCGGCCAGGCGATTCAACTTTTGTCGAAAGCAATTTTACCACCCAGGACAAGTCCGCGGCCAGAGCTCCCCGACGAACCCGGCCCGGCCTGGAAGGAGGGACCATCGACTCTCTCTTTCGAGCGATTCAGATCAACGCCCACGACCGTCGAACGTCCCGTTCTTCGACCCTTCTCCGTTTCCTCCCCCTCCCTCAGGAGCGACGTTTCCTCCCCCCTCCCTCAGGAGCGCCCCTACCCCAGGAAGACTGCTAGGTCGGGTCGGTCGGGCGTGGAGTCCGATCTCAGGGCGCATTACGATGCCTCATGGTTCCGGCTGGGGGAGCATCCTCCGATTTGGTTGGCCCAGCGGTGATCGGGGTTTGCGTGTGATGCAGCCTGACGCGAGCTGATGGCCAACGCGGTTCTTGAGCGGGCCCGGCCCTTGCCCCTTGCGACGGTCGGCTCGGCGAAACGGAGCTCAGATGGAGATTCATTCGATTGAGAGTCCCCTTGGCGCGTTGGTGGTGACGATCCACGGCGGCGCGGTCACGTCCTTGCGGTTCGCCGCGGTCCCCCAGGCGGGGGATTTCGCACCGTCGGGGGAAGGTCCCAAGAGCGATTCCTTCCGGTTTGTACGTGATCAACTCGCCGCCTATTTTCGCGGCGAGATCAGGCAGTTTGAGGTGCCGATCAAGCTGGACGGCACGCCGTTTCAGCGTCGGGTCTGGTTGGAACTCATGACGGTTCCTTATGGCGTGTCGATCTCCTACGGTGAGCTGGCCGAGCGGATTGGCTGTCCCGGGGGGAGTCGGGCGGTGGGCCAGGCGAACCACCGCAATCCGATCGCGATCCTGGTCCCCTGCCATCGGGTCATCGGGGGCGACGGCTCATTGACCGGCTACGGCGGAGGTCTGGATCGCAAACGATGGCTGCTCGAGCACGAGGCCAAGAACCTCGCGCGGCAGCCGGAGTGGCAGTTCCGGAGGAGCCGGACCGGAGCGAGGCTCGAACCGAGAAGCCAGCAAAGATCGTTTCCTTTCTCATTGCCCCAAGTTCGCAAGCCTGATGAACGTCCAAATACGTAACCCTCTCTTTTCCTTCTTCAGAAAAGGAGAATGTCCGCTTTTCCCTCCTTTCCCCGTTTCCTCCCCCCGCAATGTTCGTTGTCCTCTCCCGGGGACGTCGAACGGATCGGATCGTGGTCCGTCGCCCCGTGCCAACCGTCTCGAGGAGGGGCATCCCTCCTGATGCCCAGCGGGTCCTTGGCCGAGATCACACCCGCAGGCCAACCGGGCGAAGGGCGGGCTTTGCTTGGGTTGGCAAGCGGGCGGGTCGTCGATTCTTCACAATTCTCTGGTAAGAAGGACGGCGATGGTGATGGCGGGCGAGTGGTTTGATCCTTGGAGGACGCTCGATGCGACGCAGGATTGCCTCGATTCTCGGACTGACGGTCTTGGTGGTCGCGGTGGCCGGGACCGCGCGACGGAACCCGGTTTGGATGGGGCGGCAGCCGGACGGCAGTTTTCTCGTTTCCAGCGGGCAACGGGTCGAGGGGGGTGCGATCGCGTTCACCGGTCGGCCGATTGACCTCGCCCTGCACCCGAGTCGCGACATCGTGGCCGTCCTCAACAAGAACAGCGTCTTTTTGCTCCGGGCGGATGGGGTGATCCGCGGGACCGAGATCGCTCTGGGCGGAGCCAACGCGGGGTTCCGAGGACTGATCTGGACACCTGACGGGGAGCGGCTGCTGGCAAGCACCGACAAGGGGCACCTGCAGAGCTTCCGGCTCGAGGGGGACCGTCTGCGTCGGGAAACCAGGATTCGGATTCATCCCCAGGACACCGAGGCCAACCCGGTTCCGGGGGGCATGACGGTCACCCGCGATGGTTCGCGGCTCTACGTCGCGGCGGCCAATCGCAACGCGGTGGTCGAGGTCGACCTGCAAACCAATCTCAGGGTTCGCGAGTACCCGGTTCAAAACCTGCCGTACGAAGCCCGCCTCTCAGAAGACGAAACGACGCTGATCGTGAGCAACTGGGGAGGGAGGCCTCCCGAAGGGGGCGACCGCTCGAGCAAGAGCCAGAACCTCGACATCGTGGTCGATGAGATCGGGGCCCCCGCCTCCGGAACGGTCAGCCTGATCGAGCTTGCCTCAGGGGCAACCCGCCATGTCGAGGTCGGCATTCACCCGACGGCGATCGTGGTTTCCGGGCCAAGGGCCTTCGTCGCCAATGCCATGAGCGACTCGATCTCCGAGATCGACCTGGCGACGGCGACCGTCACCCGGACGATTCCCCTCCGCTGGGGGTCGCTGCGCTTGCTGGGGAGTATGCCGAATGCCCTGGCGATTCGCGACCAGACACTTTACGTGGCCGACGGGGGCGACAACGCCGTGGCCGAGGTCGACCTGTCAACCGGCCTGGTCCGGGGCTATCGCCACGCCGGCTACTTCCCCGTCGCCATCGCGCTGGCCCGCGACGGCAAGTCGGCCTTCGTTTTGAACACCAAGGGGAACGGCTCGGTCAGCCGGACCAGTCTCGGCCGTGTGGGCAACGCCCACGATTTCCAGGGAACCGTCAACGTCGTTGACCTGACCCGAGACCTCGAACT
>Ga0308411_10001691_pt1 | contig 15110 bp, 11 predicted proteins | sample HotsprottomLayer_2_FD_203530 | JGI IMG/M metagenome (GOLD analysis project Ga0308411, IMG submission 203530) | Hot spring phototrophic mat microbial communities from Octopus Spring, Yellowstone National Park, Wyoming, United States -... | ecosystem: Environmental > Aquatic > Thermal springs >...
TTACGTTCATTGTCGCGTAACGCGGCAAACGATCGCAGGAGATTGAGCCGAGCGACACGCAATGCTGAGTGCGCGTCGCGATAGCCGATCGGCACGTCAAGTTGGAAACCAAACTGCCAATTGTTAAATTTGTTCAACGCGAGAACGCCCATCGAGTTATTGAAGACTCCCGCGGCATCAAAGGCGGGTCCCGCCAACGAATCACCCACACCGTTCAAATCGTAGTTTGCCACAAAGCGGAGATCAGGTTTGAGCAGGTTCCGTTGAATAAGGATGTCGAATTGGCGCACCTTCAAATCGTGCCGTGCTTGCACCAGTTCCGGCCGATTGTGGAGGGCCTCTTGGACTGCCGCTTGCCAATCCGGCTCGAAGGGTGTGAGTGTGGGAGAATCAATGGGAACCAGGCGGGTGCCGTCGTCATTCATTCCGAGAAGAATGCGAAGTTGTCGTTCATTTTCGATGACCTGACCCAAGGCTTGCAGCCGGGCGACCCGAAACGCCTCGAATTGGGCCCGGGCCCGATGCAAGTCCGGCGGGTTGGTCAGGCCCATCCGCGCTTCGAGGTTTCGCCAGACGTTGTAAGCACTCACTAACGCTTCATCCCGTGCTCGCAGGGCACCGTACGCGCTCCACAAATTCCAATAGGCGGCTTCGACATTCAACAGCATGTGGTTGACGTTACGCTCGAATTCCGATTTCGCTTGCTCAAAACGAACACGGGTGACCAGTATACCCTCCACGCGACCGCCGCCCGCTGGTCGAAATCGAGGGACCTGGGCACTGCCGGGATGATTGGGCAACAGTTGATTGATCTCAATACCATAGTTTTGCAAGAGCGGCTGTTCGAATTGAAAGAGCAACCGACTGCGATACGAGGGATTGATAAAAAACCCGTTGTTTACGGCAGCCAATAGGTAATCGACACTATACGTAATTCCTGCGACACCGCCGGTGGCAAGGCCCTTGACGAGTGACGTGCTAAAGCTTGCGGCATCGCCGTTCTGAAAGTTCGTGAGGAGATTTAGCGGCGCGTCATCGCGCTTGCTCCAGGTTTGACTGGCAAGCAACCGGGTGTCGAACTTGGCCAAGGCGGCCTCAATGTCGGCTCCCGCGATCGCCGGATCAAAAGCTAAAACCCGAATCGAGTCCGAAAAAATGCCTCCCCGCCCCGCCTGAACATTTTCGTTCCCCTGACCCAGTCCACCGCCGAGGGTGAGAAAACCGGTCGTTCCTTGTTCCAAGGCAATAGCGATGGCTTCCTGAAGCGTGAGATGCCGCACCGGCCGATCCGGATTGTCCACCGTGGGGGGTGTCGGCATTTGCCATTGTCCAGGCTGCACGCCGACGGACGTGTCGGATTCGAGATTTGGTGTTAAAGAGCCGAGCTTCAGAGCTTGATTACGGTAATGCTGATCATCGGCTTCGCGCTTGAACAACTGCTGCTTGCAGCCGACCAGCCCCGAAACAGCCAGCCCCAACCCAAGCACCCTGAGCGTCCAGCGTTTCATAGTTGCCCCTGCTCTGACGAAATGCAAGTCAGCACGCATGCCGGAACGGCCCCCGCACCTGCCACCTTGTCCCTCGGCGTGTAACCTGGCCCCCGTTCAAGTGGGATCGGCACATAACCCAAAGGTCAACGCACGACAAGAGCGGGACAGTATGGAACCGGCGTGGTCCAGACCGTCGTTTCATCTATCGGCTCGGAAAACCGCAAAAATTTGTGAGTTCTGTGGAATGTGACGAAAATTCGCGTTATCCGCATTGTGACGGAGGAACGGGTGGGGTTTCAGGTGGTTTGGCATAACGAGGTGAAATGGCTACCGTGGGAAGCCCGAGCAAGCGCTTAATCGCGGCCCACTCACCCACGTCGTTCCCTTCCCAACGATGGCCTACCCACTGTAACAGGTAACCCAATACGAACATGGCACCGCCCAAGTACCAAGGCACAATAAACAGAAGGATGAAACCGACGACCGCCAACGGAATTCCCACTAGATGAATGGCAAAATTCCGCGGATCCTGGTGTCGCGTTCGCCAATTCCGCCAAATGGCCCGAATTATGGGAAATCGTTGACGTTTCGTCTTCGACTCGGCACTCATGCGGCAAATCTTAGCCAATTCGTTTTTTTCTGCCAATGGGCCATCGTGCCGTGGTCGTTCCGATGATCCAGGATCAACTCGGAATCCCCCGAATACAAACTCAGTACGAACAATGGCGGTGTGGCAGTAATGTCGGATTAACATCTTGATTCCTTGGCTGGCAAGATCTGCGATGTTTCCGGCGACAACCAGTGAGAATTCGCCTTGCTGGTCGTAAACCTCTTAAGATGTCAGGATGCGAGACAACCAATGGATTAAGCTTTTTTCACCGAGCCGTTCCACCACAAGCCCGTTAGGTCGAAATGAGTGAAGACTGGTCCCTGATTGACGATACCGCCCAGCGCATTCTGGAAGCAGCCGAGAGAGTTTTTGCCGAGCGCGGCTTCCGTGGCGCGACGGTTCGGGAAATTCTCGAAATGGCCAAGGTCAAAAACGTTGCCGCCGTGAATTACTATTTTGGGAGCAAAGAGAATTTATATGTCACCGCCGTGAAATTCGCTTACCGCCATTGTGTGACGAAAGTTCCCATGCCAGACTGGCCCGATGCGACGCCTCCGGAACAAAAGCTCCGCGACTTTATCGAAGTGGTGTGTCGTCGAGTTTTTCTTGATGAGCGTCCATGGTCGCACCAACTGATGATGCGTGAACTCGTGGAGCCGACTCGCGCCTGCGCCGAGATTGTCCGGGAGTATGCCCACCCCCTGACGGACATCCTACGAACCATTTTGCGTGAGTTGCTCCCAGCGCTTTCCGCCGAAGAACTGTTCTTTTACAGTTGCAGCATTCTCGGACAGATTCTCATTTTTCGGACGCACCGTGAGTTCTTGCGGCAATTAATGGGTCCGGAGGCGTTTCAACAAATCGATGTAAATCACCTCGCCCAACACGTGACGAATTTCTCGATGGCCGGCATCCTTGCGGCAAAAAGAAAGCAATAATGGCGAATGCAAGGCTCCGGGCCGGCGAAATCGAGATTGATTATCTCTTCAGACCCCAACGCAGCGTGCTCTGTCAGGACCGTGCGATTGTTGCTCACTTTTCTTTCTTTTTCCGCTCCGCGTACTCTTTCAGAATCTTCTCGGGGTTCTCATTAAAGGCGTCCCGACAACCGGAACAACAAACGTAGTAAGTCTTACCTTGATAAGTTACGGGGATTGTGCCTCGTCCTCCGGTCACCACGCATTCCCGTTCCGGAGTGCCACCTGCAAGGGATTCACCCACCTTACCCGCTTCGACCTGGTAAACGGGCGTGAAAATTGTGGAACCCTTGGGCCTCCGTTGAAGGGAATAAACAAACCGAAGACCTTCACCGGCACTATTCATCCGAATCCGCAATGTCTCTCCGCTTGCCGCTTCGGTTGAGTCAAGAGTCAGAAAGCCTCGTTTGTATTCGCCTTCAAAAAGTCGTTGTTTACCACCCGAGTCGGTCGTAACGAGCCGGTACTTCTTGGATGGGGGATCGTAGGTTAGTTGGGCACGGTTCCAGTCCTTCGCCCCGCGAAATTCCCCGATGAGGGACGGTGGCCCGCCTTGGAATCTCCAGCCCCAAGTCAACGTTTCGCTCCAGTTCTCTTTTTTGTTGCTCGTCGAACCGGCACCTTTCCAATCTCCGACGAAGTCATTGAGCTTTTCAAGGGCCTCTCTCGCAGGGTCGCTGTCGGCAAAACTTGAGGTCGCAAGCAACAGACTGATCAGAAGACCCAAACCAAATCCGATGCGCAACGTCATGGGACTTCCTCTGTGGTTTTCGATTCGACCAATTGTAGCTTACGGCAAATCCAAGAGATACAGCGATGAGTCGGCATTGGCGAGCACAAGACGATTCACTCCAGTTAAGAACGCCGCTGCGCGGGGCTGCACACCTATCTCCCATTCGCGCAACTTGTGTCCGTCGCGAGCATCGAAGAGACGGACAAAACCATCGCGACCTAAGGTTACGAACCTGGCTCCTTGGGGTGCGGCCACGATTGCCCATAGGCCGCTGTTGTGAGCCGAGATCGTCTGCTTTACCTCACGGCTGGCGAGGTCCACAACTTTAACTTCGCCCTGTTCTGACCCACAGATGACGAGCGATTGATCGGATGAAAATGCAACATCGACGACCGGTTGCGAGAAGACCGGCAAATCTGCTCCCACCTTATCGCCGGAGGGAATCCGGATGACACGGACCTTTCCCGTCGTGTCGCCAGTCACCGCGAGCATACCGTCAAGGCTCCAAGCGAGGCACGAAACCTGGCGATCCTGTTCAGCATGAGCCGCGACCGGTTTCGCATCCGAATCGTATGCTTGAATCAGGCTCAACGATTCTCGTTCGGATTTCACGGTCAGTTGCCACGCAAGGAATCCTTTGCGGTCGGGGAGAGCGAGGAGAGCCGGGATGCGATGCGGTACCGGCATGGCCATTATTTCCTGTCCCTTTTCAGTATCCCAAAGTCGGATCTTCTGATCGCGGCCACCGCTCACGAGCCGGGTCGTACCCGAGAGAAACGCCAGCGACTGAATCTCTTGCGAATGGCCCCGAAGTGTTTGCCGTTCTTGACCCGAGGAAAGGTCCCAGAGACGAATGGTGGCGTCCTCGCCCCCCGTTGCCAGCCAACGATCATCGGCACTGACCGCAACGGCTCGTATCCCGCGGATATGCCCTTGCGGAGTCGTAGTGGATTCTTGGGCGAGATCCCACCAACGCACCGTCTGATCGACCGATGCGGAGAGTACTGATCGACCATCGGGCGAGAAGGCCACGGAAGTCACCCAGTCGGTGTGTCCTTGAAGAGTCCGCGTTTCTTGTTGGGTCACCAGACTCCAGATTTTGATCGTGGTATCGCCACTCCCACTGGCCACGAATTTTCCGTCCGGACTTACAGCGACGGCACCGATGGGTCCGCTGTGCCCAGACCACTTGACCACCGGCACCCCCACCTGCCCTTGGGGAAATGACCAAACCGCGACAACCCGATCGGTCCCCCCCGAAACTAATTGTGCGCCGTCGGGAGTGAAGGCTAACGACGTGACGCCCTCAACGTGGGCGGTGAAGCTTCCGATCTCGCGTTTGTTATCAAGATCCCAGACGATCACGACGCCGTCGGCACTCCCTGTCGCAGCCCATTTGCCGTCGGGTCGAAAGGCGGCGGCGCTGACGGCGGTTTTATGTCCCTTGAGAACCACGCTCTGACCGCCGGCAAAGTCCCAAATTCGTACGGTTTTGTCGGCGCTACCGGAAATGAGTTGTGTTCCTTGAGCATTCATTGTAGCAACGAGGATGGCACCCTCGTGCCCCGTCAAATCGCGAACCCAAGCCCCCGTTCGGGATTGCCAGACTTTCAGAAGCTTGTCGCCTCCCCCCGAGACGACGATTTGCCCGTCCGGTGAGTAGGTTACAGTCGTCACGGGAAGGCGATGCCCTTGGAGCCGATGCTGCACCGCCCCGGTGGCGGCATCCCATAAGATCACTTGCCGATCCGCTGCACCGCTCGCTAGTTGCTGTCCATCCGGTCGGATGGCAGCCGACCAGACTGGTCTCGCGTGCCCGACAAACTGCCGATGGGAATCCACCAACGGTATCGACCAGAGACGAACGCTCTGATCCAGACTGGCGGATGCCAATGTTTGGCCGTCCGGCGCGAATGACAAGCTACTGATCTGGTCATCGTGCCCTTGAAAGACGCGCCAGGGTCGGGCGGGAGTTCCGACATTCCAAATGCGGATCATTTTGTCAGCGGAACCGGTCGCAAGATAGTGGCCGTCGGGACTGAAAGCCAAGGCAGTCACCAACCCTCCATGGCCCGAATACTCATGACGTCGCGTCCCGAAGCTGCCGTCGGTCATGCCACCGACTTTCGGGGCAACAAAAAGTCGGGCGACACGTTCCCCGCAGGTTGCGAGGTGCTGACCATCTGGGGCATACGCGACCTGATAAGCTCCCGATTGGTGGACCAAAGAGGCGAAGCGAAGTCGTTTACCGGCTTCGGCCTCTGGCTCGTAAACCCGCAAGGTGCCCGCACTATTCCCACCGGATTCGACCCATGCCAATAATTGACCATTGGGGCTCCACACGAGACTTTGCACCGATGCTTCGATCTCTTTGGAAGTGAACTCGGCAACCGGCTTGTCAGACTGAACATCCCAGATCACCACAGTTCGATCATCGCCCCCGGAAGCAATGCGTTGACCATCGGGGCGAACCGCGAGGCCGTTGACTGGCCGGTTATGCCGCTTCCACGAGCGAATGAGCTGGCCATCCTTCGGATTCCAAAGGTGGATCTCGGGACCGCCCGCCGAGACAACGAACTGTCCTTTCGGATCCCAGGCCACCGCACGGACCGGCTGGTTGTGGCGTCGATAGGAGAGTTGCTCGCGGCCATTTGCCAGATTCCAGATCTTGACCGTGCCGTCTTTCGAGGCGCTGGCCAGCACCGAACCATCGGGACTGTAAGCGATGCTCAAAACGGCGTCGCCATGCCGCAGACGTGGGACGACGAGAGCGGTTGCATGGGCGGGCAAATGAGCCGGGACAGCGGGCAACGACCAACGTGCTTGCCGAAAGGCATCGGCGGCTTCCGCAAGTTGATTCGCCGCCAACGATTTTTCACCCCGAGCGGCAGCCTGGTCGGCAGCTTCGAGTCGCACGGGGGCAAATTGTGCCGCCGCCTGTTGACGCTCTCGTCCGAACTGCTCCCGCAAGGCCATCACTTGCTCACGGGTGATGTCCGCCGACCAGGCCGTTCCCGCGAACATCGCAAACAACGCCCATTTCAAATACCGCATCGGAGTGCCTCGCGCTTGCGGCGAACCTCCTCGCACCGCCGTGCGACCGCGGAGGCTGCCGGACCGCTGACACTCTAATCGTTGCGTGGCGTTGGGTCCAGAGTTCGGGCGCCGATACGGGCAAGGAAGCGAGCTTTCTGGGCCAAAGTAAGCTCTTCCGTATACCGATCGCGCACCGCTTCGATCCAGCGAATTTTCACATTTCGATAATCGACAGCAACGCGACAGAGGACCGGCCCCTCGTGGGCGAGAGCGGCAGCGATGGTCGGGGCAAGCTGCTCCGCTTGGCAAATTTCGGCGTAAGCAATCCCCAGTCCCTTCGCGAATGCCGCATAGTCGATCCGGGCCAGCCGTGTCGCAGTCACCCTCCGATAAGCAGCCCATTGCAACATCTGCATGTAATGGTACGCGCAATCATCGAGAATAAAGAACTTCACGGGTAGACACGCCCGGGCGGCTGTCGATAGTTCCATCGCTGTCATCAGAAAACAACCGTCCCCAGTGAGGGTTGCGACCGTTCGACCTGGACAGGCTCTTTGCGCACCCAAAGACGCAGGGATTGACCAACCCATCGCCTGATTGTCCGTCGGGTTGAAATAAGTTCTTGGCTGGCAAACGCGGAACCCCTCGGCCGCCAGATGCTCCGACACCGTCACGTCGACGAACAACAGGGCATCGTCGGGTAAATGACACCGTAAAGCCCGAATCAACTGCATCGGATGCACGCCACACGAGGTCCCCGTCATGGCACCGAAGGCTTGAGCCTCGGCCGCCCGCTCGTGCCGTATGCGCTGCATCAACCGTGGATTCGGTGAGCGACGAACAGCAGGACACTCCAGCAACCGCGACAGAAAAAGTCCGGCATCGGCATGGACCGCCACGTCGGCCTTCAAGATACGCCCTAAATTGCACGGGTTCGCGTCCACCTGAATGACGCAGCCCGGTCTCGGGTTTGCGTAATATCCCGTTGAGACTTCGCTGAATTTAACGCCGATTGCGAGCAAAACGTCCACGTCCTTGAAAATCGCCTCGGCGGCCGCACTGCCTTGCGGACCATATCCCCACCCGACGGCAAGTGGATGATACTCCGAAATCGCCCCTTTGCCGGAAACACTCGTGGCCACTGGGGCGTGCAATGCTTCGGCGGCTCGCGCCAGATCCGCGGCGTAGTCCATGCAACCCAGGCCGGCGTAGATGCCAACACGCAAATTACGTCGGGAAAGAAGGGTCACAGCTTGCTGAAAACTCCTCTCATCGAATGGAACTGCTGGAGCAGCCAGAGGTGGGGCATCAAAATGGTACATCTCGATCAACAGGTTATACGGAATCACCACCGCTGTCGGTCCTGGTTCACCTTCAAGGGCATGAGCGAAAGCCTGCCGAATGGCGGTAGGAATGCCGCTGACGTGTTTGACTTCCAACACACACTTGCAAACCGTTTCGAGCATGGCTTTCTGATTCAGGGCGTGCACCTGAAATGGTCGGAATTTTTCGCCGCGCGCGATATCGCCAACGATGGCCACCACGGGTATCGAATCCAGGAGCGCTTCACCAAGCCCCGTCATGGCATTGGTCACACCCGGACCAGGAACGACAGTCACCACGCCGGGTCTGCCGGTTGCCCGAGCGTAGCCGTCGGCCATACACGCTGCCGACATCTCGTGTGCGGCGAGCAGATACGGCAGGTTTCGAGACTTCATGGCGTCCCAAAGCTCATTCTCCTGAGCACCCGGGATACCAAACACCAGGTCGCAGCCTTCCGCTTTCAGTGTTTCCACGACGGCATCCGCGCCACTCAACCGTCCGCGTACCCAACCATCGACCGTGTGCCTCCGAAGGAGTCGGGGCCGGGCCAGCGCAGTGCTCGCTGCTGGCAACATGCTGACCGAGGCACTGGCCGCTTGTAGCAATGCACGCCGAGAGAAAGGGATATTCATGGCCGCCACCTCTTAGGAAACTCGGTCATTCCCATCGTGCATGTCGAATGAAAATGCGTCAGATCCGGAGATTCTGTTAAATCGGTAACATCGGAAATATCGGCAAAGCTCCCACACCGATCCCACGAATTCGCCTGCAAGATCGGGAAGACGCCCCGACCGCGATGGGACTGAATGGGTCAGTGAAAATCGGAGAAAGGGAGAATCTGCGAAGTGCCTTCAGACCTTTAACGGCTGAGCACCACTTTGCCGAAGTGTGCTCCGGATTGAAGATAGTGGAGAGCCTCGGACGCCTGTTCGAAGGAAAAGACCCTATCGACAACCGGTTTCAAACGGTGCCTCGCAATCGCTCGGTTCATCGACTCGAACATCTCCCGACTCCCAACGTAAATGCCCTGGACACGGACACCCTTCATGAGAATGGGCAAGGGATTGACGGGTGCGGCACCGCTCAGGATACCGATGAGGGCGATGTGGCCCCCATGTTTGACAGCCCGGAGTGACTCAGGCATTGTCCCGCCGCCTCCGACTTCAACGACATGATCGACGAGGCCGGCAAGCTCAACGGCCCGCTTGCCCCATTCGGGTGTGGATTTGTAATTGATGCCGAAATCTGCTCCCATGTGTTGGGCACGATGCAATTTGTCGTCCCGACTGGACGTGATGACCACACGTGCACCATGCATCTTGGCAAATTGCAACGCAAAGAGGGATACGCCACCAGTCCCTTGGAGCAGCACCGTGTCGCAGGCCTGGATCCGGCCCGAAACCACCAAGGCGTTCCATGCGGTAAGAGCGGCACACGGCAAGGTCGCGGCTTCTTCCAAGGAAAGATGCTCGGGCACTGCAATCACGCCCTGTTCGGGCAAAACAACCTGTTCCGCGAGGACGCCGGGCAGGTTACCGCCCAAGTCGGTTCGAGCTTTTTCCGCCGTCAACGGCCCCTCGACCCAATTTTGCATGAAACACGTGGCAACTCGATCCCCCGGTCGGAATCGACTCACCCCCGGTCCGACTGCGACGATTTCACCGGCGCCATCAGACAATGGGACTAATGGGAGTTTTAATCGCGGGTTATAAGTCCCATTGACGACCAGCAAATCCCGATAATTCAGGGACCAGGCCCGAAAATCAACAAGCACCTGACCTGGTCCAAGGGTTTCGGCGCGGGGAGCCGGTTGGTCGACGAGCTTGAGATTTGCCAGACCAAATGCTGTTTGGATTTCGTAAGCACGCATGGAAGAACCTCAAGTATCATCGATTGGTCAGCACCCCCGCAAGATACCTTGGAAAGCGGCTAGTTCATTTTCCCTCTTGGGCCGCCAGCGAATAACAAATAATTTCCCGGTCATTCCGGACGTACAAGCGCTGATTGGCGAAAGCTGGATGTGTCCAAACGACTCTGCGGCCAAATGCCGAATTCGTTGGCTGAATAACTTGCGCCTTGTCGATTTCCTGGTACTCCTCGGGCGTTAAGCGTGCGATGATGAGCTCGCCCCGCTCATTGAAGATGAAGTAACGATCCTCGTGGCGAACGAGGAAAGCCGTTCCCGATCCTGCGACAGCCCCCCCAGTCACCGGCTTGGTCGTCTGCCAGCGCCGTTTCCCCGTGGCGACCTCGGCGGCCGTGAGATGCCCCATTTGCGTGACGCCATAAATCATTTCCCCGTCAATTAAGGGTGTCATATTGATCGGGTCGATGCCTGTGTTTCCCCTCGCCTCCCACAGAAGTTTCGCTCTCGGCTCATCCGCGGAAAGCTCGAACATGCCACCACGCGGTCCACGCCCAGCCGCGTAAAGGTACTTCCCCGAGTGCTGCGGTACCATGATCGACATTTCGGTGAGCGGGGCCGCATCCACCGACCAATAAAGTTTCCCTGTTTCCGGGTCGAGGCTGTTCAGGTTGTAACCGTCCCAGGCGATTAACTGGCGCTGGCCACTCGCTTGGATGACGACCGGCGCGGAGTAGCCCGGATGTCGAGCGTTCAGGGCCTTCCAGATTTCTTTCCCACTGCGCCGGTCAAAAGCGACGACGGTCGCATTCTCACCGCCAACGATGACAATCAACTTCTCACCATCGACCAGCGGATGACTGCAGAAGCCCCAGAAAGGCACCTTCGCCTTGTAGTCTTCGCGCAGGTCCTTAGACCAGACGACGGTCCCATCCTTAACGTTCAGACAAACGAGCCGCCCCATCGTGCCCAAATGATAGACCAGCCCCTCGTGAACCGTCGGCGTGCAACGCGGTCCGCCGGGGTAAGAGACCTTGTAATCACACGGGTAGGCATATTTCCAGAGCGGTTCGCCCGACTTTGCATCGAAACAAAGGACCCGCTCCGTTCCGTGGACATCGGACGCCCCTCCGGGATTGTTCATCTTAGGAATGTCCTGGTCCGTCTCGAAGTCGGCGACAAAAACACGACCGTCCGCGACGGAAGGCCCCGCGTAGCCGTAGGCCACGGGTTGACGCCAAACCACTTTGGGTCCGCCGGCAGGGAATCGATCGATGATACCCTTTTCGCGCCAAATCGCGTTGCGCTGCGGGCCGAGCCATTGAGGCCAATCGTCAGCCCAAACGACATGACTCGTCGCGAATAGAATGGCGAGGCCTCCCAGAGCACGCTTCATTCGTCAATCTCCTCAGTTTTGGTGAGCGGCGGCTACATGTCGATCGTACACTCATTGGCTTATCGAGCCGTTAGACCTCCGTCGATGGCCCACACCTGACCTGTCACAAAAGACGCCTCCGATGAGCACAACCAGAGCACGGCGCCCACAATCTCCTCCGGCTGTGCGATTCGCCCCACAGGATGCAATCGCTCGAGCCGGCGACGGCTATCCGCGTCCAAGCCGTTGTTGGCGCGGCGCAACATCTCGGTCTCAACGCCGCCAGGGGCGATGGCATTGACGCGAATGCCAGCCGTAGCCCATTCCAGTGCCACCGACTTGGTCAAACCGCACACCGCATGTTTGCTCGCTGAGTAGATTGACATCCCAGGCATTCCGATCAACCCACCCACCGATGCATTGTTGACGATGGCTCCACCACCCATCCGTTGCATCGCCGCGATTTCATACTTCATGGCCAAGAAACAACCTTTGACATTGACGTCGAACACCGCGGCAAAATTCATTTCGTCCTGATGCATGATCGCCCCAGCATACCCTTCAACCCCCGCGTTGTTAAAGGCACAATCGAGACGCCCGAAACGCTCAATCGCCGACTCGATCAACTGGCGAACGTCTCCGTCCCGGCGCACATCGGTGACCATAAAGAAGCCGTCACCCCCCACATCGCGGACCTGCTGCAAGGTGGTTTCGCCCTCGGCGGCGCGACGTCCGGCCAGGACCACCTTTGCTCCCTCACGTGCCCAAGCCACCGCTGCGGCGCGACCAATCCCACTGGTTGCCCCGGTTATCACGACAACCGCCCCATCGAATCGTTTCATACCGCATCTCCCAAACCTTTTGCAGAGCTAACCCTTTTTTTCCTCATTGCCTCAATTCTCCCGATAGCCTACACTTCAAGAAACTCTCGCACCTCGCCTCGGGAATTTCGCCATGCACCGCCGACGATTGGGTTTCACTTTGATCGAGCTGTTGGTGGTGATTGCCATCATCGCGGTCCTGATTGGGTTATTGTTGTCCGCCGTGCAACAAGTCCGGTCGGCCGCGGCACGGTTGAAATGTCAAAACAACCTGAAGCAACTCGCACTCGCCTGCCAGAATTACCTCACAGCCTTCGGTCGTCTCCCGCCAGGAGTTGAGCGAAACGGAAGCACCGGCCGAAATTCTTCCCTTTTCATCGAATTGCTGCCTTACATCGAGCAGGACAATCTCTACCGCGTTTGGGATTTTACTAATCCGGAGGTGAATTGGATCGGTGGCGAGACAGCTCCCGCAGCCGCGCTCATCCCCGTTTTTCTGTGCCCGATGGACACGCTCGAGGTCAATCCGGTCAGTATGGGGAGTGGTCGTGCAGCCTCCCTGACCAGCTACGTCGGAAATGGAGGACGACGCTCCATGTTCCCTGAATACGCAACCAACGATGGTGTCTTCTTCATGACCGGAGCGCTCGCTCAACCTCGGCCATACGCCAAACCCATTGGACCGCTCGAAATTCGGGACGGAGCGAGCAACACGTTCTTGTTTGGTGAACGTCTCCATAGTGATGGCAACTTCAACAGTTGGATGGCAGCTCCATTCACACCCCCACCACACCCGCTTCCAAGGGGCATTGAACTCTGGGGTTTTTGGGCTCCTCTTGGGGAACACGCGATCGGCGACGTGACGTGCAGCGGTTGGGCGACGATCAATTTCATCGTCGGCACACCCTACATTCCCCCACCGCCGCCCGCCCCGGAATTGCCCGTTCCCTGGTCAACGTTTGCCACCCTGTACGAGTTGCGGCTGTGTGCCTTTGGCAGCCGACATAACAACGGCGCCAACTTCGCCTTTGCTGACGGCTCCGTTCGGTGGATCTCGCAGCAAATCACTTTAGACACCTTGCAAGCTCTCTGCACACGGAGCGGCGGGGAAACACCCCGACTGGATTGAGAACAGCCAACTTCTTCTGCTGGATTGGCCCCCAACGGTTTGTCGGCTCTCATTCCGAGATGCCCGGGAAGTCAATTTTTCCGCCGTGCGCCATAGAACACCTGTAACGACGCCAATTTTCTCGGGAAAGGCGTGTGACACCGGAACAGGAAGGCGGAACTTGCAAACGGGGCAGGGACATCACGGCTGGGTTTTTGGTCTGACGGCCTATGGTTTGTGGGGATTTTTGCCCCTGTATTTCTGGGCGCTGCGACACGTTTCCCCGTGGGAGATCGTTGCCCAGCGAGTGGTCTGGTCCGCCGTGTTATTGCTGTTGATTGTTGCCACGACGCGCCGCTGGCAAAAGATTCGCACCTGTCTTCGGCAGCCGGCGACGCGGCGTACTCTGGTCCTCACGTCGATCTTGATCGGGTTGAATTGGTTTTTATTTGTGTACGCCGCGAGTACATCCCAATTAACTCAAGCTAGCCTCGGTTACTTCGTCGCTCCATTGGTCAATACGGCTCTCGGCGTGTTCGTTCTCGGTGAGCGACTTCGGCGATCGCAGCAAGTTGCGCTCGCACTGGCAGCGACCGGCGTCGTCGTCCTGACCTTGCGCCTTGGTGAGGTTCCGTGGCTGGCCATCAGTCTCGCAGTATCCTTTTGTGTTTACGGTCTGTTGCGCAAAACAGTCGCAGCCGACGCGCTGACCGGCTTAGCCATTGAAACATTTATCCTGACCCCGTTTGTCGCCGCCTTCCTTGTCTGGCAGGTGCGACGGTCAACCTGGTCCTTTGCCCAGGGGGATCGACTGACGGACCTCTTGCTGATATCGGGCGGGGTCGTGACTGTTTTTCCGTTGTATTGTTTCACTGAGGCAGCACGCCGACTGCGCTTAACAACCCTTGGCTTCTTGCAATTTCTCTCCCCCACAATTCAACTGGTCTTGGCGACGACCGCCTTCGGAGAGCCGTTTGATCACGACAGGCTCGCCGGATTCGTACCCATCTGGTTGGCCTTGGGGATTTACCTATTCGATGCGGTATCGCACCATCACCGCTCACGACGCGGAATGGCAGCGGCACCCGTTATCGAATGACAGTGGGGTCCGACGCGATGCCCCCCGCCCGTTGGTCCTGCTTTTGCCAAGCCAGCAAGCTCACGGCAAGCAGCGCCAACATCGTGGCCCATTGAATGGTGCTCATGATGAGATAGAGGGAGTGCCACGGGGCGAAATGGCTCATGTCCGAATCGTAAAAACCCGGATCGGCCATCATTTCCGATAATCGCCGGTGCAAGATCACCAAGGCGAATTGGAGACACACGGCGGATCCCCATAAGAGAGATCGTTTGAACCGATGCATTGGTAGGAGAAAAATATCGGCAGCCATGATTGCCAACGACACCGACCCCGCCAAGTTCAGCCATTGAGTAACCCGTTGTGTGATCGCACTTCGCTGCGGTTCCTCCGTCTTCGCCGATAGTTTACTTCGCATGACGGGAACAGTAATTCCGCCGTAAAACATCATTCCGCCCTGCCAGAAGATCAGAGCCAAAAGAAACATAAATCGACGGATCAAAATCATCACACGGTCTCATTTTTCGTTGAACTGTTGTCCGATCGTTGTATTTTACGAAAGCAGCGTCCGATGATTTGACCATGAATCAGAGGCCCATATGATTCGGCTCGGTGTTTTGGATTTTGACACGTCGCATGTTGTGGAATTCACGAAACGATTGAATCATGTCGCGATCAGTGAGGACCAATGGGTC
>Ga0308411_10001692_pt1 | contig 15103 bp, 10 predicted proteins | sample HotsprottomLayer_2_FD_203530 | JGI IMG/M metagenome (GOLD analysis project Ga0308411, IMG submission 203530) | Hot spring phototrophic mat microbial communities from Octopus Spring, Yellowstone National Park, Wyoming, United States -... | ecosystem: Environmental > Aquatic > Thermal springs >...
GACGCGTTCGATAGCGGCGGGGCCGTTGTCGCCGTAAGCGTTTTTGGGAAGATTGCGGAGAGCGGAGTAGGCATTGCGGAGCATTCCGGTCGGCTCGCCGGTGGCGGGGTCCCGGACGATCGTGCCGGCGGGGGGGTCGGGCGTGTCGCGAGTGATTCCGGAATCTGCGAGCGCTTTCGAGTTGACCACGCCCGCCGGCCCACCCTGATGCATGACCAGATGGTCGGGAGCGATCTCATCGAGCTCGGCGCGGGTCAGAAACCGGCTTTCAGCGAGGCGGGTTGGAAAGGCGTAGCGGGCGATGATCCAGGTTCCGGGGGGCTGGACCCGAGCGCGTTGCTGGATGTATCGACGGAGGTCATCCAGCGATTCAAAGACGGGGATGGGATGATCGGCCTCGCTGCTGGCCGCTCCGAGCGGGTGGACATGGCTGTCGTAGAGCCCGGGGAGGAGGGATTTCCCGCGGGCGTCGACGATTGTGGTCGCGGGTCCGACGAGCTCGGAGATCTCGCGGTTAGTTCCCACACGAAGGATCCGTTGACCCTGGACAGCGACCGCCTCGGCGACGCTCGACTTCGAATCCAGGGTGAAGACCCTTGCGCTTTGGATGACCAGATCGGCGGGGCCGGAAGCCGGTTCGCGGCCCGGTAGGGAGGACGGGCCGAGGCCGCCGCCCAGCAGACTCAGGGCGATTGCGAATCGGAGGCGGAGAGGGCGTTCGTGCCGCATGGGTCGAGGCTCTGCCAGAAAACGTCGCTCTGACGAAAGGTGGTTGAGAAAAAGCGCACACGGGTTTTTGGAGCGGGGTCGTCCCCCCTCGGGCACAATGGCCCGCAGCCGGTCTGGGGCAATGGGCATCGTTGGACTCCCGGCGGAGTACCTGAGGGATCGTCAGGTTGCCTCCGCAGCGCCCCGGGGGGGCGCCGCGGGAGCGTGAGGGGCGTCAATCCTCGGCCGCTTCCTCGAAGATCCGCCGGTAGGCTTCGCGGGCGGCGTCGTAGGCGGCCCTGGCTTCTTCCTTTTCGGAGGGCCTGATCGCTCGCTCTTTCTGCGACCAGCATTGGTCAACGCTCTTGAGGCACCACTCTGCGGAACGCTTCGAGGCCCGGATCGGCTGGCCGTCGACAAGCACGAAGATCGGATTGGTGTGCGAGGAGGGGTAGATTCGCAGCGCGATCCAACTTGAGCGCTCGATGGGGACCTCAAAGGCGACCTCATGGATCGAGCCATCGGCCTCGATTTCGGTGGTGGCCGCCGGCTTGCCGTTGATGACAAGCTCCACGGGGACCTTCCGGGTCTGGCCGATCCGGGCCCGCTCCAGGTCCCAGTAAGGTTTCTGGTCCAGGGGACGCTGGCGGATAGCCCGGGCTTCGGGGGTGGGCTCGCGATCGAGCAAGGCGGCCACCCTGGCCGTCGCGCGAACGGTGGCCGGTGCGTCGAGTCGCAGCTCGCTGCCGTCCTCGCCGAGATTCCGCCCATCGACCTTGAAGTCGATCAGGTGGCTCTTCCCATCGCCGACGTACGACCGACCCTCCCTGATCCCCTCGCACCAGCGGTCGAAATCGAGGGTGCCGTCCTCCAGTTTGACGTAAACCCTCCCGAGCCCGACCCGCTCGCCGTAGATACAGGGGAAGTCGGTCTCACCGCTGATCTTGGTGCGGTAGCCACAGTTGAGGGTGTGGTACCAAATGTTGAGCTCCCAGGGGGCGGGGGTGTCGACCGCCGAGATGAAATCGACGGCATCGTGGACGACATCGACGATGTATTCATTGGCTCCGATGCCGTCGAAAGGAGGAACTTCGTAACTCGGCAGTTCGTTGGTCGAGTTCTTAAGCCCCCACCCGGAATGTGAGAATCCGACCACCCCCCCTTGCGACTTGCCCCACTTCAGGACCGGCAGATCCCAACTGGGCCATTCCTCGATCCGGGTCGTTCCGGGATAGTCGTCCTCCTGTAACCGGAGCAGGCAGAGATGCCCAGCGTGGGACGAGGGGAAGCCGGAGACCTCGACATCGTAGCGCATGAGGTATTCAGAGGTGGAAAGCGGGTGGACCTTGCCGTCGAAGAAGAGTTTTTGAGCGTACCAGCAGGGACCCCAGCTCAAGACGCAGCCGACGTTGAGGTCCTCTCCCAGGATGTGCCGCCACATATCCTCTGGGCGAACACCCTCGGTCGGACTTTCGTAATGGGCGCAGCCGGCCGCGTGCACGTGGTGGTCGCCAGAAAACCAGTTCATCGCCGCCAGGTGGATCCAACGTTCGAGGCGGAAGGATTCCTCATGGGTGGAGGTTTCAGGGACGGTGATCGACCGGGTCTGGACCCGATACTCGGGCCCGCGGGTGAACTCGACCTGATAGGTTCCTGGGGGGAGCGGAACGGTCTCTCCCGCCTGGCGGTAGATCTGGGGATGGAAAAAGAAGTCTGGAGCCAGCCGCCGGCCCGGGGAGGGATAGACCCGACCTTGACGATCGCGAAAGACAAACGACGCCATGGTGGGTCGGCCATCATGGTCGCGGACGTCGAGCACCACGGTCACGGCCGGCTTGCAATCGAAGAGGATGTCAACGTCGCTGCGAAAACCGAGGTCCTGCGTCCCCTGGCCCACGTTGAAGCTGATCTTCGCCTCGCGTTTGCCGGCATCGCGGCTGTAGATCTGAATGATCCGATACTCGAGGACGAATCCCGACAGCTCCCGCTTGAGGGGACGGTCGCGAAACATCACCAGGTCCATCCACCTCTGCACAACATCGCCCGGACGGATCGAGGGCTCCGGCTCGGCACTCCCCCGCGACTGTTTGTAGATGGGCTCGGCATTGGGACTGGTGGCCTGGAGCTCAGCCGTGACACCGGCCTCGTTGTGGACTTTCACCAGAAAGACCGTCCAGCCGTTTTGGACCAGCCGAGCGGCAGCGGGCCCCTGAACCGCCTTCACCCGGCTCTCGGGATTGATATTGACGCCGATCAAGCAGTGGGGATCGAGAACTTCCTGGAACGCCCGAACCGCAGAACTGGCGTCGGCCTCCTCGATAGCCCGCTGAATCCGATCCCTTTCGTCCGGGCTCAGCGGGCGGCCGAGCATCTCCAACGCTTCGACCAGGCGAACCACCTGGGCCGAGAGGGGCTGGAACTCGACCCCCTCCACCAACGGGAGCGGTTCGCTTCCCGCCCCGACCGTTCCTAGCAGGACGGCCAAAAGCATCCCTCGGATGAAATCGATGCGGAAGTGTATCATCGGCTGGGACATGGCGGAAATCCTCCCTCACTGCGAGCAACGGAAACGAGGCACTCAGGATCCGGATGGTTTCGGAGCCGCGGGAGCCGCTGCGGTTGAGGTGATGGGCTTCGAGGAGGCGGGCAAGGCGCGAAGCAAGACCAAGGCCACGCAACCAGTCACCAGGAGTCGCGCCAAAAGCCGGCTCTCCCGCGTCAACGAAATCGGATAAGCTGTCTGAGCCAGGGGAAAGAATAAGGCTCCGGTGATGTCGAAGAGAAACGTGCCGATCATCGCCCCCAAGAGCCCCGCGAGCCCCGCCTCCAGCAACTTCGCCGGCTTCCAGCCGTAATAGCCGATGGCAAACGAAATCCCACCGGCCAAGCCAACCCCGCTCCACAACCCAAGGTGAATGATCAGAGGCATCACAAGCGAAGCCGTCGAAGGATCGTCATTACGATGCCGCCACTGCCAGGGAATGATCCCCAGGGCCGGCAGCGCCCCGGCAATCACCCCCAGCACCAAACCCACTCCAGCGCCAATCAACAAACCGCTGAGAGACTTGCGGCACATTCCCCCCGCTACCCCAAGCGCCAGCCCCAACAGGCCACCGAGCGCACCAAACGCCAGAGCCCCATTGTAAGAGGTCGTCGCCTCCATCTCCCGGTTCAAAGCCGCAAACGTGTAATTCTGTGAGGCGGCCTCCTCCGAGGGCTGGAAGTACTCATGGGTCTGCTCTCCGCTGTACCACGCCCCAACCCCCGCCGCCAACGCCAAGAGAACAACCAGCGGACCCGAGACCCGACGGGAAATCGGAGCATGCTCCGCCGCGGATATTTTTCCGTGATCCGCCGCGTTCCTGCTCGATGAAGCCGATGGACTCTCAGTCATACCATCACCTCAACGATATAAGACGATATGGTGATATAAGTGCCAGAACGGTCAGTTGCGGGTCGATGACGCTCCGCCGCCTTCATCGCCCCCCTGTTCGGCCGATTTTCGACCAGGCCGGCTGCTGCAGGAATTCGGTTGCACCGTGGAGCGGAGCGGCAGTGGCTCCTTGAATTTGCGGCGACGAAAGTATAGAAACAATCGCTGGGTAATGATAGGGTTTCGTAGACAAGCAGTCTCCAAATGCTCAGATTCGTCTTCATACGCATGGATGCACTTGCTCTGATTTCGCCTCTACTCTCCCGAGGTTGTCGATGCGTTTGAAGGTATTATGCAGTTTCTCTGTCCTGGCCGGGTTCTTGATGACCCTCGCCATTGGCTGCAGCGAGGGGACCGAGGTCAAGCTCGCCCCCGCTCCGATGCCCCCTGAGGCTCCCAAGACCGATCCGCCCAAGGATCCGAAGCGGGGGGGTGGTCCGGGAGGATCGGGGAACATGAAGAAGAATCCTGGCGCCAGCTTCTAGCCGATTCCTGATCCCTTATCTCCCTTGGTTCACTCTCAGCAATCCCGCTCCGCGAACCTTGCGGTGCGTTGTTTGCATTGTTTTCACCCTGATCTGATCTTCGTTTTGAGGAGAGTTTTTATGGCTCCCAGGGTGTTGAGGCTCCAGCCTCGACGCGGCTTCACACTGATTGAACTCTTGGTCGTGATCGCCATTATTGCCGTTCTGATTGCGCTCCTGCTTCCGGCGGTGCAATCAGCGCGAGAAGCCGCCCGCCGGGCCCAGTGCACCAACAATTTGAAGCAACTGGGCCTCGCCCTTGCCAACTACGAATCTGCCAATGGGGCCTATCCCGCGTCTTACGGCTCGGCCGCGGGGGTCACCTACGATGAGCAGTGGGGCACCTGGGGCTCCTGGAGCCCGCAGGCTATGCTGCTGGGCTACTTCGAGCAGGGTGCCGTTTACAACGCAATTAATTTTATGTGCGTGAGCCATGGCGACACGGCGCATACCGATGTCGTCCAGGTGACCGCGATCACGACCCGGATCGCATCCTTGCTGTGCCCCTCCTCGCCCTTGCCCATCGGGACCTACTATGGGCGTCCCAATCCCGGCAACAACTACTTCGCCTCGGTCGGCTCGAGCCTCCACTGGCACGGGAATACCGGTGCCTCCTCTCCCAACGGCGTCTTCAAGTTTGGCGGGGCGATCTCGTTCAAGGATTGGGAAAACAGCGGGCCGATCGGCATCCGGGATATGACCGACGGGACCAGCAACACCATCGCTTTCGGCGAATGGCGAACTGGTGACTTCGACGAGTCCAGGCTTTCGGTCCCGCAGGACGTGATCAACATTGGGACCAATCCCCCAGCAGCCGGAGGCAATCCCGCGATCACCGGCGACGGTTGGGGCGACCCGAAAATGAACATGCCTCTCGGCGGCCCCAACCTGCTGGCCTGGGTCCAGCAGTGCGCAGGGTTTGCCCCCTCGACAACCACACACGGCGGCAATAACTGGATGTACAACATGAGCTACCTGGGCCGAGCCTGGAACCAGGGCATGTTTGGATGGACGCTTGGCAACACACTGCTGGCGCCCAACCCACCGTATCCCAATTGCCGCATGTGCTCCTGGAACGGCGACTGGGATTGCCCGGGCGTGTACGGCATGAGCAGCTACCATCCCGGAGGCGGCAATGTCGCCTTCGCCGACGGGTCAGTTCGCTTCCTCAAGTCGTCCACGGCGCTCTTGACGGTCTGGGCCCTTGGCTCTCGTGCTGGGGGCGAGGTCGTTTCCAGCGACTCCTTCTGATTCTCTTCAGAGTCCAGGCCGAATGCCAGGAGTCATTCGCGTTCGGCCTGGATGCAATCCCAACCCCGACGGCTCACGGCCGAAAACGGGTCTCCGGACCCGTTTTCGCTTTCTCATCCAGCCTCAACCGATTCGGCTCTGGCCTCAGCTCTCGTGGGCGAGATGCCTCCTCCTGTTCCGCCTCATCGCGTGCCCTGGCTGCCACGTCTCTTGCTCGCCGCGCTCCTGGTGGCAATCGTGGCTCTGGCGGTTTGGATTTGGACACTCCGGGTTCCCAACCACTGGGAGGACGTGGCTCGCGCCCGGAGGCTGCTTGAGGCGGGGCGGATCGACGAGGCGTTTGAGGCTGTGGCAAACATCCGGGACGAAGGTCCGGGATCGGCCGAGGGCCTGACGCTTGCTGGCCGCGCGCTGCTGCTGCGTGGCAATGTCTCGCCCGCGCGGCGGGTGCTCGAGCGTTCCCTCGCCATCAAGCGGGAGCAACCCGAAGCGGCCAAGCTGTTGGCGGCGATCTACATCGCCGCTGGGGACGGCCGGCGGGGAATCGCGATGCTTCAAGACGCGGCCCGCCACGATCCCAGCGACTTCCGCCCGTGGTATGCCATGGGGAAGGTCCACCACGATCTCGGCGAGCTCGCCGAATCAATCGCTGCCTACCGCCGAGCCCTCGAGCGTTCGCCCCCCGACCTCGAAGCACGGGAGTGTCGCCTAGGCCGCGCCCGGGCGCTGTTGGACGCGAACCAGGCCGAACAGGCTGGCGACGACCTGAACTTTTTGATGGAACGGGAGCAAACTGACCCGGCCATCTTAGGGCTGGCGGCCCGCCGAGCTCGCGAGCTCGGGGAGCTCGACCAGGCCGCGCTCCTCGCCAACCGCGCCCTCGAGCTCGACCCAGACAACCTGGATGCATTGGTCGTCCGGGCTCGCATCCGGTTCGCGAACCGCGATCCTCTCCAAGCCCGGCAAGACTTGCTCCGGGCAGTTCGAGTCAACCCCAACGACGCGGGAACCCTCCAGCTTCTGGCTCAGGTCGAACGCAGCCTGGGACTCCACGACGAGGCCGAGAAGCGCATCATGGAAGCCGAGCAGGCGCGTAACCGGCTTGCCCGAATCGAGCAACTCACGCATGAGATCGAACAACGTCCGGAGGATCCTGAGCCACGCTGGCGGCTGGGGGAGGTGGCCCTGGAAGGCCGGCTCTATACCCTCGCTTACCAGTGCTTCCAGGCATCCTTGGATCTCGATCCCAGCTTTCGGCCGGCACGCGAGGCCCTCGCCCGTCTGCGGTCGCGCGACGATTTTCACGAGGAGGAAGTTATGGGTACCCGGCCCGGCCTGAGCCCGAGGACCTCTCCCACTGCCGGGCCCGCCTTCGATCGCCCCAATTCCTCCACCTCCCCCACTCACTCGGGGCCATGAGCCCAACTCCAGCCGCACCAGTGCGGAGGTCTTGCCGATGGAATTCTCTGGAGGGTCATGAGGCCGGCTCCAGCCGCTTCAGCGCAGCCTGAGCCTTGGCGTCGAGCGGATCCGCCGCGATCGCCAGTCGATACCAGGAGACCGCCTCGGGGAGCCGGGCGAGCGATTCGCACGTCTCGCCGATCTCGCGGAGGAGGACCGAATCCCTCTTGCCCCCTGCGCCCTGGGCCTGCTGGAGCCGCTGGGTGAGCATCCGCCACCGCTCCGCCTGCTCCTGGTAGACCGCCGCCTCCTGGCTTCGACCGAGTTGCCGCAGTGCCAGCGAGAGTCCCTGCAAGGCGTCCCTCCGCGTTGGATCAATCCGCAGCGCCTCTCGAAAGTGCCCCATGGCCGCCTCGGGATCCCCCAGCCGCGCGGCGAGCTGGCCCCGGAGCAAACAGACCTCCGCGTTTTCATCAGGTCCCTCACGGATCAGTTGTTGAAGGGCCTCGAGGTCACCCCGTTCCAGGGCGATCCGGGCGCGGAGCACCACCGATTCGGGATCGGAAGCGGCGATTGGGTCAAGCCAGTGCTCGGCTCGCTCGAGGTCCCCTTCGCGAAGATTCACTGCCGCCAGGGCCAGTCGGCTGAACCGATCATCGGGGTCGGCCGCGACAAACCGTTCCAGTTCGGTACGGATCGTGTCGTTGATCCAGATGTCCTCCAAGGTCGCCGTCCAGAGCAGTGCTTCCTCCCAGGCAAGAGGCCGAAGTTGGGCAATAGCTTGAAACTGCTCAGCGACTTCGGAGCGGCGACCCTGGGCCGCCAAGATCAACACCAGCTCTTTCCGTGCCTCCAGCAGGCCAGGATCGAGGCGAATGGCGTCCCTCAGGTGGGCCTCAGCGCGTCGCGCCTGGTGGAGCCGCCGCAGCACCTGACCGGCGACCATCCGCGCTCGGGAGGCCGCCGGGTCTGCCTCCGGAATTGACGCCAGCCGGCGCACAGCCTCCTCCGGCCGTCCCCGGCCAAACTCGAGCTCGGCCTCAAGTGCGGCACGGTCCGCCAGCGGAAGCTGGCGGTTGGAGAGCCGCAGGAGCAGAGCCTCGGCCCGGTTCCACTGACGCTTCCGCAAGGCGTCGCGGGTCTGAGCGACCAAGGCAGGCGTGGAGCTGGAGCCTCGGTCGCTCACCGCCATTGAACCTGCCAGAATGGCGGTCAAGACGAGAAAAACCAGGAATGCCGTCCGTTTCACACGAATTCCCTGGATGCCTGACGCTCCCGCCCAGATGGCAGAATCAGACCCGTTGGCGGCCGTCCCGCTGCGCGAATCCCTGGAATGCCAGAGGCTCGCGGCTGGCCCATGTCAGCCAGTGAACTCCCGCAGCTAAAACCTTTTGATTGATTATACCGCCGAGGACTCCTCCCCTCCTCCGGCTGGCGTCATGCTCCCCGCGGCCCGGAGTCCTGGGGCGGCTTGACCGCGGTGGCGGGCAAAGCAAGTTCCACTCAATCAGGGAGGCTAGTTCGGGGGCCAGGCTTGCCCCCGCGGAGTGCACCGTGGCCTATCGGGCGAGACGAAACTCTCCGGCCCCTCGGCAAAGTTCAACTTAGCGTGTTAGGCGAGACGAAGCCTCCGCTTGGCAGGCCATGGACCGCATTGGCCTCTTGCCGCCGCGATCCGAAGCTGGGGCGAGACGAGACCTTGCCGGTCAGGCAGATCCATCTGCCGTTGCAGCCCGGCCGCTGGTCGCTCGCAGCTCACCCAGTCCAGACTGAACTTGCCGCTTGGCGAAGCATGAAGTATCGTTCGCAGCCGACTCGCGGTCGCCTATCGCGGTTGCGCTCGCGCACCGGATCCAGCCGCGGCCGCCCGTCGGGCCACGATTCGCGGATGGGATTCGCGCGGCCCGGGCTCGGGAGGGATTCCGATGAAATCGCGCCGCTTTTGCTGGCTAGGGCTGTGGGTGCCCGTCGGGCTTTTCGCCCTCCCTCTCGTTCTCTGGTTCGCGATTGTACTGGTGGCTCCGACAAAGTGGGCACGGTCGCAGGTCATCGCCGCACTGAGCCAATCGAGCGGCCGAAAGGTTCAGCTCGAGGGGCTCTCGGTCTGCCTCGACGGCAGGGTCGAGCTGAGCGGCCTGAGCATGGGGTCCAGCCGATCGCTCGGCGACCCCTGGCTGGAGGCTGAGCGGATCCTGATTGACGTGAGCCCCTTCCAGCTCTACCGCGGAACCCTCGAGCCGAGCACCGTGGAAGTCCACGGAGCGCGGCTGCGAATTCTGCGGAGGGGGGACGGAACCCTGGAGCTGGCCGACCTGCTCTCCTCCGACCACGAGAGGATGGGCGAGAGATCGGACGACTCAAAGCAATGCGGTCTGAGCCGACTACGGGCCCGTATCCTTGGATCACGCATCGAAATCATCGACGAACCCACGGCAACCAAGGTTGAGTTGGATGATGTTCACGGTGAAGGCTACTGGGAAAGCCCAGGCGACCTGGTCGTGAACGTCACAGGTCTGGTTAACCGAGGTCCCTTCCGTTTGACAGCCCACCTGGACAACACCGGCTCGGCGCCCGAATTCGAGGGTCAATTGCGTGCGACTCGGGTTGTGCTCGACGACGGAATGGCAGCGCTGCGCTACCTGGTTCCGGTTCTGGCCGGTGCCCCTGCGCAACTTCGCGGAGAACTGGCGATCGACCTCTACGCTCGCGGAGAGGGGGATACCAGGGAGGCGATCAGCCGATCCGTGTCCGGCCATGGAAGCGTCGCGCTCGACCCCGTTCAACTCGGCGGAACCCCCTTGATCGCGGAATTCAGCAGAATCCTCGAGCTCCCGGAACGGGAGCAGATCGGCTCCCTGGTGTCCGAATTCGAGATCGGTGAAGGACGGGTCCGAACCGACAAACTGACCATCCATGCCGGGCGACTGCCAATCCATGCATGCGGATGGACGAACTTCGATGGGCAGCTCGACTATGACATCAGGGTCGACAGCGTGACTGCCCGTCTGCCTGAGAAGGCTCGCCAGATCGTTGGCGAGCTCGAGCTGGACCTCGATGCGCTGACCACGATTCGCCTCACCGGCAGCGTCAACCAAGTTGAGATCCGCATGAAGGAAGCCAGCGCGGCGGTGAAAACGCCGCTGGAACGCCTCCTGCCTCGAGAAGATCGCGACCGCCTCCGTCTCCTCGGCAAACGGTTGCGGGAAAAAGTGCTGCGGTAGGATCAGACTGCCATCAATCCGCCAGCGGATCATGTGACTCCGCCCCGACAATCCCGGCAATCGTTATCGCTACCCGGAAATGCGGCCTCGAGACGGCGGGCCGTCGTCGGTACGACCCCCCTCCCGGAGGACTTCGCCGCTTCTGGCCAACTTGATTCCCGCCGAGGGGCGATTTACAATCGAGATGTCGTTCAAGTTGGGCTTCGTACACCTTCCCATCGATGGAACTCTCCTTTCCTCTTTAAGTTCCGGTGACCCGATCGGTCGCGTCGAAGCTTCTTGCTCAGTTACGCATCGTGAAGGTTGGCTTCTAGATTACCCCTTGAGACATGCTTGGTTTCCCTCCCAAGTGTTTTTGAGCTCTCATTTTGGATCATCTCGAAGGGACCCGGCTGGGACGATTTGAACGAGGTATGAAGCGATCTCAATGGTGGATGGCTGGGTGAATGATCGATGGCCAGCTTCCGCTGGTGGTATGGCAGATTTTGGGAACGAGTGACTGAACCCACCGAGTGGTCTGATCGCCAGCCCGCACGTGGATGGATCGTGGGATCGGAGTTGACCGCATGTATGAGCGCTTCACCGATCGTGCTCGCAAAGTGATGCAGCTGGCCAATCAAGAGGCGCAGCGATTCAATCACGAGTACGTCGGAACGGAACATGTTCTTTTGGGGCTGATTAAGGAAGGCAGCGGGGTCGCTGCCAATGTCTTGCGGAATCTTGACGTCGACCTCCGAAAGATTCGTAACGAGGTCGAGAAGATCGTCCAGGCTGGCCCAGAGATGGTCACGATGGGCAAGCTTCCCCAGACTCCTCGAGCGAAGAAAGTGATCGAGTACGCGATCGAGGAGGCCCGGAACCTGAACCACAACTACGTGGGGACCGAACATCTCCTGCTGGGTTTATTGCGCGAGCAGGAAGGGGTAGCCGCCCAGGTCCTGATGAACCTGAACCTGAAGTTGGAAGAAGTGCGCGAGGAGGTGCTGAACTTGCTCGGTCATGGGATGGACGCTGGCGGCGAGAGCGAACGCGGTGCCGCGTCAAAAGGCAACAAGTCCAAGACGCCCGCTTTGGACTCATTCGGACGCGACCTGACCGACCTGGCACGGCAAGGGAAGCTAGATCCGGTCATTGGCCGCCAAAATGAAATCGAGCGCGTGATCCAGGTCCTCTCGCGCCGCACCAAGAACAACCCGGTCTTGCTGGGGGAAGCGGGCGTAGGCAAGACGGCGATTGTCGAGGGTCTGGCCCAGATGATCGTTGACGGGAATGTTCCGGAGCTGCTCCGCGACCGCCGCATCGTGGTCCTGGATCTGGCGATGATGGTTGCGGGCACGAAGTATCGCGGCCAGTTCGAGGAGCGGATCAAGGCCGTCATGAACGAGGTTCGGCGGGCCAAGAATACGATTCTGTTCATCGACGAGCTGCACACGCTGGTGGGGGCCGGTGGCGCGGAGGGGGCGATCGATGCCTCGAACGTGCTCAAGCCCGCGCTGGCCCGAGGGGAGGTGCAGTGCATCGGGGCCACCACCCTGGACGAGTACCGTAAATACATCGAGAAAGACGGTGCTTTGGAGCGTCGATTCCAGACGATTATCGTCGAGCCTCCCAGCAAGACAGAGGCCCTCGAGATCCTGCGGGGGCTTCGCGATCGCTATGAGGCGCACCACCGGGTGCAAATCACCGACGATGCCCTCGAGGCTGCCGTCGAGCTGTCGGATCGTTACATCACGGGTCGCTGCCTGCCCGATAAGGCGATTGACGTGGTGGACGAGTCGGGAGCCCGCGTCCGGCTCAAGGCGATGACTCGCCCCCCCGACCTGAAAGAACTCGACGAGCAGATCGAGCGGCTCAATCAAGACAAGGAAGAAGCGGTCGCCAATCAGGATTTTGAACGCGCCGCGGCCCTTCGCGACCAGGCCGACAAGCTCAAGAAAAAGAAGGAGACGATCACCCGCGAGTGGCGAGAACGCTCCAAAGAAGTGGACGGCACGGTCGATGAGGAGGTCATCGCGGAGGTCGTCAGCAAGATGACGGGCATCCCGCTGACCCGGCTGGAAACCGAGGAGACCGCCCGGCTTCTCAAGATGGAAGAAGAGATCCAGAAGCGGGTCATCTCCCAGACCGAGGCGATCCGGCGGATCAGCGAGGCGGTGCGGCGGAGCCGTGCAGGCCTGAAAGATCCCAAGCGGCCGATCGGCAGCTTCGTCTTCGCCGGCCCCACCGGAGTCGGCAAGACCCTGCTCGCCAAGGCACTGGCGGAGTTCATGTTCGGCGACGCCGAGGCGCTGATCCAAATCGACATGTCGGAGTACATGGAAAAGCACAACGTCTCTCGCCTCATCGGCGCGCCTCCTGGCTACGTCGGTTACGAGGAGGGGGGGCAACTCACCGAGAAGATCCGCCGCCGGCCCTACGCTGTCGTGCTGCTCGACGAGATCGAGAAGGCCCACCCGGATGTCTACAACATGTTGCTCCAGATCATGGAGGAAGGCCGGCTGACCGACAGCTTCGGCCGCAACGTCGACTTCAAGAACACGATCATCATCATGACCACCAACGCCGGGGCCGAGGTCACCTCGAGCTCGAACGTCTTCGGGTTCGATCGGGGACGCGACGAGGCTGCTAGCTATGAGCAAATGAAGGAACGGCTGAAGGTGGCCATTGAGAAATATTTCCGGCCTGAATTCCTGAACCGGCTGGATGATGTGATCGTTTTCCACAATCTCAACAAGGAAGACCTCAAGCAGATTGTGGACATCGAGCTTTCCAAGATTCGCGGCCGTATGGCCGACCGGGGCTTGGAGCTCGTCCTCAGCGACGACGCCAAAGAGTTCCTGATCTCCAAGGGATACAATCCAGATTACGGTGCTCGGCCGCTGCGGCGGGCGATCGAAAATATGATCGAGAATCCGCTGAGCGAGGAGATCCTGCGAGGATCGTTCGCCGGGAAAGACACCATCCTTGTCGAAGTCGAAGGGGAGGACGAAAGCCGAAAGCTCAAGTTCCTGGCGACCACCCGAGACGAGCTTCGCAACAAGGATCTGGCCACGGTCGGGGGAGAGACCCCCGTCTGACGGGGGCATTTTTGGCAAGCTTCTTGAACATGAAAAGCCGGGGACAAGAGGGATGTTTCTTCTTGTCCCTGGCTTGCATTTAGGAGGCTCAGTTCGCGGCGGTCGCGTTGCTGATACCCAGTCTTGCGGCTAACTCCGGCAAACACGAAGTTCGTGTGTACTCTCGGATGTGAAAAGCGTCAGGTTTTTCTTCCGACGTCAACCGCAGACCAGACAGAAACCTCTCAACCCAAAACCGGAAGGGTTGGCTTCGACTGCGTCTGACGCTGTTTCTCAAGGTAGGACGGAAGGGGACGGGTTTCCTCGTGAAACCTCTGGACCTCCTCCAGCAGCGCCTCGACCATCTCCGCCTCTTGAACGTGGCGAATGGGAACTCCGCGTTTGAAGATAATCCCCTTCCCCGAACCCGCGGCGATTCCCAGGTCGGCCTCCTTCGCCTCGCCGAATCCATTCACGAGACACCCGAGAATGCTGATTCGGAGTGGATTCGTCATCCCCTTCATCCGTTCCTCGACCTCCGCGACAATCCGCTCCAGATCGATGTCCAGACGGCCGCACGTCGGACAGGCGACAACCTCCGGCTTGGTAACCCTGCGATCACAGGCCCGCAAGATATCGAAACCAGCCTGAACTTCCGGCACCGGGTCGCCAAGCAACGACACCCGAATCGTGTCTCCAATCCCCCGCAGAAGAATCGCCCCGATGCCCGCCGCGCTTTTCAGCGTTCCATACTCCCGGGATCCCGCCTCCGTGATCCCGACGTGGGTGGGATAGTCGGATTGAGCGGCAAACTGGGTGTAACACTCGACGGCCGTGGGGACGTGACTGGCTTTCAGACTCACAATGATCAGTCGATATCCCAGGCTTTCCGCCGTCTCGATATGCCGCAACGCGCTTTCGACCATCGCCTCCGGGCAGGGATATCCGTATTTGTCGATCAAACTCTTCTCAAGACTTCCTGAATTGACCCCAATCCGCATGGGAACTCCAGCATCACGCGCTTTGCGAACGACCTCCTTGAATCGCTCCTCACCCCCGATGTTCCCAGGATTGATGCGAATCTTATCCACCGCACGGCGCCCCGAGGGAGTGCGCGCTTCCAGACACGCCAATGCCATGCGATAGTCGTAGTGAATGTCCGCGATGAGCGGGATCTTCATGCGATCGCGAATCCATTGAACCGCCTCGACGTCCTCCTTCTTCGGGACCGTGACCCGGACGATCTCACAGCCCGCCTCCTCGAGGCGATGGATCTGGCCCAGCGTTGCCTCGACATCAAAGGTGTTGGTCGTGGTCATCGATTGCACCCAGATCGGGTTGTCGCCGCCCACAATATGGTCGTCGATTGCAACCTCGCGGGTTCGATGCCGCGTGACCGTGGTCGAGTAGGCCATCGAGTGTGATCCTAAGTTAATGTTGAGCCTATGGTTACAAAGCGTATTCGGGACATCCTAGATAAAATTATGGTAATCAAAGAACGGGTATTGG
>Ga0308411_10001693_pt1:0-10000 | contig 15103 bp, 7 predicted proteins | sample HotsprottomLayer_2_FD_203530 | JGI IMG/M metagenome (GOLD analysis project Ga0308411, IMG submission 203530) | Hot spring phototrophic mat microbial communities from Octopus Spring, Yellowstone National Park, Wyoming, United States -... | ecosystem: Environmental > Aquatic > Thermal...
CGAGCGTGGCGTACAGGAACATCTCTTGCTGGCAGCGGTCTTCTCCTCTCATGGCGTCTCAACTGAGATAGACGCAAAAAACAATTCCGGGGTTATTTGATTTGGCCATTTTTCAGCGACCTGGTAAACGCGGTAGGAGACCTCCACCGCGCGCGCCCCGCCGGCGCGGATCCTCCAGCGGTTCTTGCGCGTCTTCTCCCAGAGCAGCGCGCGGCCCTGCGGGTCGCGGGCCCGGAAATCCTCCACAAAGCGCGAATACTCGCGCACCAGATACGAGCCGGGAGTCCACACCGGCATGAACAGTTCGACCTCGGCGCCTCCCGCAGGCACCTGCGCCGTCACCTCCACGTAGTGCGTGTGCGGCTGCGGGAAGCGCAGCGTGTAGCGGACCGGCTCCTGGGCGGCGGCGAAGGCGGAAATGGCGAAAAGAAGAAGCAGGCGTCGTGTCATGGCGGTCTTACAATGAAGATAGCTTGGCATCAAAACCGGTCATTCATGTTTTGGGCGGCGGCCTGGCCGGCACAGAGGCGGCATGGCAGATCGCGCGCGCCGGGCTGGAATGCATCCTATACGAAATGCGCCCCGTGCGTCAGACAGCGGCGCACAAGACCGGCGCGCTGGCCGAGCTGGTCTGTTCCAACTCGCTCAAGAGCGATGCCGAAAACACCGCCTCGTGGCTGCTCAAGGAGGAGCTGCGGCGGCTGGGCTCGCTGGGCATGCAGGCGGCGGCCCGGGCGCGAGTGCCCGGCGGGCACGCCCTCACGGTGGACCGCGAGGTGTTCGCGCGCGAGGTCACCGCGGCGGTCGAAAGCGAGCCGCGCATCCGCGTGGTTCGCCAGGAGGTCGCCGAAATCCCGCCGGACGGCATCGTCATCGTCGCCACCGGGCCGCTTACTTCCGGGGCTCTCGCCGCCGACATCGCGCGCCGCACCGGCAGCGAGGGGCTGTACTTTTACGACTCGATCAGCCCCATCGTGGACGCCTCCACGATCGACCGCGAAAAGGTCTTCGCCGCCTCGCGCTACGGCAAGTCGCTCGATGGCGGGGATGACTATCTCAACTGCCCGCTCACACGCGACGAGTACGAGGCCTTCGTCGACGCCATCCTCGCCGCCGAGCCCGCCGACGCGCACATCGAGGAAGACCGGCTGCTGCGCGAGGGCAAGGTCCCGTTCTTCGAGGCCTGCCTGCCGATCGAGGAGCTGGCCCGCCGCGGCCGCGACACGCTGCGCTTCGGCCCGATGAAGCCGGTGGGGCTCGTCGATCCCCGCACCGGCAAGCGCCCGTGGGCCGTGGTGCAGCTGCGGCAGGAGGACCTGCGCGCCGGCAGCTACAACATGGTGGGCTTCCAGAATTACATGAAATTCGGCGAACAGAAGCGGATTTTCCGGATGATTCCCGGCCTCGAACACGCCGAATTCCTGCGCTTCGGGCAGATTCACCGCAACACCTACATCAACGCGCCGGCGTTGCTGGACCTCCACCTGCGGCTGAAACAGGACCCCCGGATTTTGTTCGCCGGCCAGATTTCCGGCGTCGAGGGCTACGTCGAGTCGATGGCCACCGGGCTGCTGGCCGGGCGCGCGGCGGCGGCCATGGCGCGGGGCGGGGAGCCGCACCCGCTGCCGCGCGAGACGGCGCTGGGCTCGCTGGCGCACTACGTTTCGCACGCCCGCGGCGGCGCCTACCAGCCGGCCAACATCGCCTTCGACCTGCTTCCCGAGCTGGACGAGGAGACCCGCAGGCGGCTCGGCCGCGACCGCAAGGCGCGGCACGCCGCGCTGTGCCGGCGCGCGCTGGAGGCGCTCGAACAATATGAGCGAGCTTGAGCGGTGGATTGAAGACTATCTGGCCGAGCTGCGGCGCCAGAGCGCGTCCGGGCAGACGGTCGTCACCTACGGCGTCGATTTGCGGCAATTTCTCGAGTATTTTTCGCGCGGGGGATTGCAGCCGCCGGCCCCGGCCGAAATCGATGTTCTCGAATTGCGCGAGTGGCTCGCGCATCTCTACGGCCGCGGCCTCGACAAGACGACCATCCGGCGCAAGCTCGCCGCCGTGCGGAGCCTCTTCGAGCACTGCCTGCGCCGCGGCGCCGTGACGGTGAACAAGGCGAAGCTGCTGGCCACGCCCCGATTGCCGAAACGCCTTCCGGCGGTGCCGACCGAGGAGCAGACGAACGCGTTGATCGACGGCGTGGCGGAGGGCAGGCTGGAGCGGCCCTACCCCGAACGCGACCTGGCGTTGCTCGAAGTGCTGTACGGCTGCGGGGTGCGCATCAGCGAGCTGGAAGGAATGAATGTCGATGATCTCGATCTGCGCGAGGGCTGGGTGCGCGTGCGCGGCAAGCGCAAGAAGGAGCGGCAGGTGCCGATCCCGGGCCGCGCGCTGGAGGCGCTGCGCCGCTACACCGAATGCCGGTGCGCCGCGCCGGGCGAGAAAGCCCTGTTCGTCAATCACCGCGGCCGCCGCCTCACCGCGCGCGGCGCGCACAAAATCCTGCGGCTGTATGCCGTCGCGCTCGCCGGCGACTCCTCCATTCATCCGCACTCGCTGCGCCACGCCTACGCCACCCACCTGCTGAACGCCGGGGCGGACCTGCGCGCCATCCAGGAGCTGCTCGGGCACGCGTCCCTGTCCACCACCCAGAAATACACGCAGGTCTCGCTGCGCGAATTGATGGAAGTTTACGACAAGGCCCATCCGCGGGCCTGACAGGGAAACGCCTTAGAACCCCAGTCCCGGTACCTGCCGAAGTAGAATTGGGCATTCCGTTCCGTTGCCGGGGAACGCCCTGTCCCGCAGACTTTAAGGTAGACGCCCGGAATGCAACGCGCTGAGTTCGAATCCTGGAAACCGGTCGACGTGGCCCGCCTGCTGGCGCTGGTGGAGGCCGAGCGGCGCTACTACCAGCTGTTGCTCGAGGAGCTGCCCGTGGCGGTGGCCGTTGCCGGCGACAAGGGCGAACTTCGCGCGGCCAACCGGGCCTTCCGGTTGACCTTCAGCCTGGATGCGGGCGACGTCGGACGCACGACTCTGGATCGGCTGTTTCCTGGCGCGCCCGTGCGGGAATGGGCCCGCGAAGTGATCGAGTCCGGCAAGCCGGTGGAGGATTGCGAGGTTCTGCTCGGACAGGGGGACGAGGCGCGGCGCTTTTTCCTGATGCTCGATCCCGCGCCTGTGTGGCAGCACGGGGCGCAGCGCGAAGTGCTGGTCACGGTCATCGAAGGCGCCCGCGAGGAGGAAACTCCGGCCGAGGCGCCTCCCGCGGAGCCGCCCAAACAGGAGTCCGGCAAAGAGAGCCGGCCCGGCGTTTCCCGGCGTGAAATCGGGCAGGCCAAGCGCGCCGCCCTCGAGAGGCTGGCGGCGCGGGTGGCGCACGTGGCCAACAACCTGCTCATGATCATCGGCGGTTACGGCGAGGAGATCCTTGAGAGCCTTCCCGAGGGCGACGTCCGCCGCGCGGGAATGGCCGAGATCCTGCGCGCGGCCGAGCGGCTGGGCCGGCTGACGAAAGACCTGAACGCCTTGACGGTGGCGCGCGAGTTCGAAGCTGCCGCCGTGCCCCTGGCCGGGTGGATGCGCGAAGCGGCCCCCCGTCTGGCCGAGTATCGCATCCGGACGGAGGGCTGCGAACCCGGCCTGTGCGCGATGACCTCGCCGGAGCTGCTCGAGCAGGTGTTGCAGGAAGCGGCGCGGTACCTGCTGCCGGCGCTGGGCGAGGAAGGCAAGCTGCATTTGCGCGCCCGCGCGCTGGATGACCGCACGGTGGAACTGCGGCTCGCATGGGCCGGCGCCGAGGTGAGCGAGGAGATGCGCGAGCGGTTTTTCGAGCCGTTCTCCGGCGAGAAGGCGGGCACGGATCCGCCCCTCGGACTGGCCGGCTGGGTGAAGAGCTGGGAGAAGCTCGGAGGAGCCATGGAGCTGGAGGGCGACGCCCTCGTTCTCGTCTGCCCGCGCGCGCCGGACGCGGCGCCCGGGGAGTCTCCGCTGCTGCTCGTGGATGACGAGCCGGGCATTCGCAGCCTGGTGGCGCGGGCGTTGGAGCGGGCCGGATTTGCAGTGGTGCAGGCGGCCTCGGCGCAGGAAGCGCTGGAAGCGTGGCAATCCCGGCAGGCGCCGCCGCGGCTGCTGGTGACGGACCTGACCTTGCCGGGGATGCCAGGCAATGAGCTCGCCGCACGGCTGCGCCTGCGCTGGCCGGAAATGCCCGTGTTGTTCATCTCCGGCTACACCGGGGATGCGCGGCTGGCCGCGGACGCCGCGGGCGGCCGGATGGATGAGCGGACGCGCTTTCTGCACAAGCCGTTCACCACGGGGCAGCTCCTTGAAGAAGTCCGGCGCTTGCTCGGTTGATTTTGACGGCCGCTGCGCGAAGCGCTCGCCGGTTCGCACTCGGCCGCAGCAATCCGGGTTTCCGGCGGCGCCGGGACTGCACGTTGGAAGCATGGCTCGGTACCTGCCACCGTCCGGAACAGTGCGGTTTCGGCGCCCTGAATTCGGACGGATTTGCAGGAGCAGACGGCCGCGCGATGGAGGCTTTCAATGACGCCGCCTCCGCGCAGAGGACTGCGCGCCGCGTCAATCACGCGGCCGCCGCAGTCCCGGTTCCGAAATGCGCTGGGCGAAAAGCGGGGCAAGGATGGGTCCCCCTCCCCCGTGGGCGGCCAGCGTCGCAAACTGCGGCCCAGCGTGCGGCACCGGAGGCTGGCGGCAAAAAAGCCCGGATCAAATATCGGAAAATGCGGCCCGAAAGGATCCGCTGATTTCTCTTTCATAACGGAAGAAATCAGTCGCAATTATTTCAGAAGCAACTTGTGAGAGGAGCCGGTTTTGGGCACGCGGCAAAGTCCGGCGGCTGGCTGGCCGGATTGCTGCTGCCGTTGCATGCCGTCGCGGGATGCCCGGCTCGAAACGGAATCAGACCTGGACCGCTGCTTCGGAACTTGCACGGCCTGGACAGGCGGGTGCGCACGGCGATAGGGACCGCGGGCAGTGGCGGGCGCGCCACCCGCATGGCTCCATCCCGGAAAGCGCGGCCTGCGCTGCAAGGTCGCCTGGATCCGAAAGACCCGATGGCGGGCGCAAGTCAAGAGTGTGTGGTCCGGCTTTCGTTATCCTGCAAGCAAGGCCCATCTTTGCCCGGTTGAGGCCCTGTACCTTATGGCGACCCGTTCTCCGGTCCGTAGCAGCCAGGACAATGGCAAGTCCGCCTTGCGCTTTGTGGTGTTGCTCGGGCTGGTGAGCCTGTTTTCCGACATGACCTACGAAGGGGCCCGCAGCATTGCCGGGCCTTTTCTGGCGACGCTCGGTGCGAGCGGCGCCACCGTAGGAATCGTATCCGGCTTCGGCGAGTTCGCCGGCTATGCCTTGCGGCTTGTCTCCGGCTGGATCACGGATCGCACGCGCCGTTACTGGCTGTGGACCATCACGGGTTATGCAGTGAACCTTCTGGCGGTGCCCGCGCTGGCGCTTGCCGGCCGTTGGGAGCTGGCTGCGGTGCTGCTGATGACGGAACGCGTCGGCAAGGCGCTGCGGAACCCGCCGCGCGACGCCATGCTCTCCTTCGCCACGCGGAAGCTGGGTGCGGGCTGGGCTTTCGGCCTGCACAAGGCGATGGACCAGATCGGCGCCATTCTCGGCCCGTTGCTGGTTGCCCTGGTGTTGCACTGGCGGGGCGGGTATCGCGAAAGCTTCGCGTTGCTGCTCGTGCCGGCGCTGCTCGCGCTGGCGGTGTTGGCGGCGGCGCGGCTCCAGTTCCCGCGCCCGCGCGAGCTCGAACCCCGCTTTGCAGGACTCGAAAAGGAAGGCCAGCCGCGGACTTACTGGGTGTATCTGACGGGCGCGGCGCTGTGCGCCGCGGGCTTTGTCGATTTCCCGCTGATCGCTTTCCATATGGAGAAGACGCGGCTGGTCGGCGAGGCGTCGATCCCCCTGTTGTACGCCGTGGCCATGGGCGTGGACGCGCTGGCTGCGCTTGTCCTCGGGCGCCTCTTCGACCGCGCCGGGGTTCGGGTCTCCGCCGTCACCCCGGTGTTTGCAGCGCTGTCTGTCCCGCTGGCTTTCTTCGGCGGCGCCGCGGGCGCCTGGGGCGCCATGATTCTGTGGGGCGTGGCGATGGGCGGGCAGGAATCCGTGATGCGCGCCGCCGTGGCCCGGCTGAGCGCGCCCGAGCGGCGCGGCACGGCCTACGGCCTGTTCCACGCGGTGTTCGGCACAGCGTGGTTTGCGGGAAGCGCGGCGCTCGGGTTGCTGTATGACCGTTCGCTGGCTGCGCTGACGGCAGTGGCAGTCATCCTGCAAGTGGCATCGTTTGTCGTCTTGCGGAATGCACAGCTTCAGAAATCTTTGCCGCCAGACTCCTGATTCCGCGGGGCACCCGGGTTGCTGTATGACCGTTCGCTGGCTGCGCTGGCGGCAGCGGCAGTCGTGCCGCAGGTGGCATCGTTCGTGGTCCTGCGGGGACGCGAGGGGACGACGCGAGAGGGACAGCCTGTCCCCCTCGTGGCACTTCTTCACTGGCACTGCTTCACGACGCACCGTTGCGCTTTCAGAGCCGCGAGCGGAGCGGGCCGCAGGCCCGCGAGAGCGAGCGGTTCGAACGCCCCAAGGCGCGCGAGGTTCTCTCCTGTTGGACGATAGAATCCCTCCGCATTGACCGCTCACTCCGGCCGTCGCTTTGGCAATCGACGGCCGCCGTTCGCGGCTCTGAATGCGCTTCAGGGCGCACCGTTGCGCTTTCAGAGCCGCGAGCGGAGCGGGCCGCAGGCCCGCGAGAGCGAGCGGTTCGAACGCTCCAGGGAGCCCCCCTCGGACGATGGAATCCCTCCGCACTGACCGCTCACTCCGGCCGTCGTTCTGGCGAACGCCGGCGCCCGTTCGCGGCTCTGAACCCGCTTCAGGGCGCACCGTTGCGCTTTCAGAGCCGCGAGCGGAGCGGGCCGCAGGCCCGCGAGAGCGAGCGGCTCGAACGCTCCAGGGAGCCCCCCATCGGACGATAGAATCCCTCCGCACTGACCGCTCACTCCGGCCGTCGCTTTGGCAATCGACGGCCGCCGTTCGCGGCTCTGAATGCGCTTCACGACGCACCGTTGCGCTTTCAGAGCCGCGAGCGAAGCGGGCCGCAGGCCCGCGAGAGCGAGCGGTTCGAACGCTCCAGGGAGCCCCCCATCGGACGATAGAATCCCTCCGCACTGACCGCTCACTCCGGCCGTCGTTCTGGCGAACGCCGGCGCCCGTTCGCGGCTCTGAACCCGCTTCAGGACGCACCGTTCCGCTTTCAGCGACGCGAGAGCGAGCGGTCCCAAAGCCCGGATTCCCCCTCGCGCTCGCGCCAAGGCTTGCTTCCTGGCCATCCCGTCCCTCCCGTCACAAGCTATCTGCCGCGTGGAATCAACGCGTTAGCCCCGGTGCGCTTGCTCCGCCGTGCGATACTCTCTGCTGCGGGGACACAAGTCTCTGGCCAGAGCTCCCCCGCTTGGACCGGACTGCCTTCAGTAGGGCGGCCGCCTCCGCGCGGCTCCTCCAAACCAGGCAGCCTCGCCGCTTCGGCGGCAGGATAGCGGATGTCCCAAGGTAAGACCTGATGAGCCCGAACAAATACGGCCGGCGCTGCGGCCCTCGTGAGAGACCCGTCACGCGGCCGGGCTGCGCCACAGGTGCGCGTTCCGGTTGACTCACCGGCGCACGGGGCGGGCCGGTCTTTGGTGAATCGGAGATCGGCTCCCCGTGCTGCCGTTGCAAAAGAATTTCGCTGCCGGCAAACAAAGCCGGGAAGCCAGTTGGCGTCGAGTTCCAGGCCCCAAGCTCGCTCCCCGGCCGCCTGCAAATCGGATCCGGGCTGGCCTCTCATGCAATGAGGCCGCAGTGTGCCGATTCACGGCCGAGACGATGAACCACGCGCCAGAACTTCATCAGCCCGCTGGTTCCCTGCGGGCGTCACGCTCCTTCGCAAGGGGGGAATGTAGGCCTGGGGCGTCCCTCGTCCTGCCTCGGATCGGGCCCACGGCGCCTCGCCCGTCGCTCAAGGAAACGAGGTTTCCGGGCATCTGAGTGATCCCTGTTTCTGCTCACGGCAGGGATGCTCATGAACAGCCGAGCCGGCCGTTTGTTCGCTCGCGGCACGGATGGCGCACCCGCTGCCCCGGGCTTTGCCGCATTCATCCCGGCGCGGCCGCGCCGGCCTCCTCAGTGAGCCCCGCGGCCGAGCACGACATGGGGAATGGTGCGGAGAAGGATCTCGAAGTCCAGGGCCAGGCTCCACCGGTCGATGTATTCAAGGTCCAGCCGCATCCACTCGTCAAAGTCGAGCTCGTCGCGGCCGGCCAGGGTCCACAGGCAGGTCAGGCCCGGGCGCATCCGCAGGCGCCGCCGTTGCCAGCGCTCGTAGCGTTCGACCTCCTCCGGCACCGGCGGCCGCGGCCCGACCAGCGACATCTCGCCTTTCAGCACGTTCCACAGCTGCGGCAGCTCGTCGAGCGAAAACTTCCGCAGCCAGCGGCCGAGCGGCGTCAGGCGCGGGTCGTTGGGAATCTTGAAGGCCGTCTTTTTCACGTTGAGGTGGGCGACCTCGGCCTTGCGCGCCTCCGCGTCGGCCACCATGGTGCGGAACTTGTACAGCGTGAATCGCCGCCCGTTGAGGCCGCAGCGCGTCTGCCGGAAGATAGCCGGCCCCGGGCTGGTGAGGCGGACCAGAACGGCAATGGCCAGCATCAGCGGCCACAAGGCCAGCAGCGCGGCGGCGGAAAAAGCGACGTCGATGGCGCGCTTGACAATCAGCCGGAAGTCGTCGTGGGGCGCGCCGGCGATGGTCAGCAGCGGCTCGGCGCCCAGGAACTCGAGATCGACGCGCCCGCGCAGGTGCGGCAGGAACCCCACGTGGAGCCGCGTTCGCACGCCCTCCTCCTCGCACAGCAGCAGCAGGTCTTCGAGTTCGGCCAGCATGCGGGAGTCGACGGCAAACAGCAACTCGTCGATGACGCGCGTCTCAAGCAGCGCGGGCAGGTCGGCGTAGCGGTGCACCGGATAGGCTTTTGACAGCACGATCTCGCCCGGCGCCTCGGCCAGGAACCCGGCCAGCTCCAGCCCGAACTGGCTGCTCGCCTCCACCAGCCGCCCGAGGCGCGACGCCGTCTCGCCCGTGCCTGCGATATAAACGAACCGGCGCTCGGCGGCCGCCCCGGCCCAGCGCCGGTAAGCCCAGCGCACCGCCAGGCGGAACAGCACGAGCAGGATCAGCGCGTCGACCGCCCACAGGCCGAGGAACGGCCGGCTGAGGTCGAGCCGCTGGGTGTATTCGACGAAAACCAGCACGGTCACCGCCGCTGCGCTTTGCTGGAAGGCTTTGGCGAAGATGCGCGCGGCCGGGGTTGCGAGCACGGAATCGTAGGCCTTCAGCCAGAGTCCGGCCAGGACCCAGGCGCCGGCGCCGGCCAGCAGCAGCAGTGCGCGCACCGGGGCGGTGAGAAAAAAAACGCGTTCCAGCGGCAGGTGGACGCGGGTGGCGTAGGCGGCCTCGAATGCCGCCCAGACCAGCAGAAAGTCCGCAAGTAGCAGGAAAGGACGGAGTTTTGCTTGCTGCCGGGAGAACACGTGCCGCTCCAAGAGCATACCATGCCCCGGCCTGGCGCGGAGCGGAGAGAAAAATCCGCGCCCCCGATGTTGCGGACGTGTTGCAGGCAGTGGTACAGTTGTCTCTGGAGACGGTTCCGAGGACGTCGCCCGGACGAGAGAAACAAAAAAGGGCTTGCAAAGCCGGGTTGAGTTTGGTAGTCTGGGTGATGGGCGCTGGCCGCCGGAGCTGAACGCGAGAGCGGGAAGCCGGAACGGCGGCGGCGATTGAAGTCCTCAGCAGGTCTCAAGTTTTCCCAAGTTTTTGGCAAGGACTTGGTTGTGCCCCGGCAAAGTCCAGGGGTCAGTCAAGTGCGCGCCAAATCGCCTTTCGAGGCCGGCAGCCGGCTGTCCTTCGAAGAGATCGGCAGCGGCTGTCCAGATCTTTGAAAAT
>Ga0308411_10001693_pt1:12500-15103 | contig 15103 bp, 7 predicted proteins | sample HotsprottomLayer_2_FD_203530 | JGI IMG/M metagenome (GOLD analysis project Ga0308411, IMG submission 203530) | Hot spring phototrophic mat microbial communities from Octopus Spring, Yellowstone National Park, Wyoming, United States -... | ecosystem: Environmental > Aquatic > Thermal...
TCCGGGGTTGTAGGACCACAATGACTCTCTCAGCAGCCGCGCAAGCGGAGGTTGAGAGAGTGACGCGAAGGACAGGAAAGCATTAGTCGAACGGTCTGGAAAGGCCGGCCATAGAAGGTGACAGCCCTGTAGGCGAAAATGCAATCCTCCTTTTGTGGCTCCTGAGTACAGCGGGGCACGAGGAACCCCGCTGGAATCCGCCGGGACCATCCGGCAAGGCTAAATACTCGATCGCGACCGATAGTGAACCAGTACCGTGAGGGAAAGGTGAAAAGCACCCCTGCTAGGGGAGTGAAACAGTACCTGAAACCGCATGCCTACAAGCAGTGGAAGGGTTATGCCGCAAGGCATGCCTGACCGCGTGCCTATTGAATAATGAGCTGGCTAGTTTTTCTCAGTGGCGAGGTTAAGCGAAAGCGAGCCGTAGCGAAAGCGAGTCCTAACTGGGCGTTTGAGTCGCTGGGAAAAGACGCGAAGCGGGATGATCTACCCCCGGCCAGGGTGAAATCAGTGTAACAGCTGATGGAGGCCCGAACCGGTGTTGGTTGAAAACAGCTCGGATGAGCTGGGGGTAGGGGTGAAAGGCTAATCAAATTCCGTGATAGCTCGTTCTCTCCGAAATAGCTTTAGGGCTAGCCTCGCGTGGACCGTCCCGGTGGTAGAGAACTGGATGGACTAGGGGCCTTCCCAGGTTACCGAATCCAACCAAACTGCGAATGCCGGGAACGAATGCGCGGGAGTCAGACAGCGGGGGCTAAGCTTCGTTGTCAAAAGGGAAACAGCCCAGACCGCCAACTAAGGTCCCCAAATCTACGCTAAGTGGGAAAGGAAGTCGGGAGGCTATGACAGCCAGGAGGTTGGCTTAGAAGCAGCCATCCTTTAAAGAAAGCGTAATAGCTCACTGGTCGAGTCGCCCGGTGCCGACAATCCAACGGGGCTCAAGCGTAGTACCGAAGTTGCGGGTCACCAGCAATGGTGGCGGTAGGAGAGCGTTCCCTTCCGCGGTGAAGGCAGAGCGAGAGCACTGCTGGAGCGAAGGGAAGTGACTCTGCCAGCATAAGTAGCGATAAACCAGGTGAGAACCCTGGTCGCCGTAAGACTAAGGTTTCCTGAGCAAGGTTAATCCGCTCAGGGTTAGTCGGAGCCTAAGGCGAGGCCGAAAGGCGTAGCCGATGGACACACGGTTAATATTCCGTGACCTCCGTAGGAGATACCGATGCGGGGACGCAGCCTCAAGCTCGCTGGTGGCAATGGTTTCCACCCGCGGGGGCGAGGAGGGCCGGACAGGCAAATCCGCCGGCTCGTCTGCCAGGAAAAGCCGCTAAGGGCCGAAGGAGTCCGTACCACAAACCGACACAGGTGGTCGAGATGAATATTCTAAGGCGCTCGGGTGATGGGTTGTTCAGGAACTAGGCAAATTGACCCCGTAACTTTGGGAGAAGGGGTGCCCGCTTCACGGCGGGCCGCAGAGAATAGCGCAGGGCGACTGTTTAACAAAAACACAGGTCTCTGCAAAGTCATAAAAACGACGTATAGGGGCTGACGCCTGCCCGGTGCCGGAAGGTTAAAGGGAGGGGTTAGCCGCAAGGCGAAGCTCCGAACTGAAGCCCCGGTAAACGGCGGCCGTAACTATAACGGTCCTAAGGTAGCGAAATTCCTTGTCGGGTAAGTTCCGACCTGCACGAATGGCGTAACGATCCTGCGACTGTCGTAACAACCCGCCCGGCGAACTTGTGGTCCCGGTGAAGACGCCGGGTGCCCGCCACTAGACGGAAAGACCCCGTGCACCTTTACTGCACCCTATCAATGAATTATGGGGCGGTCTGCGCAGCATAGGTGGGAGGCTTTGAAGCCGGGCTCTCGGGCTCGGTGGAGCCGCCATTGAGATACCACCCTGATCGTTCTGTGATTCTAACCTAGCCCCGTCATCCGGGGCAGGGACATTGGTAGGCGGGTAGTTTGACTGGGGCGGTCGCCTCCTAAACGGTAACGGAGGCGCCCAAAGCTTGGTTCAGGAGGTTTGGAAATCCTCCGCTGAGTGCAATGGCATAAACCAGGCTGACTGCGAGACCTACAAGTCAAGCAGGTGCGAAAGCAGGGCATAGTGATCCGGTGGTTCTGTATGGAAGGGCCATCGCTCAACGGATAAAAGGTACGCCGGGGATAACAGGCTGATCGGAGCCAAGAGTCCACATCGACGCTCCGGTTTGGCACCTCGATGTCGGCTCATCGCATCCTGGGGGTGAAGAAGCTCCCAAGGGTTAGGCTGTTCGCCTATTAAAGCGGTACGTGAGCTGGGTTCAGAACGTCGCGAGACAGTTCGGTCCCTATCTGTGGTGGGCGCAGGAGATTTGAGGGGGGCTGCCCTTAGTACGAGAGGACCGGGGTGGACGAAGCTCTTGTGTTCCAGTTGTCCCGCCAGGGGCACAGCTGGGTAGCGAACTTCGGTCGGGATAAGCGCTGAACGCATATAAGCGCGAAACCCTCCCCAAGATGAGATCTCCCAACCGTAAGGTAAGAAGGGCCCTGGAAGACTACCAGGTTGATAGGCCGGATGTGTAAGCGCAGCAATGCGTTGAGCTTACCGGTACTAATAGCCCGTT
>Ga0308411_10001697_pt1 | contig 15077 bp, 6 predicted proteins | sample HotsprottomLayer_2_FD_203530 | JGI IMG/M metagenome (GOLD analysis project Ga0308411, IMG submission 203530) | Hot spring phototrophic mat microbial communities from Octopus Spring, Yellowstone National Park, Wyoming, United States -... | ecosystem: Environmental > Aquatic > Thermal springs >...
CAAGTGGGTCAGCGACCTGCTCCCCCACCTGGCTTCGTGCGTCGACGACATCGCATTCCTCCCCGCCATGGTCTCCAAGTCGAACGTCCACGGTCCCGCGACCTTCCTCCAAGGCACCGGTTTTGTCCTTCCCGGCTTCCCCGCCATGGGGGCGTGGGTTTCGTATGGGTTGGGGAGCCTGAACCAGAATTTGCCGACGTTCGTGGTGCTCCCCGACTCTCGGGGCTTCGCTCCCAACGGTCCGGCCAACTGGAGCGCCGGTTTCCTCCCCGCCGCGCATCAGGGAACGATGGTTCGGCCCGGTTCCCAGACCCCGATCTTCGATCTGGAGCCTCCCGAGGAGGCCCGCTGGACTGCCGCGGCCGCCCGCGAGGGCCTTGCGCTGCTTGGCCGCCTCAACCGGCAGCACCAGGCCGAACGCCCTGGCGACAGCCGGCTCGAGGCCCGCATCGCCTCTTACGAACTGGCCGCCCGGCTCCAGCTCAGCGCCCCGGAGGTTCTCGACCTCAGCGGCGAGTCGCGGGCAACCCGAGACCTCTACGGAGTGGACGACCCGGTCACCGCCGACTTCGGCCGCAACTGCCTGATCGCCCGCCGGCTGCTCGAACGGGGCGTCCGGTTCGTCCAGCTCTGGAGCGGTGCCGACAACGGCTTCCCCCGCCGCAACTGGGACTCCCACGAGGATCTGGCCCGCGACCACGCCGAGATGGGCCGGAGCATGGACCGCCCGGCCGCCGCCCTCCTCCACGACCTCAAGAGTCGCGGGCTGCTTGAAGACACCGTCGTCATCTGGACCACCGAGTTCGGCCGGATGCCCTGCAGCCAGGGCTCCAAAGGGCGCGATCACAACCCCTTCACGTTCACCTCCTGGCTGGCCGGCGGCGGCATTCGCGGGGGAGTGACCCACGGCGCCAGCGACGAGTGGTCGTTCCGGGCCGTGGAAAACATCACCGAAAGCCACGACCTCCATGCCACCGTGCTCCACCTTTTGGGAATCGACCACACGCGGCTCACCTTCCGCCACAACGGTATCGACCGCCGCCTGACCGACGTGCACGGCCGGGTCATCCGCGAGATCCTCCAAGAGCCCCCCGTCTGATCCGCCTCATTCCCCTGCGATCGCACTCCCGGGAGATCCACCGCTGATGAAACCGCCACTCAACCCCGACGCAGTCGCCAAGCTGGCCGCGACCTATCAGATCATCGCCAGCGCACTGATTTTTGGCGTCGCAGCCTTCCTGCTCATTGTGCTGTTTCTGATCCCCGGACCCTCGGCTCCTCCTGGAGCCGTCGCCGAGGCCCCGCCTGCGGATGCGGCGGCTCCCGCGGCTGCCACCTCCACGCCCGGGCTCTTCACGCTGCTGGCCATCGTTCTGGGCGTCTCCAGCCTCGTCCTCTCGGTGGTGCTGCCACGTCAGAACACCGAGACCCAGCGCCGACGGCTCGCCAATTCGGATGGTTCGGAAACCTCAGCGATCACAGAGCAGGCCGAAGCCGCCGGGTTCTCTGGCGAAACCGCCGCTTTGGCCGGGATCTACCAGACCCAGTTCATCCTCGGAGCAGCGCAGCTCGAGGGTGCGGCCTTCTTCGCCGTGATCGCCTTCATGCTCGAGCGTGACCCGATCGCCCTAGCCGTGGTTCTGGTTATGCTCGCAGCCCTGGCTGCCCGATTCCCCACGACCCAGAAGATCAGCGGCTGGCTGAATCATCAGCTGGAAACCCTCGAACGCGAACGCCGGGCAACAGTGTAAATTTCCTTGGTGCTCGATCGGACAAGGGAGTCGTTCCTCATGGAGCCACGAGCGTTTCTCAATCTCACAGCCTGCGGACTGGTCGGATTCCTCATCGCCGCGAAACCGGCACAGCTTGCTGGCGAGCAGACTCCGCCTGGTGACGATCCGCTCGCCCTCCAGGTCCGGCAGGTGCTGTCCGATTCGTGCGTGAAGTGCCACAACGCCGACCAGCGGAAAGGGGGCCTGGATTTGACCCGCCGGGATTCCGCCCTCCAGGGGGGCGAGACCGGCGCGGCGATCGTTCCGGGAAATCCCGAGGAAAGTTTGTTACTGGAGAAGGTGGCCAGCGGGGAGATGCCGCCCAAAGGGGCGGTCGGAGCGGAAACGGTCGCGGCGATCCGAAGCTGGATTGCCACTGGCGCGTTGTATGTCGATGAGCCGGTGACTCCCCCCCGGGCGGGAACCGACTGGTGGTCGCTGCGTCCGATCCAGCGGCCCCCCGTGCCCCGGCCAAATGGCGCCAGCCGCTGGATCCGCACGCCGATTGACGCCTTCATTTGGACCGGTCTCGCCACCCAGGGCTTGGAACCCGCCCCGGAAGCCGATCGGCGGAGCCTCATCCGGCGGCTCAGCTTTGATTTGATCGGCCTGCCCCCGACCCCGGAGGAGATCGAGGCGTTCGTGAACGACGCGGACCCGCTGGCCTACGAGAAGCTGGTCGATCGGCTGCTGGCCTCTCCCCACTACGGCGAGCGCTGGGGTCGCCACTGGCTCGACGTCGTTCGTTTTGGAGAGAGCGAGGGTTATGAGACCAACATGCCTCGACCCTCGGCCTGGCCCTATCGGGATTACGTGATCCGGGCCTTCAATCGCGATACGCCCTTCCAGCGGTTCGTCCTCGAGCAGCTTGCAGGCGATGTCCTGGCCGCCGAGGAAGGGGACGACTGGCTGACCCACGCCGCCACCGGTTTTCTGGTTGGCGGCACGCACGACATCGTCGGCAACCAGACGGTGGAGGGGATGCGGCAACAACGCGCCGATGATCTGGACGACATGATCACCGCGACCGGCACCGCGTTTCTGGGACTGACCGTCAACTGCGCCCGCTGCCACGACCATAAGTTCGACCCGATCACTCAACGGGACTACTACGGCCTGCAGGCAATCTTCGCCGGAGTCAAACATGCCGCCCGGCCGGTTCCCGCACCCGACGCCTCGGCCCGCCGCGCCGCCGCGGCGGCGGTCACCGCCGAACTGGCGCAGGTGGAGTCTCAGCTCGATGCGTTCGAGCCCCTGGCGCAGCCACAGACCGACGCTCCCAGCCGGCCGCCAGTCAACCCCGAGCGCAACGTCGAGCGGTTCACCCCGGTCGCCGCGAAGATGGTTCGCCTGACCATCCACGCGACCAACGACGGAATGGAGCCCTGCATCGACGAACTCGAGGTCTTCACGGCCGGGGAGTCGCCGCGGAACGTCGCTTTGGCCGCGGCGGGGGGGGCGCCGACGGCCTCCTCAGAGTATCCCAACTCGCCGATCCACAAGATCGTCCATCTCAACGACGGCCGCTTTGGCAATGGCCGCAGCTGGATCTCGAAGGTTCCGGGCACAGGCTCGGTGACGGTCGCATGGCCGCAGCTCGAGATCATTGACCGGGTCGTCTGGGGTCGCGATCGGAACGGGCAGTATCGCGATCGGCTGGCCACGAAATACGACCTGGAGGTCGCGGCCGAACCCGATCAGTGGTTCCTCGTGGCCTCCTCGGTCGATCGTCTCCCCCACCGGGCCGATGCTTCTCCGAGTCCGGATCCGCCGGGCCTGACCTCCGAGATGATGGCCCTCCGGGCTGGGTGGATCGAGCGCCGCAACCAGTTGAAAGCCCGCCTCGGGGAGCTGGGCGAAACCGTGGAGATCTACGCTGGGACGTTCTCCCAGCCGGGGCCGACCTTCATCCTGCGGCGGGGTGACCCGATGCAGCCGGGGGAGGCGGTTGGTCCGGCGGCGATCGCGGCGGTGGGCGCTCCGCTCTCACTCCCGGACGACGCCCCTGAACCCGAGCGGCGGATCGCCCTGGCGCGGTGGATCAGCGACCCGGCCAATCCCCTGCCTCCCAGGGTCATGGTCAACCGCCTGTGGCACTACCACTTCGGCCAGGGCATCGTGTCGACTCCCAGCGATTTCGGATTCAACGGCGGCCCCCCCTCGCACGCGGACTTGCTCGACTGGCTGGCGAGCCGGTACCTCGAGGAAGGAGGCCGCCTCAAGCCGATCCATCGTCTGATCGTCCAGTCGGCCACCTATCGCCAGTCCAGCCGGCTCGACCCTCAGGCTCAGGCCGTCGACCAGCAGAACCGTCTGCTCAGCCGGATGTCCGCCCGCCGGCTTGAGGCCGAGGCGATCCGCGATGCCATCCTCGCCTGCAGCGGTCAGCTCGATCTCAGGATGGGAGGGCCGGGTTACAACATCTGGGAAAAGAACACCAACTACGTGGCGATCTATCAGCCGCGGGCAGAGCTGGGCCCTGACGCCTTCCGGAGGATGGTCTACCAGTTCAAGCCGCGGAGTCAGCACGATCCCACCTTTGGCGCTTTCGATTGCCCTGATGCCGCGCTGGTGGCCCCCCGGCGGAATGTCTCGACCACAGCGCTGCAGGCGCTCAATCTGCTCAACAGCGGCTTTGTCGTCGACCAGGCCGCCCGCTTCGCCGACCGGCTGGCGCGCGAGGCTGGGCCGGAACCGCAGCGTCAGGCCGTGCGCGCCTTCGAAATCGCCTTCGGCCGGCCGCCGACCGACACCGAGCGTTCCGCCGCCGTCGGGCTGATCCGCGAACACGGCCTGGCGGCGCTTTGCCGGGCGCTGTACAACGCCAACGAATTCGTGTTTGTGCCATGATCTGATCGGCAGCCCCGGTACCATCGGCGGCCCCGGTACCAGCGGGGAGCAGGTCCCCTCGAGGCGATTCCATGAAGCCCCTTGCCCCTTTGGTTGCGCGATTCGCCCCGTCTGTCGCCCGCATGTTCCTGCTGGCGGTTGCTGTGTTGCTCCACGGCGCCGGCGTGCGTGGCCAGACCGTGCCCGTCCCCCCGAGCATCCGCGCCGAGGGGGTTCCCCCGCTCCCCGCCGCGATCGCGCGGGCTTTGGTCCGATACCAGAACATCCGTTCGGCCAGCTTCCAGGACTGGGACGACGCCCATCCGCGGGCGCTCTACATCACGACCCGGTTTGGGGATGTCCCCCAGGCGCATCATCTCCGGGCGCCGGGCTCGGCCCGCAGGCAATTGACCTTCCAGCCCGAGCGGGTGCTTGGCCTGGCGGCTCGGCCCCGAAGCCGCCACTTCCTTTTCAGCAGCGACGAGGGGGGGGCGGAGAACTTTCAGTTCTTCCTCCAGGATCGAGATGGCGGCGATCCTCGCCGAATCACCGATGGCAACAGCCGCAATCTCGCTCCGGCCTGGTCCCCCACGGGGGACCTCCTGGCCTGGAGCAGCAACGCCCGCAATGGCCGCGACATGGATCTCTACGTGGCCGCGCCGGCGGACCCGAATTTCCAGCGGCGGTTCAAGGAAGTGAGTGGCCAGTGGACCGTCTCCGACTGGTCGCCCGACGGCTCCCGCGTGGTTGCCCTGGAATATCTCTCGATCAACGAATCGTACCTCCACATCATCGACGTGGCGACCGGGAAGGTCACTCCCCTGACGCCGCGTCCCGCCGCTGCTGGCGCTGAGCCGGTCGCGGCGGTTTCGCCGCGGTGGTCCCCCGACGGCAAGGCCATTTACTATCTGAGCGATCGGGAGAGCGAATTCCGCCGGCTCATCCGCCGCGACCTGGAGACTGGCAAGGAGGCGGTCTTGACCGAAGGGATTTCGTGGGACGTCGAGGGATTCGAACTCAGCGACGACGGCGTCTGGATCGTCGCGGTCGTGAATCAGGAAGGCGTGGACGTGCTCCGCGTACTCCAGGGACACCGGGTCCCCGCCGATTCCGCGGTCGGCTTACCCAGGGCTCTGGTGGGCGTGCTGAGCGCGACTGAGCCCGTGGATTCGGGCCAGCTTCCTCCTCCGCTGGCCGGCTTGGAGCCGGGCCAGATCGCGGGGCTCAAGTTTCGCCGCGGCTCCCACGAGGTGGGATTCACCCACAGCTCCGCGCGGACGACCGGCGATGTCTATACGCTGAATCTTGACAACGGCCAGCTCGAGCGCTGGACCGAGAGCGAGACCGGTGGACTCGACACCTCGGCGTTCGCCCTGCCCCAACTGATCCGTTATCCGAGCTTCGATGGCCGTTCGATTCCGGCGTTCGTCTATCGTCCGCCGGCTGGCCGGTTCCCGGCTCCGCGGCCGGTCCTGATCGAGATCCATGGTGGTCCCGAAGCGCAGTTTCGGCCGGGTTTTCTGGGACGGCTCAATGTTCTGATCCAGGAACTGGGCCTGGTTTTGATCATGCCCAACGTCCGCGGCTCGGCGGGGTACGGCAAGTCCTATCTCAAACTGGACAACGGGATGCTTCGCGAGGGAGCGGTTCAGGACATCGGCGGCTTGCTCGATTGGATCGCCACTCAAGACGACTTGGACCCAGCGCGCGTGGGTGTCAGCGGCGGATCCTACGGCGGCTTCATGTCGCTGGCCGTGCAGACGACCTACAACGACCGGATCAGGGCGGGTATCGACGTGGTCGGCATCTCCAATTTCGTGACCTTCCTCAAGAATACCCAGGAATATCGCCGCGATCTCCGCCGCGCCGAGTACGGCGACGAACGCGACCCCGCGATGCGTGAATTCCTCGAGCGGATCTCCCCCCTCGCGAAGGCGGATCGGATCAAGACGCCGATTCTGGTGGTGCAGGGGCAGAATGATCCCCGGGTCCCAATCTCCGAGTCCGACCAACTGGTCGCGGCGGTTCGCAGGAACCAGGTGCCGGTGTGGTACGTGGTGGGGACCAACGAGGGGCACGGTTTTGCGCGGAAGGTCAATCAGGATTATCTCCAGGCGGTCGAGGTCGAGTTCTTGCGGCGGTATTTGCTCTCCGAAGAGCGACCTGACGGAGAGGGCTCCTGAGGCGATCGACGGAACGGAGTGTCGCGGGGATGTACCAAGAAGCGAGGGTTCCGCAAGGAGGCTCTCGCCGCAACGAACCTTCGCTTTTTTGAGCACGCCGCGATGCCGCGGAGGTTGCCGCTGTTCCCTTTGACGCCGCTGTTGCTGCCGCTGTCGCTGACGGGGTTGATCCGTTGCGGCCCCTGGGCGTGGGGCGCAAGGCGACGGCTCGGCCCCGCAGCCGCCACGTCCTTTTCAGCAGCGACGCGAGGCCCTGGGAGGGTGGCTGGCCTGCTTCCCAACAAGTCGCTCCGGGGGGGACTGGAGCGGATGCTTGATCGTGTTGAGTTGGAGTTGGCGATGGATCGGGTTCAGCTGTAAAGGCTGTCGACCATCTTCGTGTAGAGTTGCCTCTTGTACAGGCAAATCGCCGTGTAGGCGAAGCTGTCGGCGTTATCCATGGCTTGGCCCTTGGTCATGCTGTTGTATGCGGCGGCCGGAGCGATGCCCTCGGCGGGATGGTACCAGGCGTAGGCGAAGTCCTCGGTGTCCTTGAACTTGTGGGTGGCCTCGTGAATGATCGTTCGCGCGACGGTGATCTTGGGGCTCTTGGTGGAATTGACAAGCATTTGAAAATTGATGTGGATGCTGCCGAGCTGGTTGGCGGTCCATTTGTTGGTGTTTGGATCTTTGATCTGGTTTTTCTTCGGTTTGACGTAGCCGCGGGGGGTCTGTTTGATCTCATACGCCGTGTGTGTGCCGATGCCGGCATTGGCGACCACAACGGCGGCGCCCCCCTGGGAGGTGGCGAGCCGAAACCAGTTCACGTGGGCGTCGATCACGTGGTAGGGCGTGTTTGCGGCCAGACCTCCAGGAAGCGTGCCGGTTGTCCTCACGTAAACCACGTCGTCGTTGAAAAACGGGTGGTTGGCCGCGGTGAGCTGATTCGAGAGCAGGTTCACCGCAAAGTTTGCCTGCTGCGCTTTGAGCTCGGTGGAGTAGGCGTCCGAGATTGTGATCGGCTGGTTCAGACCTTGCTTGACGGCCGCGTAGACTCGCCGCACCTTCTTGAGGTCGTCGATCCAAGTCTCGGGGAGCGAATCGGTGGTGAGGTCCCCGAAACGAAAATGGTGTTTGAAGATCGAGCGGGAAAGGGGGTCCATCTTTTTTTGGGAGATGAACGTGTCGAGCTGCGAGACGGTTTTCTCGACCGCCTTCTTGGCAAGCTCGAGGCAATCGGCGAGGGTCTTGCACTGTTGCGCCGATGGGACCCTCGAGGAATGGTACTTGATCGTCAGATTCGTGTTGTAATTGGTGACCGTATCCAGGGTGGGCATGGAGTCTCTCCAGGACAAGCAATCGAGGTGACAACCAGCCGATCGAGCTGGCAACCAGGATGATCCGCTCCCCACGAAAGGCGCGCGGATTATCATGGCTTGGGAACCAGGTAAACCGCAATCATGATTCACCCCGGAACAGGATCGCGGAGAATTCCTCCGATCCTGATGGCGCTGCCTGCGGTCTTGTGTTCGTTGGGGATGGTCAGTCGGGGGCGGAGCCGCGGAGGATTCCCAGCCGTTGCACTTGGGGAAGCGCCTCCAGTTGGAACTTGGGGTTGGCGTCGGTTCCCCGGACGTGGACGATGAAGAACTGACCGCTGGCCTCGCGCATCAGGTCGCTGATGACGGGAAGGTGGTAGCGATCGCGGCCGTAGAGGACCTTGAGCCGCAGGTCGAGGTTGCCGATCGGGTCGCGTGTTCCTCGTCCCTGGAGGCTCAAGGCGTTGCCGGTGAACTTGAGGGGGTCGATGACGGCTTCGCCATTGACGATCCGAAACACGAGATCGGCCGAGTCAAACGCGGATTTTCCGGCGTTGCGGGGAGCATCCTGGAGCAAGAGGTTGCTTCGGAGAAACTTGGCGAACCGAAGGACAACCGGCAATTCGCCCAGGTCGGCGTCGACGACGTGGGCTTCTCCCTTTCCCTGAACGCTTCGGACGTCGGTGCCCAGGCCGCTGAATTCGACAGCCGCGTGGAGGGTTCCGCGGAACTGTTGGCGTCCGGGGAGGGTCCGCGCGTATTCCTGGAGCTCGGCCCCGGTCAGCTTGAGGGCGGCCGAGTATCGGGGGGTGGCATCCAGGCTGATCGAGCCTTTGCCTGAGAGGATTCCTCCCAGCAGTCGACCGCGCAGGCTGTCCAGGCGGGCCACTCCCCGCTCGATATGGAAGGGGGACTCGAGCTGCGTGATCTGCTGACCGTGAAGACTGACGCTTTCCAGGGACATCGCCCCGTGGACCTCGAGATCCTGGCCGTTGGACCAGCCGCTGACGTTGTCGAGCTGCCCTTGAATGTGTTCGAGCGGAATTCCGGCCTTGAGGTTGTTGTCGTTGAAGACGACCAGCGTCTGATCCCAGCGGCACCAGGCGGGCTCGCCGACGACCCCTGACCACCCAATCTGCAGGTTCCCCCGCGCCGTGAAGGGTCGGCCGTCGTCCAGCCTGAGGGCGAATTGGGCCATCAAAGGGGGCATGATCTTGCGGAGGGCCGAGTCCAGACGGATCTGCTTGACTCGAAGGTTTTGGACCCGCAGATCAAACCGGCCGCTGTTTTCGACGGCCACTTCTCCCCCTTTGAATTCCACCGGAGCACCGAGGAAGAAAAAATTGACGTCGCGCATGGTCGCCTTGCCGTTGTCGAATTCGAACCGGCCCAGGACGTTTTCCATCCTCAGTTCGAGCACCCCCCCTGGGTCGACGCCCGGGACCGGAATTCGGGGAATCAGCAGGCGCACGTTGGATTCCGGCCGGGGAGAGATGACGATGTGGTTGACTTCCGGACGGCCCGGCTCGATCCGGATCGTGGCCACCACGTCGCTGGCTCCGATGGGGTTGATGATCGACCAGGTCTTTTGCCATGCCGGTGGCAGCGACTTGCGCAGATCGTCGTTGAATGGGAGATTTTCCGCTTGGAGCTGGAGGTCGATCTTTAAGGGGGGTTCGCCGTTGGCGAGGTCCGGCCCGGGCAACCGCCGGACCACTCCGTCGCCCCGAATCACGGCCTGACCGTTTCGCCCTTGCATGTTCTTGAAAATCCAGACATCCGGATGGAGTTCGAGCCGGCCGCTGAGGTTCCGAACAGGGTAGGGGAGATCGGCCCAGGTGATCTCGCAGCGGGGGTTCAGGTCGAGCGCCGCGTCGACCACGAGATCTCCCTCTGGCTTGTCTGGCTGGTCGGGTAAAGGCTTCCGGGAAACCTGGACGAGGGCTTTGACCGAACCGGTGGGATGAAACCGCTCGACCACTCGGCGGACGTCGAGGGGCAGCGCGGCCAGAAAGGTCGCGTCGATGGGGATCGCGTCTGCGGCGATGTTCAGTCGAACCACCGCGTCGGCCCCCGGGTGGTCGATGGTCCCTTGGAGCCGGGCGGGCTTCTCGCCGATCAGGCCGCGGAGATCGACCGTGAGCCGCTGCTTCTCCAGGGTCAGCTGACCGCTGAGGTGTTGGAGGGGGTATGGGAAATGTCGGTACACGGTCGAGACGTCGCGACAAAGCACCGTGGCTCCCAGGCCCATGGGGCCTGCCGGGCGGTGGCGAACCAGCCGCAAGTAAGCGTCGACGTGGCCGCGTGGCTGGAAGACGTCCCACAGCTCCGCATACTCGGCGGGGGTCTGCTCACGAAGCCGGCGATCGAGCTCGAGATGGAGCAGATCGAGCCTTAGATCCAGAGGAGCCACCGCTGGATCGGCGACGGCCAGGGTCCCCTCTGCCCGGAGCGTGGTGTTGCCGTTGAAGCCCTCGGCGTGGCGGATCGTGAGCTGTCCGTCGCGAGCGATCAGAATGGCTGAGAGGTCGTTGATCGGAAACGGCAGCGCTGCGCATTCCCAAACCCCGCCCCGCAGCCGGGCCAGGAAATCATAACGCAGCCGGTCTTCGCCGGAGGCTCCTGGCCGGTAGGCCAGACGGTTGAGCTCGACATCGACCTCCCCCTGCTTCAATCCCAGTTCCTCGAAAACGGGGAGCGCCTCGGGGGGAAGCCGCCGCCGCAGGTTCTCAGAAAGGGTCAGGCCGACGAGCTCCCCCTCCATCGTCAGGGTCCCGCTCACTGGGTCGATCAGCCCTTCCAATTTGATGCGGTTAAACAGGTCGCCCCGTGCTTGGCCTTCGAAGCGGAGCAGCCCGTCCTCGGAACTCTCAATCCGCAGCGAAACGTCCCGGAGGATCGCCGTGCCGCGGTCGGCGGAAGGGTCAAACGGTAATCCGCCGATCCCTGGCGGCACCGCCAAGGCGGGGCGCGCTGATTTGGCCAGCGGCAGGGGATCGGCCTGAACCTTTAAGGACGATGAACCTGAAAGCTGCCTGACGGGAACCCGCAGCGGCGGGGGCGAATCCACATCCGCCACCCGTTCCGCTGCGTCGCCGTCGATCAGCTCCACGGTTCCGTTGCGGACCAAAATCGGCGGGGTGCTCTCGATCGGCAAAATCGGCAACGGGTCGGCGAGCAACCCCTGCAGGTTCCACGTTCCATCCCGCCGCTGGCACAGCCGGAGCGTCGGTTGGCTGACAATGACCTCCCGGGCTTCAAGCCGGCCGCTGAGCAACTGCCGAGCGTCGAACCGGACGCTGAGCCAGGGAACCCGCAGCGCAAGAAATGGCCGGCCATCAATCCACTGATGGGCATGGAGGCTCCGAATCTGCACCTCGCTGAAGGGCCGAATCGCCACCCTGCCAATGTCGACCCGGACCCGCTGGAGAAACCGCGCACATTGCGACTTGATCAGCTTCGTCGCGGTGTCGCTATCGGTGATCAGCGCGTAAGCAAGCCAGGAAGTCCCGCCGGCGATGACCGCGATGACCACCAGCGACCAAATCGCAATCTTGGTGAACCGCTTCCTGACCCGCATCGTTGGGCCCTCCCTCCCTGGGGGCCGTCCTCCCCGCAACGCAACGCGATCGGCCGACCAATCCCCGTGAACCGAACCGCCAGTGCGGCGGTCAACCGGACGCCTGGTCCGCAGCCCTGGCCATCCACCTCCGCGCGCCAATCGCCGCCAGCCCAAGGGCCGGCGCTTCGGCCGGAACCCGATACCGCATGGAACTGGCAAAGGCCATGTGGAGCAGGCAGAAATAGCAAAGCGGCCCCGCAAAGAGCATCCAGACGCGCAGGTCGCGCCGTCGGAGCCAGAGCCCGCAGCCCATCAAGAACATCAGCGGCCCCATCACCAAAGCAGCCGGGACCACAAGCCACAGGGAGCGAAACCCCGGCGCGTTGGGCCACGGACTCCAAAAGCGCCCAAGCTTCACCACCGCCAACTCCAACACCCGCCGAGGATGGTCCCGCACAAATGACAAGGCCCGGCGAGTGAGCTCGGTGTCTTGCGTCAGCTCATCCAGCGGCCAAATCTCCGGCTCGGCCAGGAAGGTCATGTCGCTGGCTCCCGTCGCCTTGGGGTTCCACCCATCATACAGACTGGCGCCCAACCAGATCGCTGTCGGCACGAACCGACCGTAGATCCGGGCATTGCGAATCCACCAGGGTCCCATCACCACCACCAGGCCGAGAGTCAACACCCCCGCCATTCGGACAGCCCCGACCAGCCGCTCCCGCTTGCCAGACACCGAAACCAGCCAACTCCCCACCAGCAACGGCACGAAGAGCGACCACGAGGGCCGAACAAGAATCGCACCCCCCGCAGCTACCCCGACACCCAGCGCGATCCCAGCCGTCGCCAACTTCCCCCCACGCTGCTGCGGCGCGCTGTTTCTACCGAAACGATTCCAAAGTGCCCCCATCCCCCAAAGCACAGCCAGCGCAAGCGGCACGAAAAGCGCTTCTGAGAGAATCAGGCTGGACATCAGAATCAAATAAGGATGCACGCAAGCCAAACCAGCAGCCATCCGCGCGATGCCGTCATGAGAGCCAGCTTCCCCTGCCGCACCCGCCGGGCCGCACGGTCCGCGATCCGGTCCGGCGACCTCGTCCACCAGCCGGTAAACCAGCCAGACCGTAAGGGTTCCAAGCAGTGCCTGGACCAGCCGAACACCCATCGGATGCTCGCCCAAGACAGCCTGGCAGCCGGCGAGGAATGCTGGATAGCCTGGGGTTCGCAGGGCGAAATGGGGAATGTCTCCCCATTCCAGAATTTCGTAAGGCTCCCCCAGACGGATCGACCGCGCGAGCTCCCAGTAATATTCGGTGTCCGGAAAGACACACACCCGCGGCTCCCCTTTTCGCTGCACAAACCACTCCACCACGCCAGCCGCCAGCACGCGAAGAAAGGCAGCCAGCTCGAGGATCCGCGCGAGCCGAGGGATTTCGATTCCAACCCTTCCCGACGCATTCCGACCAGCCGAGTCCAGTCTCGAGGTGTGAGACACGAACGAACAATCGGACATGCAAAACCACTCGCGGCGAGCCGGAGACGAATACCGAGGATGATCGCAACCGAAATGCGGTCGTGATCCTATGCCAAGCTGCCCCGACCGTCAATCACAATCACGATCGATCGAGCTTCCCCCTTCCCCCCAGGCTCGTTTCCTGATCGGCCCAACTGTAAGCGTGGGTTCACGGCTGCTCGACCGATGATGTTGCCAGTCAGCTCGGCCGCGGGAGGGCCCCCCAGGCTCGGTCGGGAACGCAGGAGCCCTGCCAGATGCGTGATTTCCTCATGCGCTGTCAAGGAAGGGCAATCCCTTGTTGTTGATGTTGGGGCATTTTGAGGTGGGATCGGCAAACGACGGAGAGGGCCCTGCGCCGCCGTCGACCTGATGCAAGGAGTCGCAGCCGCAAGCGTCGAAATCGGCAACAGCCGGAGCGGGCCCTGGGCCGCGGGGTCATCGGGCCGAGGGCCATGACGGCGAGAGAAGGTTGACGGAGCCAGATGACCGCCGTCGAGCCGCGGCGGTGCGACCCACGGTCGCCACCCTTGGCCAGACTGCCAGTCTCATGGTAATCTAGGTAATGAGAAGGTTCAGGTCGCGGATCAAAGCCGTCCCATCACGTCTTCGAGATTCCCTGCGGCCACGTAAGGGAAGGGCCACGCCGTGGCGAGCGCACGCGAGGACCGTGATCGCCTGATTGAGGCCCTGGCGATTCCGCTGGGTTTCGCATCAACGGCGGCATTTGCGGAGGTTCGCTCGGCCTCCCGGGAACCGACCGTCGGCCTTAGCCGGCGCTCGATCGCTGAGATCTTGGTCGAGCGAGGTTTGCTGACCGCCGAGCGGGCAGCGATCCTGGAGATGCTCGCTGACGATTTGCTGGCGCGGCACGATGGAGACCTCCGGCGCTGTCTGGACAGTCTGGATGCCTTCGGTCGATTGCGCCCTGAACTGGAGAACGAACACCCCCTCGCCGAGAGCCGAACTCCAACGCTCCCCTCGCGTTCTGGCCCCCGAACTGCTCGTCCCCTGGCTCCCTCTGGGGAAACCAACGGAACGGCCCAGTCGCCTTCAGGAGCCGCCGAACCGGTCGCCAAGATCGCCGCCGAGGACGACGAGGAGGCCGAGTTTGGCTGGAGCCTCACCGGAGCGGTCAAGACTGGCGGCAGGTTTCAGGTGTTGCATGCCCATGCGCGGGGGGGGATCGGTCTGGTCTCAGTGGCGTTCGACGCCGAATTGAAACGCGAGGTGGCACTCAAACAAATCAAACCCGAAAGCGCTGACGATCCGGACAGCCGGTCCCGGTTCCTCCTCGAGGCGGAGGTGACCGGAAGGCTCGAGCATCCGGGGATCGTTCCGGTGTATGGACTGGGATACGACGAGCAGGGCCACCCCTACTACGCGATGCGATTTGTTCGGGGGATCACGCTCGAAGAGGCGATCGACCGGTTTCACCGAGCCGACGCCCCCCGCGATCGCGACCCGCGGGAACGCGCTTTGGAGCTGCGGCGGTTGCTCGGCCAGTTCATCAACGTCTGCCACACGATGGCCTATGCCCACAGCCGGGGCGTCCTGCACCGCGACCTCAAGCCGGCCAACGTGCTCTTGGGCCCCTACAACGAAACCCTGGTGGTCGACTGGGGGTTGGCCAAGGTGCTCAGCGGCCGCGAGGAGGAGGCAGAGGCGGAGGAGTCGGCACCGATGGCGAAGCCGCCGCGACCGTCGCGGATCGTCCCGGCGCTGGGATCGAGCAGCTCGACCGAGACGATCGCCGGCTCGGCGTTTGGGACCCCGGCCTTCATGTCTCCGGAACAGGCCGCCGGCGAGCTTCACCGGCTAAGCCCGGCGAGCGACGTCTACAGCCTGGGGGCGATGCTCTACACCTTGCTTGCTGGACGACCTCCGTTTGAGTCAGCCTGGTGCGAGGTTACGGAGTTGCTG
>Ga0308411_10001702_pt1 | contig 15068 bp, 12 predicted proteins | sample HotsprottomLayer_2_FD_203530 | JGI IMG/M metagenome (GOLD analysis project Ga0308411, IMG submission 203530) | Hot spring phototrophic mat microbial communities from Octopus Spring, Yellowstone National Park, Wyoming, United States -... | ecosystem: Environmental > Aquatic > Thermal springs >...
GAGTTCAGAGGAACCCCCAGCAAGCCGGGAGCGTCAGCAACCAGAGGGCTTGCCAACCTCCGGTCGCTGGAAACCTCTGGTCACTGACGCTCCCGGCTCGCTTCATTCGTCACAACTGCTCAGTCCTTTTTCTTAGCAGCAGGCTTGGCTTTGGGCTTGGCCTTCTCTTTTTCCTTGTCTTTTTCGGAGGCGGCGCTTGCCGCTTCCCTCTCCTCGGCGGCGATTTCCTTCTTGCTGGGCATCAACTGAGCAATGGTCACTTCCTTTAGCGTCTTACGAACCGCCTCAGCACATTCCTGGCAAATGTTATCCAGTTTGTTGTTAAGTGAGGGATTGCTTTTTTCTGCTCCTGGAGCGATGCCTTGAATTTTGCCATCGACAGCTTCGAGGATTTCGAGCATGGAAATTTCAGAAGGCTGCTTAGCCAGACGATAGCCGCCGTTTGGCCCCTTGATCGAGGAAAGAACGCGATGCGAAACCAGGGGCTTGAGTACCTTGAGCAGGAATCGCTCCGGTATGCCGCGAGCCTTGGCGATGTGATGCGAGGCCACGGGAACGGTTTGATCCTTCTGCTGAGCCATGTAGGCTACCGCATGCAGGGCGTAACTGCTGGCGCGTGTCAGTTTCATGTCTACCTCACGTTGACCAACCTCAGGGTGCGTGAATGCTTGTCCCTCGGGCCAACTCAATACTTCCCATTAAGATCCAAAAAGTCACTATAGCAGGTGACAAAACCTATCGTATCCTGAATGACCAGAACCTCTCGGCTATCGACACCTCTGTCAACTCTGGTCGTCGAGCTTTTTTCAGGTCGTCCGAGAATCCATCCTGGTGTTCGCTCTACTGTTCCAGGGGCGATCGGTCGGCCTATTTCACCTGTCTGAAGGTACGATTATAATCCCTCTGAGAAGCCTGGCAATAGGGGCTATCGGTATTTTAATAGATTGAAGAGAAAAACGCTCTGGATGGAGGGATCGGTATTCCCGAATCACGGCTCAACTTCCTTTGGAATAGGCACTGTCGGTAAACGACACGCCAACTACTGCTGTGGCCGACAGCGTCCGGCCTCGATAGGTGATCAGTCCACGACGCAACTGCACACGCCACAAAAGCGATCCGCTGTACGGCTTGCCTATGGTCTTGCCCTGTTCGTCTTGCCCAAAGAGGACTTTGGCCGTCTCTGGATTCCAGGCATCGGTACAGACGATCGTCTCGGTTTCTTCTCCGGGTTGCAGTCCCTTGCTATCGACGTTCTTGCGGCCCTCGATCCATTCGCGTCGGGAGCGGTCGTTGCGTCCGCGATTGAGCGGAGCCCACTCGGCCGGCCCTCCGAAGAAGATAGTTTTTCCCACTTCGAGCAGCGTCAATGGGGGATTGGAGGGCTCTTTGGGATCCCAGCGACGATCGAAATAGTTGTCCAGTGGCGTGAAGGCGTAATCCTCGGCCACGTTCCGCAATTTCAGATGCAGCACCAGTGCATCATACGGGCTTGGCTCAGGGCGGGGATTAGACTCCGAGGCCAATAGCGCGATCTTGCGGCGTTCGACCCGCAACGGCGTGACCTGGATGGCCCCAACTCGAATCGTCTCGCCCAACGGCACGATCAGATGAGCCGCTAGCGGTTGCGTGGCGAAGCGTTTGTCGAAACGCAGCGCCTTGGAACGCCGAACTCCCGGGGAATCCCCTTCGATGTCTGGAAGTTGATCGAAGACGCTAGGCTGGGTTTGCAAGCGATAGTACAGGTAGGCCGCGAAAAAGGTGGCCAACACGGCATACAGCAGCACGGGCAAGAATACCAGCGGCAGGAACAGGCCCGTGCCGCTCGAAGCGACTAGACGCGGTTTTTGGGCAATGGCCTCTGCTGCTGCGGCAGTTTGTGCCTCTGCTGGAGCGGGCGACTCGCTCGTTGGTGGATGATCCACCCAAACAGGCATCAGGTCTGGGGTCGAACTGGGTTCTGAAATCGAAGGCGGCGCGGACTCACTGACTCCGTTGACCTCGATGGGCATGCTGGCCGGTTCTACGGATTCCAGCGAAGCTGGCAGATGCAGGGTGTCCAGTTCCAACGGTGGAATCGGCTCCGAAGGCTCCTTAAATGCGGCTGGCTCTGCTTCGTGATTGTTGTCGGCAGGCAGTAGATGCATCTCTGGCAATTCGACGGGCTTGGGCAACTCCAGAAGCGGTTCTTCGCTGCCGAACAGCGGATCGGTCGGTTCGTCGGGCTGGTCAAAGATGTCCTCGCTTTGGGCGAGCGACTGGAAAGGGCTGTCGGCGTAAGGATCGCCGTTGCTGGCCGGCATCCTGGGCGGTTCCGTCAGCTCAAGGGGAGCAGATGTGGTTGTCGCTGGAGCGATCACCACCTGCTGACAGTGCGGACAGCGAACCTGCTGCCCCAGATATTCGACTCCGACCGCCATCAGATTCCCGCAGCAGCCGCACTGAAACTGCACTGTCTGCATAGTCTGTTCGCCTCTGAAACGCTTGGCTTCGCGTCGGCTATGTGCCGGCCCCAAAGCACTTCGTGCCCCTGTTACATCCGTCCCTGTCCGAGTGACCACCAATCGATCGCGCTGATTGGGGGTATCTCTTCTTCATATCCTCCATTACGATAGCTGACAACAGCGCGAATGGGAACCGGAACGCGGACAGCCAGTTCCTCGACGTTGGTTTGCTCGGCGACGCTTATCGGCGGAGAAGTTTCGTTGACAACAATGCCCACCACGCGCAAGTCGCGTCGCAAGGCGGCCTCGACCGTCAGCAGCGTGTGATTGAGCGTACCCAGAGAACGTCGGGCCACGATCAGCACCGGCAGATCCAACTGCTTGATCAGATCGGCGAAGGTATGTTCCTGGGTGAGCGGACACAGCAACCCCCCCGCGCCCTCGACCAGCAGAGCCCGGCCAGGCTGCTGACGTTGTCGCACGGCCTGGACGATCTGCTCAAGTTGTAGCGTTTGGCCGGCCAAGCGTGCCGCCACGGGCGGTGCCGCCGGCTCGGGAAACACCAGCGGCGTGATGGCCGACCACTCCGCATCGCCAGCCGCTTTGGCGAGTCGCCGGGTGTCGTCGGCTACCAGTCGGCCCTGAGCGTCCGGCTCGGCTCCAGTGGCCACGGGCTTGCACACCGCAAAGTTCCGCCCCTCGCGTCGCCATTGCCGAGCGATGGCCGCAGTGATTTCCGTCTTGCCCACTCCGGTGTCGGTGGCTGTGATAAACAGTCCTCGCATGGCAGGTTGGCCTGGAACAGCTCATCGAGCCGCAGGAAGAAAATCGTGGCAGACACGAGCGATCGCGCGATATAGCACCTCGCAAAGCCGATCTATCAGTTCTAGAGAAATCGTCAATGGCGGCATGACCACGATCACATCGCCCAACGGTCGCAACAGCACGCCCTCTTCCCGGCACCACCGACAGACTTTCGCGCCCAGCCGCAACTTCGGATCGAACCGCTCTTTGGTAACACGATCGCGCACCAGTTCGATGCCCACCATCAAGCCGCGTTGGCGAATGTCTCCAACGATGGGCAAGTCGCGGAAGCGTTCGAGGTTGTGCTGCAAGCGTCGGCAGCGAGCGGGCAGGGCCGGCAGTCCTCCGGGGGCTTCCAGTCGCTCCAGACTGGCCAGAGCCACGGCACAACCCAGCGGATTGCCGGTGTAGGTGTGGCCGTGGAAGAAGGTTCGGCCCGCTTCAGGCGGCCCTAGAAACGCCTCGAAGATCCGTTCGGTGGTGAGGGTGGCGGCCAGCGGCAGATAGCCCCCCGTCAACCCCTTGGCCAGGCACAAAAAGTCCGGGCGAACGCCCTCTTGCTCGCAGGCAAACAGACTTCCGGTGCGGCCGAACCCCACCGCCACCTCATCGGCGATCAGCAGCACGTCGCATTCCTCGGTCACTTCGCGTACGCGCCGTAGATAGCCGTCCGGTGCGGTGATCATTCCCGCCGCGCCCTGAACGAGTGGCTCGATCACCACGGCGGCCAGCGTATCGGCGTGTTGCCGTACCAGATCGCACAAGACCTCGACGCAGTCGATCCGACAGGTCGCTCGCTGTAGCCCTAGCGGACAGCGGTAGCAATACGGAGCCGGCGCGCGGAGCGTCGGAAATAGCAGTGGTGCGAACAGATGATGGAACCGGGCCAGATCGCCGACCGACACATCCCCGAGGGTATCGCCGTGATAGGCGGCAGTCAGTCCGAGGAATTTGGTCTTATTCGGTCGGGCTGGCTCGGTCTGTCGCCAGAATTGAAAGGCTAGCTTAAGGGCCACCTCCACGGCGGTGGCTCCATTGTCGGAATAGAACACCCGCGTCAGACCTTGCGGGGCACGTTCGACCAGTCGCCGAGCCAGCACGATGCTCGGCTCGTTGGCCAGCCCCAGTAGCGTACTGTGGGCGATGCGGTCGAGTTGTTCGCGAATCGCCTGATCGAGTTCCGGCACGCGATGGCCATGCACGTTGCACCACAACGACGACACGCCATCGAGGTATTCTCGGCCATCGAGGTCGATGAGGAAGCAATCGCGGCCTTCACGGATAATCAAAGGCGGTTCGCTGACATACAGTTGCATCGGCGTGAAGGGATGCCAGACATGGTCGTGATCCCACTGTTCCAGTTCGCGTCGTGTCGTCATTCCTTGAGCCAGCCTAGATGAATCGGCGTGCCAACGCCCGCGCCCAGTTGCTGGGCGGCATTGCCCTGAACGATGGCCACTTCTAGCAGTCCCGAACTGCTGACCAGAGCGACCAGTTCGCCCGGTGAGGCATCAGCATAGGTGCGTACTAGGCGAGCGGGCTTCGGCTTTGCAGTCGGCGATCCGATGCCCACCCACGAGCCGGCAGACACCAGGGAACCGGTGATGTTGCTGATGAGGTTGCCGAAATGATCGACGAAGACAATCTCGCCGTGAACGCCATCAGGTGCATGAACCGGCGTGGGCCAGTCGAGCTTGCGCCAGGTGTGCGTAGGCGGGCCAACCTCACTGGAGGGGATACCCAGGCTGAGATAGGCTGCCACTGGGGCTAGGATGTCTCGGCCGTGGAACGTAGAGCTGATCTGAGGGCGAAACAATCGCTGCTGCTCGATGCGCAGTACCGACAGCGAATCGGGATAGCGTTCCGCCAGCAGCGTCCAGCAGCCGTTGTCTGGCACCAGCACGCGTTGGCCAGCCACGCTGACCAGCAACAGGGCACGGCTGCTGCCGACTTCTGGATCGACAACCACCACATGCAGTGTGCCCGGAGGGAAGTAGGGCAGTGCCTCGGCCAGAAAGAAAGCGGCATGGCGCAGATCAAAAGGCGGAATCTCATGGCTCAGATCGAGGATGCGAGCCGCTGGATTGATGTTGAGGATGACTCCCTTCATGGCCGCCACAAAGGGCGACCGAGTGCCGAAATCGGTGGTCAGGGTGAGCAGATGTTCTGCCATGATGCTGCCTGCGGACTAGAGGATGCCGTGTTCGGCGAAGACCTCGCGCAGCGATCGGCCGCGAATCAGTTCGTCGCGGACGCGGTTTTCGCCCTGCGCCTTGGCCAGGGCGCGCTGAAACGCCTGCGGAGCCAGTTCTACTGGCACGACGACCACACCATCGACATCGCCAAACACCCAGTCGCCCGGTCGGATGTGGCAGTCGCCGATGCGGATCGGCTGATTGTGGAACAGACAATCGAGCCGACCGCGGGAATCCAGCGGGCTGAAGCCGGTGGCGAACACGGGAAAATCCATATCGACGATGCGGGTCGTGTCGCGTGTCAGACCGTCGATGACTGCTCCGACGGCCCCCCTGGCCCGGCACGCCGTGGACAGCAATTCGCCCCATAGGGCACTGCCTCGATCCCCGTTGGTAGTGGCCACGAGAACCTCTCCGGCCTTGAGATTGTCGATGCACTCCATCTCGATAGCGTAAGGTTGCGGCGGATCGAAGGCCACTCGGACAGCACTGAGCGTGGCCGCCCGGCCGCAGATCTTCCACTTCGGAGCCAGCGGCCGAACGTCGGCCGGCAGCGCACTGGTGCGATAGCCCAGGCCGTCCAGCACATCCGCGAGCAGGGCACTGCTCAGAAGAGGAATGTGTTCGGGTGCTACAGGTGTGGTCATGCGAGGTCGTCCTTGTCGATAAAGGGGCTGTCACAATGGCCAGCGGTCGCCCAAGGTCTGGTATTGCAGTTGCGTGATCCGTTCGATGCCCAGCAGGCCGACATCGACTAAGCGATCCAGTTGCTGCCGCGAAAAGGTCGCCTCCTCGCCACCGGCCTGTACCTCGATGAGTTGGCCTCTGCCGGTCACGACCAGATTCAGATCGACATCGGCATCGCGATCCTCGAGGTAGCATAGATCGAGCAGGATCTGCTCCTGTAGCAGACCGACACTGACCGCTGCGACGCTATCGCGGATCACAGCGGCAGGGGCCGGGAAGGGGAGCGGTTCGGGTTGGTCGGGCCGAGCCGGTCGGGGCGGTCGAGCATGACAGACGGCCAGGGCATCGCACAGAGCGACGAATGCGCCGTTGATGGCAGCCGTTCGAGTGCCGCCGTCCGCCTCTAGCACGTCGCAGTCGATCCATAGAGTTCGCTCGCCCAAGGCTTCGAGGTGAACCACGGTGCGAAGAGCGCGGCCGATCAGCCGTTGAATTTCCACGCTTCGGCCATCGACCTTGCCGGCGCGGTCGCGTGCTTTGCGGGTTTGCGTCGAGCCGGGCAACATGCTGTATTCGGCCGTCAGCCAGCCCTTGCCGGTGCCGACCAGGAACGGTGGTACGCTATCCTCGACGGTGCAGGTACACAACACCTTGGTACGCCCCATCTGCACCAGGACGCTGCCGGCCGCTTGCCCGGTGAATCCCCGCTGGAAGCTCAAGGGCCGCAGTTCGTCGGGCGATCGGCCATCGCCGCGCCGGGTCACTTCAGAGACAGCCTGTTGGTTTTCCATCTCATCTCGATCGGATAAAGCCAGAGCGACGATTGGTTGGATCGGAATTGGGCTGAGCCGGCACGTTGAAGCGAGCGACTTCGGACTTCCAGGCCAGGCGATCGTTGCCGATCACGCCTACTAGATGGACGCGATACTGAACGCCCGGCTCTAGTTTGCCCAAATCGGCTTGAAGGAGCAACGGTACGTCGGCCTTCCAGCCGGCCGACCAGCCGCCCGGCAGGTTCAGCGCGACGGGGACAACTCGCCGCGTCTCGGACACGAAGCCCAACGTGCCGAGTCGTTCGAGGACCAACTGGGGAGCTTCGTGCAAGCTAGCTCCTCCCAGCCGGGCATCGACCCAGAAGGTCAACCGAGAATCCGCACGCTCCACGTCGCGGAGAACCGCTACCACGCCCGGCGGATTGCCGCTCACAGCCTTCCACTGGGCCGCCGAGGCCAGTTGCGCCAGAGCCAGGGCCAGTTCTCCACGCAACAACTCCTTTCGCGAGTCCTTGTAGTGACGCATGAGGGCGGGCACGGCTCTGGGATCGGCCAGCCCCTCGACTTGGCTCAACGTCACGAGGGCACGCACCACCTGGACGCGAAACTCCTCGCTGCCCACCTCTAGCAAGGTCGTCAGTCGATCCAGTCCTTGAATCTGTTCTTCCTTGGTGATCGGCTCGGTTGCGCCGGACAGCACATCGGAGCGGCTGAGCAACTGCAAGGCCCGCAATCGTTCGCCTTGCAAGCGTTTGCTGTCGCTGACGATCTGAAACAGCAGGTCGCGACCGGCGCGACTGGTGAAGGCCGGCCCGACGTTACGCGGCAGTTCGGCATTGTTCAGTTCGGCGAACAGGTTCACGGCCTGCCAGGCTTGAGACGGGGTGGCGGAAGCGAAGATCCAGTCGAAGATGTCGAACTGCAAACGTCCCCAGCCGGTCGGTGCCACATCACTGCCGGTCGAGACAGCCCGAAAATCGTCGCGATGAGAAGCGATCCATGCTAGCAGAGCCTCAACCCGCCGCTCGGGCCGGGGCAGTCGCCGGGCCGCCTCGAGCCGATCCAGGGCGAGCAGGTCGGCGCGAACCTGGCTGATGAGAACCGGCCAGCGAACCTCTGCCGCTGGTGTCATTCCTTTAACCCGATCCGACCATTGCAACGTGATGCCTTGGTCGGTGCAGAATCGCAAGCCCTCGGTCAGCACCTTCCAGCCCTCGCCATCGCGTTCGAGGAACAGCAGAGCGGACTCGATGTGATGCGGTTGCGGTTTGCCTCCTGCGGGGCCGAGCGGCTTGAAGGAGCGAACTTTGTCGGCATCCAGATTGGTGGGAACGAGTTGCGCCGTCGCCGGCAGGGAGCCGCGCAACAGAGCGGTGGGACGGAATCGCAGTGGCGTGACTGGGTCAGTCGGACTCGCCAGGACGATCAATGGCGCGGAGCGGCACAGATCGCGCAAAGTGGGTGCTGCACCGGCGGCAGGGCAGAAACCGACGAGCAGGACAATCAGAACGACGGATCGCATGCCGAACACCTCGGAAAGTTGGCCACTCCGATCGCGCACGCGGGGCGGTACGTTCCAGCGAGCCACCTTGCGTCAGCGGGTGGAGGCGCGCTGCTGCCCCAGTTGGCTTCAATCATCATAGCCATGCGGGTGGTGAACGTGCCAGTGCCAAGCCGTCTCAATTATCGAGCGCAAGTCGGTGTAGCGTGGTTGCCACTGCAAAATCTGCATGGCCCGCTGCGGAGTGGCCACCAGTTCCGGCGGATCGCCGGGACGACGCGGCGCGATTCGCACCGGCACGGGCCGGCCCGTCACTTCCTCGACAGCGCGCACCACCTCGCGAACACTGTGGCCGCGTCCGGTGCCGAGATTGCACACGATCGGCTCGCCGGGCTTCAGTCGCTCCAGAGCTGCTAAGTGTGCCGTGGCCAAATCTTCGATGTGGATGTAGTCGCGCAGGCAGGTGCCGTCCGGCGTGGGGTAGTCGTCGCCGAACAACTCGACCGCCGGACGCAAGTTCAGCACCGCGCGGAGCAGATTGGGGATCAGATGAGATTCCGGCTCGTGATCCTCGCCCAAGGAGCCGTCGGCCAGGGCACCCGCCGCGTTGAAGTAGCGCAGCAGAGCCACGCCCCAGCCGTGAGCCGCCGCGTAGTCTAGCAAGGCCCGCTCGATGGCCAGCTTGGTGTTGCCATAGGGATTGATCGGCCGTTGCGGGTGATCCTCGTCTAGGGGCAATCGCTGAGGAATGCCGTAGGTCGCACAGGTGCTGGAGAAGACGAACTGGCTCACGCCGTGCGCCTGCATGCGCTCGAGCAGCATCAGCGAGCCGACGACGTTGTTGCGCCAGTAGCGGCCGGGCTGACGAACCGATTCGCCGACTAGAGCCAGGGCGGCGAAGTGCAGGACGGCCTCGAAGCGACACTGTCCCAGTACGCGATCCAGACAGGCGGCATCCAGCAGGTCGCCGACGACTAGCCGGCCCTCGGGCACGGCAGCGCGATGGCCGGCCGACAGGTTATCGAACACCCAAACATCATGGCCGGCCTGCTGCAACAACCGAACCGTCGCGCTGCCAATGTAGCCTGCTCCTCCGGTGACGAGGACACGCATAGCGAATGGCTCCTCAGTTGGTGATGCCCTTGGTGATGGCTAGGAAGACATCTTCCAGATTGACCTCTTCCTCCTTGAAGGTCTTCAGTCGCAGGCCGTTGCGCAATAGCACATCGACCAAGAAGCTGCCATCCTCGACTCCGTTGGCTAGTGTGACACGCAGGCAATCGTGGTTGGTATCGTGTTCAACGGACAGGACGTTCATCTGGCCTTGGAGACACTCGCGGGCTCGTTCGTTGAGTCCGTTGGTGACGGCGACTTGATAAACGAGGTTCTTGCGGACGGCCTTGATGGCCGAGGCCACATCGCCATCAAAGAGCAACTGCCCGCGTTCGATGATGCCGATCTTGTTGCAGATGTCGGCCAGTTCGGGCAGGATGTGGCTGGAGACGAGGATGGTCTTGCCCATCTTGCGGAGTTCCTTGAGCAAAGCGCGCATCTCGATGCGAGCGCGGGGATCCAGACCGCTGGCCGGCTCGTCGAGCAGCAGCACCTGGGGATCGTGCAGCAACACGCGAGCCAGTCCCAGACGCTGCGTCATGCCGCGCGACAGGCTGGTGACCAGGGCATCACGCTTGTAGCCCAGATCGACGAGTTCGAGAACCTGCTCGCACTTCTGTTTGCGTGCCGGGCCGTCAATCCGGTAGGTGGCGGCGAAGAATTGCAGGTACTCGATGACCTTCATGTCGTCGTAAACGCCGAAGAAGTCGGGCATGTAGCCTATGATGCGACGAATCTCCTTGGCGTTGTTGTAGATGGAGTAGCCGCACACGGTCGCTTCGCCCCAAGTGGGGTTGAGCAGAGTGGCAAGAATGCGCATGGTCGTGGTCTTGCCGGCACCGTTGGGGCCGATGAAGCCGTAGACATCGCCGCGTTCCAACTTCAGCGTCAGCCGGTTGAGAGCGTATAGCTCGCCATACATCTTGGTCAGTTCGCGTGTCTCGATCATCGGCAGTTCTCGGGAGCTAACGATCCATTCATCGAATCGGGAAGAAAATACGCAGATACGTTTCTTGGCAGACGATGCCCGGCAACACAGGCCGACTGGTGCCGCTATCGGGCAGGCTGCCCAGCCACAGTTGTGTGGCCGTGGCGGGGTGGTCGGCCAGTAACTGGCCTTGGTCGGCCAATAGCAGCGTGCGAGCGACGACGATAGCTTCGTTGCGGTAACGCGGTCGGTCAGGCAAGGGAGCTTCGGGCAAAGCCCGCAATCGCCAAGAGGCATCCAGCCGTCGCAGTCCCGCGTTGCTCGACGGCGACTCAGCCAGGCGATAGAAGAGAATCGGCTTGATTAGAGCATAGGCCGATTGCGCCGCCTGATGGACGTTGATTGGTCGCCCCGAGGGAGCCACCGGCGTGCCCGGCGCGAGCGAGCTACTGCTGTGCATCCACTGGCTGATCTCGCGATTCTGGCCTTGAGCATCGGGCACAAAGACCGATTCAATCCGGCGTTGCTCTCCTGGTTCGAGCCGACCGATCGTCCACCAGCGATCGCGATAAAACAGGGAGACATCGAGCAGGGGCGTTTGCAGATTGTTGGTGAGTCGCCCGACCAGTCCATTGCCATCGCGAGCGCGGCGAAGGAAGCCCAACTCGTCGCGGAAGTCGAGAGGCGGCACCTCGGCCAACGGGGCACGCCAGTTCGCAGTGAAAGAGCGGGTGGCCCACACCGGGATAGGAACCTGGCGTAGGCCCGTTTGCTCATCGGCATACTGATAAGGACGACGGAACAGACTCTGCGAGCCGGCCCGCAAGGTTCGCTCGCCAGCCTCGAGTACCGTCACGACTGGGCCAGGCGTGTCGGCGGGGGCCGGCCTCGCCCAGACGGCGGCCGGTTCCACGCCCAGCGTGTAGCTCGCCACTCGCGGGCTGAACAGCGTGAACCACGAGGTGCCGTAGGTCTGCGGCTTCGCCTCGTGCATGTCCACATCGACCAGATCAACCTTGTTGATCCGCAACTGCTCGCCTTTGAGCGAATAGGCGGTCAGGTACGCCAGCACACTCACTCCGATAACCGTGAGCGGGAAGGTCATCCAAGTCCATTCGAGGCGTTTGAACAGTCGTTTAAGGACGAAGTAGTCGATTGGCCCGACCAGAGCCATGTAGACAAGCAGAAACAGAGCGACCCAGCCGAAGGACACTGGCGTGACCTCGGCGAAGGATTCCAGACCGCGTTGCAGGTTGGTTTGTAGAGCGTATTGAGCATCGGCCTCGAAAGCACGCGACAGGCTTGTTCCTTCAGCCTTGCGACTGCGGCGCGGCACAATCGAGCCAGCGATTTCAGCCTGCAAACGTGTCCAGAAGTCCTCTAGCCCCTCCCAGGCGGTGAAGGGCGGCGCGTCCAGATCGAAGGCTACCAGCAACACCCGACCCAGTCCCAGAGCGGCTTGCACCATCAGTGGCCGATCGCCCTCACGGATCAACACGTCCACTCCTGGGCCGGGAACCAGTGTCGCCACTTCCGCCTGCAACAGATGAGGCTTGTGGCCAGGCCGCTCGCTCCATTGCGAGAGAGTCGGCAAGGCTCGCACGGTCTGGCTGCCGGTGATACCGCAGTCCAGAACGGGCCATCGACGCAGCAACTCGGCGACCTGCTGGTAGTTGCGACCAACGGACAGAATCATCCGCCCGCCGCGCCGCAGCCATTCGAGCAGAGCTTCGCGACGAGTGGCTTGTTCGGGAGCAGCCAGTTGCTGCACCACCTCCTGCTTGCTAGTGGTCAGCACAACGACATCGACACCTTCGTAGCCGATCCAGCGATCGGGCAACTGATCGATCTGCTCGATGACGGCCAGATGTCGCTTACCTCGTTCCAGATTGGCGATTGCTTCCTTTTCGTCCGGCCTGTCGAGACGGTCGAGGAAGCGGCGAAGCGGCGACTGACCGCCGCCGACGGCCAGATAGACCATGTCCTGAAGGCCGACAACGGTATCGCGGTTTGCTTCTCGAGTGATGCGATTCAACGAGTCCAGGATACGACCATCCGCAGCCCGTTCGAGGTGGACGTGAAAGCTGACGCCATCGCCGCCGGGCACGATGTAGCCCAACACAGTGACGAGCCGATCGGGAGGCAATTCGGGCAGGTTCACGCTGGTTTGATAGCTGATCTGCTCGACATCGGTCGTCTCGATGCGGAGTCGGTAGGCACCTGCGGGACTGCCCTCTTGACCGCCGCGCAGGGTGACTGCGACGGGAGTCCACACGCCATTGCGACTGAGGCTGGCCGTTTGATCCAGGGGTAGCCCAATGCGAACGCTCTGGAGGCTGGGCGGTGTCTGGGCTGATGCCACAGCGGCGAGCAGGAACAGGGCGACGAGTGACGCTCTCAGGGTGCGCCGCTGCCCCACCCTAAACCTCCTCTGCGGAGGTTGCGACGGCGTGGCTTGCTGATCGTTCATTCTAGCCATGCGTTTGCGCTCCCAGAACTGGCATCATCAGCGATGGCCCCTGCCCATCCGCCGCCCATTTCATTCTTTTCTCCTCTGTGACCTCTGTGACCTCTGTGGCTCCACTTTCCCTTCTCTTCAGGGTTTGGCCTCGTTGCAGATGCAGGGTGTGGTAACGCATTTGGGACAGCCCTGACCATACTTGCTCGCGACGGCGGCATCGAGATCGATTCCGGCGATGTTGGCCAGCGTGGCCAGCCAAGCTAGGACATCGGCGAACTCAGCGGCTAGTTCGTCCTTCGGGCCGGAACGTAGAGCCGCTGACAACTCGCCCACCTCCTCCATGAACCACATGAAGGTGCCCTCGACCCCCCGGCGGCTATCCTTCGCTCCGTACAACTGACGTATCCGCTCTTGCAACTGGCCGAGTGTCACGCCTGTCTCGTCTCCGCTAGTCGGTTAGTTGTCGGCAAGCAACTCTTGCACACGTTTCAACTCGGCATTCTTGTTTTGCCCACGCAGCGAGCGGTAGAGAATCTCGCGAACTTCCTTGCTGGTCACGTCGATCTCTAGAGCCTGTCGGGCCGCCTTCTCGGCAGCGGCGTGGTTGTTCTGCTCAGAGAGCAAGCGTGCCAGCCGTGCCCGGCGGTCGAAGTCGTCGGCATCCATCGGGACGAGAGCTTGCAGCACGCTGATCTGCTTATCGGGAGCTTCCATTCGGGCGTAGACGCGGGCCAACTCTTGCAAGACTTCGCGGTCGTTCGGCTCGTGCTTGCGCAACGATTCCAGCACATCGGCAGCGCGAGTGAACTCGCCATTGTCGTAGTAGAGACGGGCCAGAGATTTGACGACCATCGGCTCGGGATTCTCGCGGTTGAGAGCGCGTTCGAGATATTGCCGGGCCTGTTTGGTGTCGGCGGCTCGTTCGGCCAGGCGAGCCAGCACATACAGTGCCCGGGGCTGATCGGCCTTGACCTCCAAGGCCGCCTCAGCGAGCTTGCGTGCCTCGGCACGCTGCGTGTTCAGCAGACGCAGTGCCAGTTCCCCCGCCACGTCCGCATCGCGGGGGTTCTTCTTATACTCCGCTTGCAACTCCTTGAGGGTTCGCCGTTTTTCGCCCGCTCGCTTGCCACGCAGTTCGGCGACGAGCTTCTCCAGATAGTCGCGATAGCCCTTCTCAAATTCGGCTCGCTCGACTCCGCACACTTCCTTGAGAGCCTGCGTGACGTTCTTGCCTGCCGCGAAGGCAGCGAGCATCTGGCCGATGGCCTTGTCGCCGTGCGTCTTTTCGATGTACTCGACGTACAACTGAGCCTGACAATAGGCCAGTTGCCACTCCATCGGATCGCGCGGGCGAATGAAGCCCAGGTCGATGGTGTCGAGGTTGAGCAAGGTCGGTGCGTCGCCCTGCTTGCCCGCTGCGGTGACGCGATCGATGAGCATCTGATTCCACGACGGCGGACGTGGGAAGCCCTCGTTGCTGACCGCCAGCCCTTCGGTGAACCAGTGTGGCACCAGGAAGTTCGTCTGGGCCAGGTTGAAGATGTGAACGACCTCATGGCGGAGAACTCGACCCCAGTTGAAAGGCTTGCGAACCGGCTCGCCCTTGCTGTTCTTCTCGTTGGGAGAGACGAGCGTGATGACCTTACCAGTGCAGGCTCCGATGGTGTGCAGGTCGGGCAGAGCTACCGTGCGGCCGGAGAACATGTCATGGCTGCGGAACAACTCGACGGGAATAGGGCCTTCGGGACGGTAGGCGAACTTGTTCGCCAGATCCTCGTAGATGTCCTCGAGCGTCTCGGCCATGTAGCGCGCCAGGGCAGCATCGCGGCGCGGGTCGTAGCGGATCAGGAAGTGCCGAGTGCGTATCTCCTTGTACTCGCTGAGGTGTTGCAGCACCTTGCGCATGTTGGAGACGCGGACGTTGAAGCGGTCGGCCTGGAAACCCTTTTCGAGCAACTCGGCGGCTTCTTTTTCCCTGCCCAGCCGCATGTACAGCAATCCCAGGGCATTGGCCGGGCCGGGCAATTCGGGCCAGGCTTTGGCAGCCTGCTGGAAGAAGCGTTCGGCCAGGCTGAAGCGTCGGCGTTCTTCCAGGCGTTCGCCCAGGGCGAAGTAGAACACGGCCGGCCTGGGATTGCGTTGCTCGACAGCAGCGACCACTGCAT
>Ga0308411_10001705_pt1 | contig 15057 bp, 13 predicted proteins | sample HotsprottomLayer_2_FD_203530 | JGI IMG/M metagenome (GOLD analysis project Ga0308411, IMG submission 203530) | Hot spring phototrophic mat microbial communities from Octopus Spring, Yellowstone National Park, Wyoming, United States -... | ecosystem: Environmental > Aquatic > Thermal springs >...
CTTCCGATCTGCCCGCGCGGAGGCGCTTCCGGCGGCCCTGCCGACGCGCGTGGTGACCGCGCCGACGCGCGCTTCGGCGAAGCGCCGCGTCCGCGTCTCGAGGGTCCTGCCCTGCTTCACCAGGGCGTCGAACACTTTCGCGCCCTCCTCCTGCGCCTTCGCGAAGGCGCCCAGCCCGGCGAGCCAGATCTGTTGTGCGGAGCTGCGGATCGTACCGGCGAGCTCCTTGTCGGGGCCGTCCCCGGCCAGCGCCTTCAGCTTCTTGCCCATCGCCATCGCCTCCTGTTCGCGAGTCGGTTGCACCGCCCGCCGCCATACGGCGGACCCGCTCGCAGTCTAGGTCCTTCGCGTAGAGCCGACACACTAAATCCGGGGCCGGTGGCGGCCCCGGGAATATAATCGCGCGCTCGCGACGGCGGCGCTCCGGGGCCGCGCGACGCGCAGAAGAACGGGGCAACGGAGGGCACGAGGATGCACTACTTCGTCACCGGCGCGACCGGCTTCATAGGCAGGCGGCTCGTTCGCAAGCTGCTCGAACGCAAGGGGACAGTGGTGCATTTCCTGGTGCGCGAGAAGTCCGCCAAGCGCGTCGCCGCCCTGCTCGAGTACTGGGGCGTGGACAAGACCCGCGCGGTCGCGGTCCACGGCGACCTCGCCCTGCCCGGCCTCGGCGTTCCTGCCGCCGAGCGGCGCAAGCTGGAGGGCCGGATCCGGCATTTCTTCCACCTGGCCGCGGTGTACGACCTGAAAGCCGACGAGGAATCGCAACGCCTCGCCAACGTCGAGGGCACGCGCAACGTCGTGATGTTCGCGAACGACATCGGCGCCGGCTGCTTCCACCACGCCAGCTCGATCGCCGCCGCCGGCCTGTACGAGGGCGTGTTCCGGGAGGACATGTTCGAGGAGGCCGAGAACCTCGACCATCCGTATTTCGCCACCAAGCACGAGTCGGAAAGAATCGTGCGCGAGGACTGCCAGGTCCCGTGGCGCATCTACCGGCCCGGGCTGGTGGTCGGGGACTCGCGCACCGGCGAGATGGACAAGATCGACGGCCCCTATTACTTCTTCAAGCTCATCCAGCGCATGCGCCAGCTGCTCCCGCCCTGGATGCCCACCATCGGCCTCGAGGGCGGCCGGATCAACATCGTCCCGGTGGACTTCGTCGTCGACGCGATGGACTACATCGCCCACAAGAAGGGGCTGGACGGCAAGTGCTTCCATCTGGTGGACCCTGCGCCCAGACGCGTCGGCGAAGTGCTGAACATCTTCGCCAAGGCCGGCCACGCGCCGTCGATGTCGCTGTACGTCAACGCGGCGCTCTTCGGGTTCATCCCACGCGGGATCAAGAAGGGCCTGATGGCGTTGACCCCGGTCAGGCGAATCCGCAACGCGGTGCTGAAGGACCTCGGGCTGCCGGAGGACATCCTCACCTTCGTCAACTATCCCACCCGGTTCGACTGCCGCGAGGCGGCGGCCGCCCTCAAGGGCTCGAACATCGAGGTGCCGCCGCTCGAGACCTACGCCTGGCGCCTGTGGGACTACTGGGAACGCCATCTCGATCCCGACCTGCTGATCGACCGCACCTTGAGAGGCCAGGTGCGCAACAAGGTGGTGCTGATCACCGGCGGGTCGTCCGGGATCGGGCTCGCCACCGCCCACAAGGTCGCCGCGGCCGGAGCGACCACGATCATCGTCGCGCGCGACCCGGAGAAACTGGCCGAGGCGAAGGCGGCGATCGAACGCGAGGGCGGGAGCGTGATCGCCTATTCGGCCGATGTCTCCGACGCCACCCAGTGCGCCGAGCTGGTGCGCAGAATCGAGGACAACCACGGCGCAGTCGACATCCTGGTGAACAACGCCGGGCGATCGATCCGCCGGGCGATCGAGAACTCCTTCGATCGCTTTCACGACTTCGAGCGCACGATGTCGGTCAACTACTTCGGCGCGCTGCGCCTCACGCTCGGCCTGCTGCCGCTGATGATCAAGAAGCGTCGCGGGCACGTGATCAACATCTCGTCGATCGGCGTGCTCACCAATGCGCCCCGGTTCTCGGCGTATGTCGCATCGAAGGCGGCGCTCGACGCCTGGACCCGTTGCGCGGCTTCCGAGTTCGCAGACGTCGGCATCCAGTTCACCACGATCAATATGCCGCTGGTGAAGACGCCGATGATCGCGCCCACCAAGATCTACGACAGCGTGCCGACGCTCACCCCGGACGAGGCCGCGGATCTGGTGGTGGAGGCGATCGTCTACAAGCCGGTGCGCATCGCCACTCGGCTCGGCATCTTCGGCGAGGTCCTGCACGCGGTGCTGCCGCGCATCGCCCAGATCATCATGAACACCACGTTCCGGATGTTCCCGGATTCGGCCGCGGCGCTCGGCAAGCGCGAGGAGACCACCCCGCAGGCCACTCCGGACATGATCGCCGTGTCCAACCTGATGCGCGGCATCCACTTCTAGCCATGACCGCCCGCCCCAAACCCGGCGACCCCGCCCCCGACTTCGCCGGCGAGACCACCGACGGCAGCCGCGTCGCCCTCGCGGACTTCCGTGGCCGGAAGCTGGTGCTGTACTTCTACCCGATGGACGACACGCCCGGATGCACCGCGCAGGCGTGCAGCCTGCGCGACCACAACGCCGAGATCGGCGCCCGCGGCGCGGCGATCCTGGGCGTGTCGGCGCAGGACGCCGAGTCGCACCGCAGGTTCACCGCCAAGCACAAGCTCAATTTCCCGCTGCTCGCCGACACCGATCGCGCCGTCGCGCGCGCCTACGGCGTGCTCGGCAGCGGCCTGGGCGGAACGCTGCGCGGCATGCTCGGCATGGCCGAGCGGGTCACCTTCATCATCGACGAGAACGGCCGCATCGCGCACGTCATCGATGCGCCCGACACGCGCAACCACGCTGCGCAGGTGCTGAAGCTGCTCTAGCCGTCGGCGAGCGAGTGCGCCACGATCTCGGCGACCGCCGCAGAAAGGAGGAGCGAGAGGTGCCCGATGCCGGCGAGCGGCACGTTGCGCGCCGCCGCGTGGGCACCGCTCGACTGCGGGGCGACGAAGTTGTCGTGGTGGCTGTAGATCGAGACGAACGGCACCCCGAGCCCGCGCTCGTCGGCGGCGAGCGCCGCGAGCCAGTCCGATCCCGGCTCCATCTGCCGGGCGTTCGCACCCGGACCGAGCCGCGCGTGCGCGCTGCCGTGATGGGGCGACCCGAGCGTCACCACGCTAGCGACGTGCCCCGGGCCGCGCTCGCGCAGGTAGGCGCGCACCGCGAGCCCACCCATGCTGTGCGCGACCAGGTGCACGGCGTGCGCGCCGCTCGCCTCCCGCAGCGCCTCGATCCCGCGCGCGAGCGGCTCGATCCACTGCTCGATGGGCCCGTACACCGGCTCGAGCGTCACCGCCCAGGCGTTCCAGCCGCCGCGGCGCAGCCGGCGCACGAGCGCCCAGCCGGCGGCGCGGTTGCATGCGTAGCCATGCACGAAAAGCACCGGCGGCCGATCGCCTCGTCCTTTGGGCGGCGGGGCGGGCCCCATCGTCAGTCGCTCGAACGGCTGGAGGACGCTGTACACCACGAGCATGGCGCCGATCTCGCGCAGGAGGTGCGGCAGCAAGGCGACCGCCGACCGGTGCAGCGCTGGCGGCACCGGACTTCGATACCGCCAGGCCACGACGTAGGTCGCGAGCGCGAAGGCGATCCGCCAGCCGAGGGCGATCGATGCCAGCAGCGCGGCGGCGGCCACGACTCGCCAGCCGGCGCCCAGGACGAGCCAGGCGCCTGCGGCCACGTAGCCGGCGAGCTCCAACGCGAGCGCGAGCAGGAGGCGTCGCGCGAGCACGCCGCTCAAGTTCCCGCAGCGGCAGGCCGCGCGGCGAGCCGCTCGGCAAGCGCCGCGGCGTTGCGCGCGGTGAGCGCGTAGATCGTCAGCTGGGGGTTGGCGCCCAGGCTGGTGGGGAACACCGAGCCGTCGTGCACCGACACGTTGGCGAGGTGGAAGTGCCGGCCAAGCGTGTCAACGACGCCACGGCGCGGCTCGGAGGCCATCGCGCACCCGCCCATCACGTGAGCCGACACCAGCCGCGCGAGGAGCGGCTCGAGCGGCAGGCTGGCGATCGCCGCCTGCGCCTCGCGCCACGACGCGTACGGCGTCGCCCGCTCGTGCACCGGGAGCACGCGCTCGGCGCCGGCGGCGAACTGGAGCTCGGCCATCGCGAGCAACGCCCGGCGCACGCCGTCCCACAGGTACGGAGTGAGCGGGTAGGCGAGCACCGGCGAACCGTCGCCACGCAGGCCGACGCTCCCGCCCGGACTCGCCGGATGGAAACCGTCCCGAAGCAGCGCGATCTGGGCGTGCGCGCGGGGGAAATCGGCCATCAGCGCGGCGTGCGCGGTGCCGAAGCCCTGGAGCGTCATCGCGAACAGCACCGGGTGCAGCGGCGGCACCTCGAGCTTGAAGCCGATCGGGCCGTCGATCGGCAGGTTGTCGAGGTAATGGTCCGAGAACACGGTCTGCGGCGCGCCGGCGTGCCCGCGGACCGGCTGTGGCATCACCGCCGCCGAGATGACCGTCGGGTGCAGGAAGGTCCGCCGCCCGACGTTGCGATGCGGATCGGGCGCGCCGCTGCGCAACAGCAGCGCCGGGGTCCCGATCGCGCCGGCGGCGAGCACGTAGTGGCGGGCGCGCAGCACGATCCGCGCGCCGGACGGTACGACGCCCAGCGGATCGAGCGCGCTGCACTCCAGCCGAACGGCGCGATCGCTGGCGAGGATCAGGCGGTCGGCACGCGCGCGGCAGACCAGGCGTGCGCCGCGGTCGAGCGCCGCCGGGAGCGTAGTGACCAGCATCGACTGCTTCGCGTTGGTGGGACAGCCCATCCCGCAGTAGCCGATGTTCCAGCAGCCCCGCACGTTGCGCGCGATCCTCCCGGTGGCGACCCCGAGCCGCGCCGCGCCACGCCGCAGGAGATCGTTGTTCTCGTTCGGCGGCACCGTCCAGGGCGCGATCCCGAGGCGCGCCTCCATGCGCGCAAACCACGGCTCGAGCGCCGCCTCGGACAGACCCTCCAGCGCGAGCGCGGTGCGCCAGTAGTCGAGCGTGGCGCGTGGGGTGCGGAAGCTCGAGGTCCAGTTGACCGTCGTCGACCCGCCGACCGCGCGGCCCTGCAGGATCGTGATCGCCTTGTCGAGCGTCTTCCGCGCGGCCGATTCCTGGTAGAGCTGCGGGTACGCATCGGCTTCCATCATCCTGAAGTCCGACGAGCTGCGCAGCGGACCCTCCTCCACCAGCACCACGTCGAGCCCCGCGGCGGTCAGCACCTCGGCGGTGACGCCGCCCCCGGCGCCGGTCCCGACGATCACCACGTCGGTCTCGAGCGCGAGGTCGCGCGCCAGCCGCGACGCATCGACCACCTTCCAGCCGGACGCGAGCCCGGCACGGATCGGATCGTGGATCATCCGACCTCGGGCGGCCCGGGGTAGCCAATCGCGCCCCAGGCGTCGGGGCGCGCGTACCACGCCGCGAGGACCAGTTCGTGCAATGCGTGGTAGCCCTGCTGCAGCAGCGCCCAGCGGCTGAACCGCCAGCGATCCAGGAACGCCTCGACATCGGCCGCAGGCGCCGAGCGCCACGGTGCGGCGATCCCGGCGAGCCCCCGCCGGCCGGGCCATGAGGCGAGCAGTGCGAGCAGCTGGCGCACCTCGCGCTGCAGGTGCGGCGGCAGGCCGCTCACCGCCCGGTCGATGCTGGCGATCACCGCCGCCTGATCGGCGCGCGCGGCGGCGGTTCCGGCCAGGATCACCGGCGCCACCGCGGCGAGCACTTCGCGGTCGGACGCATCGAGGACTAGCGGCGGCTCGTTCGCGGCCGCGGGCCGATAGACCCGCTCGGCCCGCCCGACGGCGGCAGCGGCGAGGATTAGCGCGCCGGCCACGCCGAATCTAAGGAAGGTCCGCCGCGTGACCATCAGCGCAGGAGCAACGCCACGAGGCGCTCGGAAAGACGGCTGTAGGGCGGATTGAAGAGCGCCATCGCATTCAGCCGCGACTGGCGGAACACCGCTTTCACGTTCGAGCAGGCAAGGAAGCCCTCGCGGCCGTGATAGCGACCCATCCCGCTCGGGCCGACCCCGCCGAACGGGAGGTCGTCCTGGGCAATGTGGACGAGGGTGTCGTTGATGGTCACGCCGCCGGCCGTCGTGCCAGCGAGGACCGCGTCGATGCGCGCCTGGTCGCGCTCGAACAGGTAGAGCGCAAGCGGCCGCGGGCGGGCGTTGACGTATGCCAGGGCAGCGGCGAAGTCGTCGTAGCCGACCACCGGCAGCAGCGGCCCGAAGATCTCCTCGCGCATGATGCGGCAATCGTCGGGTGCGTCGAGCAGCAGCGCCGGCGGCAGGCGGCGCGAGGCCGGATCGGGCCGCGCGTCGGCGGGCGCGAGCGGCACCACTTCCGCGCCGCGCGCGCGCGCCTCGTCCAGGTACCCGACGAGCCGCGCGTAGTGACGGTCATCGATGATCGAAGCGTAGTCGGGCGAGCGCATCGGGTCGGGATAGAGGCGCGCCACCACCGCGCGCATGGCGGCGACGAAGTCGTCGCGGCGAGAGCGCGGGACGAGCGCGTAGTCCGGCGCGATGCAGGTCTGGCCCGCGTTCACGAGCTTGCCCACCGCGATGCGCTCGGCGGCCGCGGCGAGCGGGTAGCCGGGGCCGACGATCGCCGGCGACTTGCCGCCGAGCTCGAGCACGACCGGGGTCAAGTGGTCGGCGGCGGTGCGCATCACCGCCCGCCCGACCTCAGTCGAGCCGGTGAAAAGCAGGTGGTCGAACGGCAGCGCGGCGAACGCGCGACCGGCCTCGGCGTCCCCGGTCACGATCGCCACTTCGTCGGCGGGGAACCTGGCGCGGACCAGCTCGTCGAGGAGCGCCGCGGTGCGTGGCACGAGCTCCGACATCTTGACCATCGCGCGGTTGCCGGCCGCGAGCGCGCCCACGAGCGGGCCGATCGCGAGGTAGATCGGGTAGTTCCAGGGCACGATCACGCCGACCACGCCGAGCGGCTGCGCGATCACCCGCGAGCGGCCGGGCAGGAACCAGAGCGAAGTGCGGCGGCGCTGCGGCGCCATCCAGCGGCGCAGATGGCGCCGTGCGTGCTTGATCGCCTGCAGGCTCGGGAAGAGCTCGAGCAGGCGCGTCTCGTGCGCCGGGCGATGGCCGAAGTCGGCCGACACCGCGTGCGCGAGTGCCGTCGCGTTGTCGCGCAGCATCGTCTCGAGCACCGCCAGGCGCCGATCGCGCTCGGCGTGCCGTGGATTCGGGTCGCGCGCGAAAGCCGTTCGCTGCGTCTCGAAGATACGGCGCAGCGGCCCGGTTTCGTGTGGCGCCGACGCGGGCAGGACCAAGTTCAAGCACGCCTCGATTGCCGCCAAGATGCCGGCGATTCTATGCGCCGCAGATAGAAGCGGGCTTCTAATCGTCCTGCGCGGTGCGCGGGTCCGCGGCTCCTATAATCGGGTTCGATGACCGCTTCCCTCGCCGGCAAGCCGCACCTCGCCGAACGGCTGCACGCTGAGGTCGCGCGGGTCCGCGAGCTGCGGGCGAGTGCGCGCGCCGACCCGGCGGTGGCGCAGGACCGCCTGCTCGTGCGCGCCTGGCAGGCCGATCGGCTCGCCCGCACCTATCCGGACCTGCTCGCAAGCCCCCGTTTCGGCCCGGCGGCGGCGTTCTTCCTGTCCGACCTGTACGGTCCCAAGGACTTCGCCGAGCGCGACGAGGCGGTGGCGCGGATCGTGCCCACCCTCGCCGCGCTGCTGCCGGCCGGCGCGCTGGAGACGATCGCGCTCGCGGTCGAGCTCGACGCGCTGTCCGAGGCACTCGACCAGCGGCTCGCCCAGACCCTGCGCGCCGGCCAGCCGAACGCGGCCGCGCTCGAGCTGTCGGAAGCGGCGTACGCGGCGGCCTATCGGCGCGGGTCGAAGGCCGACCGTGAGCGTCAGATCGAACTCGTCGGCCGAATCGGTTCCGGCCTCGACCGGGTGGCACGCAAGCCGCTGATCGCGGGCGCGCTGAAGCTGATGGCCGCCCCCGCCTACGCCGCCGGCCTCGGCGCGCTGCACGAATTCCTCGCCGGCGGGTTCGCGGCCTTTCGGCACATGCGCGGCGCCGACGAGTTCCTCGCGATCATCGCCGCCCGCGAGACCGCGATCAATGAGCGGCTGTTCGCCGGCCACCCGCGGCCGTTCGACCTGCAGCACCCCTAGGGAGCGACCGAAAGATGGGCGAACCCTGGCTCGCGAGCTATCCCGCCCATTCCGATCTCGGCGTCACGCTGAGCTATCGCGACCTCGAGCGGCTGAGCCGCGACTTCGGCGCGCTGCGGGCGGGGATGACCGTGGTCAACGCGAACCCGCTGTACACGCCGCGCGAGCCCGAGCACCAGCCCGAGGACTCCGGCGCCGGAGCGATCGTCGTGGTCGAGAATTTCGCGACCACGCTGCAGCACGTGCTGGAGCGGACCGACGTCGGGGCGGGGGTGACCAACTCGACGCGGAGTACGACGGCACCATCGGCCTGCCGATCCCGTCCACCGAGGTGCGGATCGTGAGCCAATCGATGGCGCCGCTGCCGCCGTTCGACGGCAGGCGGCCGGTCGAGGACTGCACCGGAGAGATCTGCATGCATCCGCGGACCGCAGGTGATGAAGGGCTACTGACGCAAGCCCGCCGAGACCGCTCAAGTGCTCGCGCCCGACGGCTGACTGAAGACCGGCGATGTCGGGTTCATGGACGCGAAGGGCTACGTCACGATCACCGACCGCAAGAAGGACATGATCCTCGTCTCGGGCTTCAACGTGTATCCGAATGAGGTCGAGGGCGTGGTCGCGCTGCACCCGGGCGTGCTCGAGTGCGCGATCGTCGGGGTACCCGACGCGAAATCGGGCGAGGCGGTCAGCGGGCTGCGAGACGAAAAGACCGGCGCGTGATGGCCTAGACCGAGCGGTCTAGACCGCCGGAAAGCCCGGTCGTGATTCCGCGCGCAGCGTTTTTTCGCAGCGCCGGCATGAGGTTAGCCATGCGCGGGCGAACGCGGGCAGCCGGAGCCTCAGCACAACGTCATATTGAAGTCCGCACGGCGCTTGCCTATAGTTTCGCCAACGGAGTTCATCGCCTTGCAACGCGCCGGGCGTAGCGTCCAGGCGCTGGGTTACCTCCGAGAGCGCTGGTCATCGCGCTCTTCCTCCCTGTTGACGGCCCTCCGGGCCGTCTTTTTTTCCCCGCCGGACCAAACCTCGGCCATGATCCGGGCTGGCCATGCAGCTCGCGTTCCTCGGCGCCGCCGGAGAAGTCACCGGCTCCTGCTATCTCGTGGAGGCGGACGCGGTGCGCTTTCTCGTCGACTGCGGGCTGTTCCAGGGCGGACGCGAGGCCGACGCGAAGAACGCCGCCGCTTTCGCCTTCGACCCGACCGCGCTCGACTTCGCGCTCGTCAGTCACGCCCACCTCGACCACTGTGGGCTGCTCCCGCGGCTCGCCGCCGCCGGTTTCGGCCGCGCGATGCACACCACCCGGGCCACCGCGGACCTGCTTCCGGTGATGCTCCGCGACGCCGCCTTCATCCAGGAGCGGGAGGCGGCATGGCAGCGCGCGCGGGCCGGCCGGCGGGACGGCGCCGACGCGTTCGCGCCGTTGTACACCCAGGCCGACGCCGAGCGGGCCTGCGCCTTGCTAGAGGGCCATCCGTACGACGTCGAGTTCGCGCCGCACCCGGCGGTGCGGGTTCGGCTGCGTGAGGCTGGCCACATCCTCGGCGCGGCGATCATCGAGGTGTGGGTCGCCGAGCGCGGCCGCGAAACGAAGCTCGTTTTCTCCGGCGATCTCGGGCAGCCCGGTCGCCCGCTGGTGCGCGACCCGGCTTCGATCGACGAAGCCGATGTCCTGCTCGTCGAATCGACCTATGGCGATCGCAACCACCGGTCGATGCAGGCCACGATCGACGAGCTGGTCGAGGTGGTCGGCGAGACCTTCGACCGCCGCCGCGGCAACCTGGTGGTGCCGGCGTTCGCGCTCGGCCGCACCCAGGAGCTCATCGTGCTCCTCGGCGAGCTGGTCCGGACCGGGCGCCTCGGCCCGCTCAACGTGTTCGTGGACTCGCCGCTCGCGACCGCGGCCACCGAGGTCACGCTGAAGCACGCCGACCTGCTCGACGAGACCGCGCGGCGGGTCCTCCGCCAAACGCTCGCGGGCGAGCTCGCCCTGCGCGTGCGCTTCACCGAGGACGTCGAGGATTCGAAGGCGCTGAACAGTATCCGCTCCGGCGCCCTGATCATCGCGGCGAGCGGGATGTGCGATGCCGGGCGGGTCAAGCACCACCTGCTGCACAACCTCGGTCGCGCCGAGTGCGCGGTGCTGATCACCGGCTTCCAGGCCCAGGGGACGCTCGGGCGCCGCATCGTGGACGGCGCCACGACGGTGCGGATCTTCGACGAGGAGGTCCCGGTCCGCGCGCGCGTCCACACTCTCGGCGGCCTGTCTGCGCACGCCGGTCAGGACGCCCTGCTGCGCTGGCTCGGCGGCTTCCGTCGGCGGCCCCGGCGGGTGTTCGCGGTGCACGGCGAACCGGCGGCGGCGGCGCGCTTCGCGCAGGCGGTGGCGGACCGGTTCGGCTGGACGACCGGGCTCCCGACACGCGGCCAGCGCTTCCGCGTCTAGGGCGCCGCGTCGAGCCGCCGCACTAGCGCTGCAGCACGTAGCGCCCCGGCGCCGCGTCGAGCGGCGGCAACCCGCGCTCCGGCGCGCCCATCGGCGGCGGCGGACCGAGCCCGCTCGAGTGCGCCGCGAGCCAATGCGCCCATTCGGGCCACCAGGAGCCGGGCTTCACCGGCGTGGCGGCGAACCAGGTGTCCGGATCGACGTAACGCTCGTCGGGGGCGTGCGTGGCGACCCGATACTCGCGCCGCGACGTCGCCGGCGGATTCACCACCCCGACGTTGTGGCCGCCGCTGGTCAGCAGGAAGGTCACCTCGGTGTCGGTGTAGAGATGGATCTTGTAGACCGACCGCCACGGCGAGACGTGGTCGCGCTCGGTGCCGACCACGAACAGCGGCGCGCGGATGTCGGTCAGCGCGATCGGTCGCCCCGCCACCATGTAGCGGCCTTCGGCGAGATCGTTGTCGAGATACAGGCTGCGCAGGTACTCGGCATGCATCCGGTAGGGCATCCGCGTCGCGTCGGCGTTCCAGGCCATCAGGTCGGTCACCGGCTCGCGGCTGCCGAGCAGGTACTCCTGCACCATGCGCGACCACACCAGGTCCTTCGAGTTGAGCAGGCGGAACGCGCCGGCCATCTGCCTGCCGTCCAGGTAGCCGCGCTCCCACATCAGGTCCTCCAGATACGCGATCTGCGACTCGTCGATGAACAGCGCGAGCTCGCCCGGTTCCTCGAAGTCGGTCTGCGCGGCGAGAAGCGTCACCGTGCCGAGACTCGCGTCGCCCTCGCGCGCGAGCGTCGCAGCGGCGATCGCGAGCAACGTCCCGCCGAGGCAGTATCCGACACCGTGCACCCGGCGATCGGGCGCGACCTTCCCGACCGCCTCCAGGGCCGCCAGCACGCCGCTCGTCAGGTAGTCGTCCATGCCCAGGTCGCGGTCGCGGGCGTCGGGGTTCTTCCACGACAGGATGAACACGGTGTGCCCGCGGTCGACCAGGTACTTCACCAGCGAGTTCTCGGGCCGCAGGTCGAGGATGTAGTACTTCATGATCCACGACGGCACGATGAGCACCGGCTCGGCGAAGGTCTGCGGCGTCGTCGGTGCGTACTGCAGCAGCTCGGCGAGGTGGTTGCGCAACACCACCCGGCCGGGCGTCAGCGCGAGATCGCGCCCCACCACGAAGTCTTCGCCGGCGTGCGCGCCGTTGCGGCCGGCGGCGATCCGCACCGCGTCGTTCCACCAGTTGTAGGCACCCTGCCAGAGATTCATCCCGCCGCTGGAGACCGTCGCGTGCAGCACTACCGGATTCGACCAGAGGAAGTTCGACGGGGCGATGGTATCGAGCAGCTGGCGCGTGACGAACTCCACCACCTGCTCGTGGTGGCGCGAGACCCCGTGAACGCCGGTGGTCGCGTTGTGCGCCCATTGCTGTGCGAGCAGGAAGGCCTGGTAGTAGAAGTTGAACGGGAACGTCTGCCAGCGCGGGTCGCGGAATCGGCGGTCCTGCGCGAGCGGCTCGATGCACGGCTGCGCCGCCTCGGCGCGGGGGTCGAGCTGCGCGCGCGCCCACTGCGCGCCGTAGAGCATCAGCCGGTGCCACTTGCGCGCGGCCTTGGCCGCCAGCCACTGCTGCTTGCCCGGCGCGAGCGCGAGGTGCGCGGCCCAGTCGAAATAGCACTTCGCCAGCGCGAGCGGCGACACGCCCTGCCAGACCGTGGCGAGCCCGACGTTGACCATGCGGTCGAAGTTGAGGACCGGCGCCTGCTCGCTGTCGAGGTCGAACGGACTCACTCGCCCACCTGCACGCCGGACCAGTAGAAGTAGGCCTCGCGCCGGCCGACTGCCGGCACGTCGAGCGATCGGTGCTGGACGACCTCGCCGAAGGTGAGCGTGAGCTGGTAGCGCCCGGGCGGCAGCCGCGCGAGCAGCCACGGCCCGTCGAGGCGGGTCTCGATCACCGGCGCGCCGCCTGCGGTGCGCACCAGGAGCGACACGTCGGCGAGGTAGGCACCGGAGCCCGCCGCCGCGGTCACGATGCGCACGTTGTGGTCGGGGAGGAGCAAAATCAGCTCGGCGCGCTCCTCGCCGGTGATGCCGCCGCTCACCCAGCGCACGGTGCCCACCTCGCGCACCACTGGTTGCCCGAGCGCGCTCGCCCCCAGCAGGAGCGAGGCGGCGATCGCGACGACCGCTTTCACGCTCGCCCTCAAGCGCGTTGCCCTCCCCCGGTGCGGCTCACGGCCTTGCGCGCAGCACTGCGCCGGTTGGCAGCGGCCGGCCGCCGGCCGGCCAAGTGCTGCCGGAGCGCGGCGAGCGAGCGGGTGTTGAGCAGGTCGCCGGCGGCGAGCCAGCCGCGCCGCGCCTGGCCGATGCCGTACGCGAGGTGCGCGAAATCGTCGGCGCCATGGGCGTCCGAGTTGACCGCGACGAGCGCGCCCTCCTCGCGCGCGAGCCGCGCGTGGACGTCATCGAGATCGAGCCGGTCCGGATGGGCGTTGATCTCCAGCGCGACGCCGCGCGCTTTCGCCCGCCGGATCACCGCCTGCATGTCGAGCTCGCTCGGGGCGCGCTCGTCGATCAGCCGGCCGCTCGGGTGGGCGAGAACGCTCACGTAGGGGTTGTCGAGCGCCCGCAGCACGCGCTCGGTCTGCCGCGCGCGCGGCAGACCGAGCTGGGTGTGGACCGCCGCGACGACGACGTCGAGCCGCGCGAGCGCGCCGTCGGGCAGATCGAGCGAGCCGTCCTCGAGCACGTCCACCTCGATGCCCTTGAGGAGGGTGATCCCGGTCAGCGCGGCGTTCAGCCGGTCGATCTCGTCGAGCTGCTTGAGCAGGCGCACCGGATCGAGCCCGCGCGCCTGCCGCTCGCGCTGCGAGTGCTCGGTGATCGCGATGTACTCCAGTCCGCGCGCCTGCGCGGCGAGCGCCATCTCCTTCAGCGTGCCGCGTCCGTCGGAGGCCTTGGTGTGCACGTGCAGGTCGCCGCGCAGGTCCTCGAGCGCGACCAGGCGCGGCAGCTCGCCGCGCGCTGCCGCTTCCAGCTCGCCGCGGTCCTCGCGCAGCTCCGGCGGGATCCACGGCAGGCCGACCGCCTCAAACACCGACTCCTCGGTCGCGCCGGCCACCTGCCGCGCGCCCTTGAATACCCCGTACTCGTTCAGCTTGAGCCCGTGCGCCTGCGCGAGCCGCCGCACGGCGATGTTGTGCGCCTTGGACCCGGTGAAGTAGTGCAGCGCCGCCCCGAAGCTCGCGGGCGGCACGACGCGCAGGTCCACCTGCAGCCCCGACTGCAGCACCACGCTCGACCGCGTGTCGCCGTGGGCGAGCACTTCGCGCACCTCCGGGTAGCGCACGAAGCGCTCCATGACCGGCGCCGCCGCCTCGGTCGTCGCGAGCACGTCGATGTCGCCCACCGTCTCCTTCATGCGGCGGAAGCTGCCGGCCAGCACCACCTCGCGCACGCCGGGCGCCGCCCGCAGGTAGGCGGCCAGCGGCTCCGCGTACTGGGCCGCGACCGCCAGCTTGAACCGGCGCGTCTGGCCGAGCCGCGCCTGGACGGCCTCGGCGATCCGGCGCTCGGTCTTGTCGCCGAACCCGGGAATCGCCTTCACCCGTCCCGTGCGCGCGGCTTCGAGGAGCTGTGGCAGCGTGGTGATGCCGAGCGTGTCGTGGAGGGTCTTGACGCGTTTCGGCCCGAGGCCGGGGATGCGCAGGAGCTCGGTGATCGCCGCCGGCAGCTCGCGCCGCAGGCGGCCGAGGAGCGCGCAGCTGCCGGTGGCGGCGATCTCCTCGATCTTGGCTTGCAGGTCGGCGCCGATTCCCGGCAGCTTGGGCAGCGGCCGGCCGGCCGCGAGCGTAGCGGCGACGTCGAGCCGCAGGTCGCCCACGGTGCGGGCGGCGTTGCGGTAGGCGCGGACGCGGAACGGGTTCGCGCCCTCGATCTCGAGCAGATCGGCGATCTCCTCGAAGACGCGGGCGATGTCGGCGTTGTGGACCGGCACTCGGGAAGCCTAGCGCGGGCCGGCCTGGGCCGGTTGACGCCGGTCAAGCCGCCGCGCGCTCTCCAGGGGCGAGCAGCGCGGTGCGCACGGCGTCGTCCACCGTCTCCAGCCAGACGAACTGCAGCCGTTCGCGCGCGCCCTCCGGCACGTCCTGCAAGTCCTTGCGGTTGCGCGCAGGGAGCATCACCGTGCCGATGCCGGCCCGCATCGCGGCCAGCACCTTCTCCTTGATGCCGCCGACCGGCAGCACCAGGCCGCGCAGCGAGATCTCGCCGGTCATCGCGACGTCGTGGCGCACCGGGCGGTCGGCCAGCAGCGAGGCGAGCGCCATGAACATCGCCACCCCGGCGCTCGGGCCGT
>Ga0308411_10001707_pt1 | contig 15054 bp, 9 predicted proteins | sample HotsprottomLayer_2_FD_203530 | JGI IMG/M metagenome (GOLD analysis project Ga0308411, IMG submission 203530) | Hot spring phototrophic mat microbial communities from Octopus Spring, Yellowstone National Park, Wyoming, United States -... | ecosystem: Environmental > Aquatic > Thermal springs >...
AAAACAGATTGAATTTTTGTCTTATAAAAAAAGTTCCCCGATTGCTCGGGGAAAGCCTGGTACTGTTTAGCCTTAGCTAAACATTATTATCTTACCAAATTAATTTTCACTTTGTCAACCACAATTTACCTTATCAAAACAACCCAAAAATTAAATCTCAAATTAAACCAAGTTCTTACGATAGAAAAAAGGTGGTAAAAAGTTGAAAAAGAGGAGAAGATTTGGGAGAATATAAGGTAGATAAATTTGGTATACTTTAGAATAAATATGAATGAATTTTTTGAAGCTCTAAAAAATCTTCTTAAGAAAGATAAAAGATTGGTTGATAAAAACGGTGAGATTTTAAAAAATAAAACTATTGAATTGGCTTTGGCTTTAGATAAGAATCTGATAAAACTTCTTTTAAGTGATCAAAAAACAAAAGCGCGATTTTTTGTTGAAGTCGATGAGGTTTTGGTTTTTGATAAAGACACTTTTATTAAGTTTATCTCCAATAAACAATTTTTACCCGATTGCTACACTTCTTTTAAAAATAAAATCGGTTTGATTGATGAAAAAGAAGAGTTTATCAGTGAAACAAAAGAAGTGGTACTTTCTTGGCCATATAAAGATTGCGTGCTTGAGGCTGGGATGACAAAAGAAGATCAAAAACGAGATGAAATTTTTTGGAATGAGATATTGGCTCCCGATCAAATCACCCGTCTTTTTGAGCCAAAAGTTTTTACCAATGCAAAAAGGATTGATAAAAATGGCGAACACTCTCTTTGTCATCCTGAACTTGGTTTAGAATCTTGTTTTAAAACAGATGAAAAAGGAAATATAAAAGATAATTTAATCATCAAAGGCAACAATCTTTTAGTCCTTCACTCTCTCAAAAAACGCTTCGCCGGAAAAGTAAAACTCATTTACATTGACCCGCCTTATAATACCGGAAGCGATAGTTTTAAATATAATGATAGTTTTAATCATTCTACGTATTTAGTTTTTATGAAGAATAGATTAGAAATAGCACATAAATTATTAAGAGATGATGGAATTATTTTTATCCAATGTGATGATAATGAGCAAGCGTATTTAAAAGTATTAATGGATGAAATATTTAATAGAGAAAATTTTATTGTATGTATTGCGGTTAGATCATCTACACCTAGCGGCATAAAGACAGCCCATAAACAAAAAACTATTATAAAACAGAAAGACTATATATTGGTATTTGCAAAAAATAAGTCAAAGGTTTCTTTTAAACCACAATATACAAAAGCGACAGAATGGGATACTCACTATTCTGTTTGGATTGAAAAAAGATCAGATGGTATTAAATTAAAGAAATTAGTTGATAAGTTAAGAGAAGAAGGTATTTTAGATAAAAACCAAACATTAAGAGATGTAAATATTAATGATAGAAATTTTAAGAAATTTTATTTAGAAAATGTAGAAAAAATTGCAAGGTGGACATCTCATAAAAATAAGGAAATTATAGAACTTTGTACTACAAAATATAAAGATAAGTTATATGTTACTAAAGATGAAAATGGAAAAGAAACTATTTATTTAAATAAGCAAGTTTTACAACCATTGAGTTATTCTATAAATTATGTTTATGATGAAAAAAAATTTATTGAGGATATAAGTTTTTTGGTTTGTGATTTTTGGGGAGACATTGACTTTCAAAATACTCAAAATGAAGGAAGTGTAAGTTTACCTGCAGGGAAAAAGCCAGAATTTTTAATATTTAGAATAATAGATATGACTACCGAACCAGGCGATTTAATTCTAGATTTTTTTGCAGGCAGTGGGACTACTTGTGCAGTTGCTCACAAAATGGGTAGACAATATATTGGAGTTGAACAAATTGATGATCAAATTGATAAATGCCTTACAAGATTAAATAATGTGATAAATGGAGATCAAAGTGGTATTTCGAAAGCAGTTGGCTGGCAAGGTGGTGGTGATTTTGTTTATTTGGAAATGATGAAATGGAATGAAAGTTTTGCTGAAAAAATAAGGGAAGTAAAAACAAAAGATGAACTTAAAAAACTTTGGGAAGCAATGAAAGAAAAAGCGTTTTTGAGTTATAAAGTAAATGTTAAAACTATTGATAAAAATGCAAAAGATTTTGAAGATTTATCGCTTGAAGATCAAAAAAGATTTTTGCTTGAGTGTTTAGATAATAATCATTTATATGTTAATTACAGTGAGATTGAAGATGAAGAATATGGAGTGAGTGAGGAGGATAAGAAAATAAATATAAATTTCTATGAGCAAAAATAACTTTTTATATCCAAAAGGTTCAGAATGGAGAAAATGGGATTTACATATACACTCCCCTAAAACTTATGGTGGGTCTTATGATGATTTTGTAAACAATATCAATAATTCAGAAGCAGATGTTATAGGAATAAACGATTATTCTACTATAGAAGGATACGAAAAAATAATTTCAGAATATAGTAATAAAGTTAAAAAGATATTATTTCCCGTTATAGAGTTTAGAATGAACAATATTTTATTAGATAAAGATGATCTACGATTAAAAAAGGGTATAAGATTTAATTTTCATATTATTTTTGATAATGACCCAGATTTAATTCCTAGAATCAAAACTTGGCTTAATTCTATAGAGTGCCTAAACGAAGAGGGTAAAACAGATAAAATTGGGAATATAAAGATCTTAGACGAGAAACTTTCTTTTGATTATTTAAGAGTTATTGAGAATCTTGATAAAGATGAAGGATTAAAGAATAAATATTTGGTTTGGTTACCTTATGATGAGTATGGGGGTATAGATGATATAGACCCTGAGCAAGATAAATATTTTAAATTAGGTTTAATAAATAAAGCACATATTATTGGTTCATCTAATCGTAAGCAAATAGAATTTTTTATATGGCAAAGTGCCAAATATAAAGAAGAGAAAATTAAAAAATGGCTAAATGGTCGTAAGATCCCATGTATTAAGGGTAGTGATGTTCACGAGATTGATTATCCATTTGGCAAGCTAAGAGATGAAAAGTCGAAACCAATTAATAAGTTTTGCTGGATAAAGGCCGATCCAACTTTTGAAGGATTAAAACAAATACTCTATGAGCCAGAGCCTGGTGATCGCATTTGGATTGGTTCAGATATTCCAGAAAGAAAAGAAAATTATCAAGTGATTAGAAAAATTAAGTTTAATAATACAAATGACTTTCCGGAAGAAATTGAATTTAATAAAAATCTTTGTTCAATTATCGGAGGTAGATCATCCGGCAAGTCTGCTTTGTTAGCATATATAGCTCATGCAATAGATAAGGAAGTTACAGAGGAATTAGTTGAAGGACCAGGAGATGGTGAAGAATATAAGTGGGGAAAAATCACGATTGGCCATGAAGTAGAATGGTACAATGGTTCGCCAAATGACAAAAGTCCTGGTAAGGTGGTATATATTCCTCAGAATTATTTATTCGAAAAAAGCAGAGACCCTGATGAAATAAAAAACAAGATAGAACCTATTCTTTTTAAAAAACTTCCTGAATTTGAAAAAGAATACAAAAAATCTATAAAAGAAATAGATAATTGCAATAAAAAAATTTATGAATTAGTAAAAGAATGGTTTAATTTATCAAATTCAGTTATTAATTTACAAAATAAATTAAAAGATTACGGAGATAAAAAATCTATAGAAGAAGAGAAAAGAATAATAGAACAAAGAATTAATGAATATAAAAAGAAATATAGTTTAAACGAAGATGAATTAAAAAAATATCAGCAAATAGAAGATGAAATAATAGAATTAAAAAGTAAAATTTCTCAAAATAATAAAGACCTAGAAAATTTTCAATCTATTTTAGGCGAAGATGGAATTTTTCAAACTTTGAAATTAGAAATCGAACCGAGTACAGAATTTTTACCGAAGACGCTGGTAGAAAAGATAAATATCGAATTGAATAAAAGTAAAGAAGATATTCTACAAAAAATTAATAAAATAGCTAGCGAATATAAGGACGATCTTATTCAAGGTAATAAAACTCTAATGAATAAATCTCAAAAAATTTTAGAGAAGAATAAAGATTTAATAAATAAATATAAGAAAAATGAAGAATTAGAAAAGTTAGTAAGTAAATTTAACGATTACAAAGATAAATTAAGAAGTATACAAGGTTACGAAAATGAAATTAAAAATAACAATTCAAATTTAAAAGACAAAGAGGAAGAAATTAAGCAATTTATAAATAAGAGAAAGGAGATTTTTGTGATATTAAAAAATTTATTGGATAAATTAGATCAAAGCGATATAGATATTACTTTTGATATTGAATATAAGATAAAACAAGAAGATTTAGAGAAAGTTACCCAGAAAGTAAACTTAAAAGAAGCAACCGAATTTGTAGAAAATCATAAATTTAATATTGAAAAATCTAGAGAAAAACCAGATTTATTATTGAAATATATTTATTCCGAAAAACAAAAAATTAACTCAAGATATAATAAAGAAGAAGTTGCGATTGAATTATTAACGTTAACGGAAACAATTTTATTTGTCGGAAAAATGGAAGGAGATCGTATAGGTGGGTTTTCGGAAACAACAATGACTCCCGGTCGTAGAGCACTCTTTCTTTTAAGGCTTATTTTAGCAGAGTCAGATGAAAAATGGCCTATTCTTATAGATCAACCCGAAGACAATTTAGACAGCAAATCTATTACAGAAGAAATAGTGCCATTTTTAAGAAAAAAGAAGAAAGAAAGACAAATTATTATGGTAAGTCATAATGCCAATTTTGTAATTGGTGCTGATTCAGAACAGATTATTGTTGCAAATAGAAATAGTAGTAAAACTCCTAACGAAGATAATAGACAATTTAATTATTTAACTGGAAGCATTGAATGTACAAAAGAAAAAGATAATTCGATTAAAGATACATTAAAATGTCAGGGGATAAGAGAACATGCATGTCTTGTTTTAGATGGAGGAAAAGAAGCTTTTAAACAACGAAGAAATAAATATAATTTGCTTAATATTTAACCATGCTCTACCAAACTTTTAATTCATTAAAAGAATCGCTTGGGCAGGATTATTTTGTCTCACGAGTAAGTGAGAAGATAATTAAAAATCTTAATCCAAAATTTGAACTGCGCGAATATCAAAAAGAAGCTTTAGGTAGATTTGATTTTTATTTTAACGGCTATCAAAAAAAACAAAATCCCACCCAACTTCTTTTTCATATGGCAACTGGTAGCGGAAAAACCCTCATAATGGCGGCCAATATTCTTTATCTTTACAGACTAGGTTATCGTTATTTTATTTTTTTTGTAAACAGCAAAAATATTATCGAGAAAACAAGAGAAAATTTTTTGAATCCTTTATCAGAAAAATATCTTTTTAATCAAAAAATTAATATTGATGGAAAAGAAGTTTTTATCAAAGAAGTTGAAAATTTTGAGGCAGCCAATCCTCAAAACATCAATATTGTTTTTACCACAATTCAAGGATTACATGAAAATTTAAACTCTCCAAAAGAAAACACAATCACTTTTGAAGATTTTGAAGATAAAGAAATTGTTTTGATTTCCGATGAAGCTCATCACCTTCAGGTAGCAACAACAGGAAAGAAAGAAAAAGAGATAGAAAATAATTGGGAAAATACCGTGAAAAAGATATTTGAAAGTAATTACAAAAATGTTTTATTAGAGTTTACGGCAACAATTGATTTAACTGATGAGAATATAAGAAAAAAATATGAAGATAAAATAATTTTTCAGTACGATTTAAAACAGTTTAGAATTGATAAATATTCAAAAGAGATTGAGGTACTTCAAGTTGAATCAGATTTAAAAGAGCGGATGCTTTATCCGGTTATCTTAAGTCAATATCGTAGAAAAATTGCAGAGAAATATAAACTTTATTTAAAACCAGTAATTCTTTTTAAATCAAAAACAATAAAAGAATCAGAAGAACATTTTAAACTTTTTTTAGAAACAATAAAAAATTTAAAAGAAGAAGATTTATTAAAAATTTTTAATAATAGCAAGAAGACCATTTTTGAAAAAATTTTTTCTTATCTACAATCAAATAATATCAGTATTGATAATTTTGTAAAAGAAATAAAAAATGATTTTTCTCAAGAAAAATTAAAGATTTTAAATTCAGAAAATATCGATGAAAAAGATCAGTTAACTCTTAACACCTTAGAAGAAAAAACTAATGAACTGCGAGCGATTTTTGCCGTTGATATGTTGAATGAAGGTTGGGATGTGTTAAATCTTTTTGATATTGTTCGTCTTTATGATACCCGTGATGGTCGCTGGGATAAAAGACAAAACAAATATATTCCTGGAAAAACAACTATGAGTGAAGCGCAACTTATTGGTCGGGGAGCAAGATATTGGCCTTTTAAAATAGAGGAAAATCAAGATGAATATAAAAGAAAGTTTGACGATGATTTTGAAAACGAAATAAGAATTTTAGAAACTTTGTTTTATCATAGCCGTTATAATCCACGCTATATTGATGAGATAAAAGCTACTTTAACAGAGATTGGTTTATTACCGGAAAAATACACTCTTTTTAATTTTGAGATAAAAAAGAATGTAAAAAAAGAGTGGCAAGATGGATTTGTTTTTGTTAATCAAAAAGAAGAGAAAAAATCAGAAGCATCAAGTCTTGCGGATTTAAAAATAAAATTATTTTTTGAATACAGCTTAAAAAATGGATTGGTTAAGGAAAATATTTTATTAGATGAAAATTTTCAAAATAGTTCATCTTTTACAGAAAAACAAGATAGTAAGAAAATAAAATTACTTGATCTTGGAGAAAATATTGTCCGTTTTGTTATAGATAAAGAAGATTTTTTTCATTTTTCAAATCTTAAAAAATATTTTCCTAATTTAAAATCAATTAAAGAGTTTATTAGGTCGTCTTATTATTTAGGCTCCATTGAGATTTTGATTTCTGGAGATGAAAAATTAATAAATAATTTGGATATCGATAGTAAATTGGAGATAGCTTCTTTTGTTTTAAAAAGCATCGCATCAGAAAGTATCAATAAAGCTATAAAATATGTTGGTTCGCCATATTTTCAACCAAAAAAATTATGGGGAGTGTTTCATGATAAAAAAATAAAAATCGATAAAGATGAAGAAGATAAAAAAGAATTTAATGATTTTTCATTGGCTGATACTGATTGGTTTGCTCACAATGGATTTTATGGAAGCAGTGAAGAAAAGGGTTTTTTAAAATTTATTAATAGTTTAATTACAGAGCTTAAAAAGAAATATTTTAAAGTTTTAATTTTAAGAAATGAGAAATACTTTCAAATTTACAATTTTGATGATGGGCAAGCATATGAACCAGATTTTATTTTGCTTCTTAAAAAACGAAATCATAAAATTATAACCTACCAAGTTTTTATTGAACCAAAAGCTGATATCTATATTAAAAACGAACCATGGAAAGGTGATTTATTAGCTAATCTTGAAAAGAAAGCAATAATAGAAAAAGATCTTTTAATCAAAATGGAGAGTGATGAATATCGAATTTTAGGACTGCCTTTTTATAATGAAAATTTAAGAAAAGAATTTGAGAAAAAGTTTAAAGAGAAGTTATTATAAAAATCAATCCCATGCCCATTCAAAAATACTCAGTTAATCAAAGATTTATTTAAAAACCTTGAAGAAAACTGTATTCCAAAGGAGATTTTTGAGATGGAAAAAGATGATTATCAAAGGTTTTTAACTCTTCGAAGAAAACTTATGGCAGGCAAGATAAAGGGATATTTTGAGAGATTGTGAGTCTAATTTTATTTTTAAGTTTTAACTAAAAGATTAGTATAATAATAAAATTATTTGACGAAAAAATTTTTATAAAAAATTAAAATATTATGAGAAGTCCTGAATTTAATATTATACCTTAAGGAATTTTTGTTAATGAAAAAGAAAAAATCTTCTTTTAGATTTAGCGCAACAAGAATTAAATAGAGGAGCTTTGGCTTTTGGGGTTTTTGGAAGTAGAACTTGTAGCATTCGAGGAAAAGATGTTGATGTGATAATTATTAGAGGCGGAATTCCAAGAGGAGGAAAGACAAGAAGACAAGGAATTTTTCACTTAAATTATTTTCCACCAAATTCTTTAGAAGATCCTATCGCTACTTTTGCAAAACAAGCCTATTCAAGCGCTGTGTTTATATTTAATGATCTTAAATAACAGTTTTTTTGAGGTGGAAGTTTTTGAAAATCTGTTGCAAAAAATAAATAAAACTAGGAATTATTTTATTGATTAAATCCCAAAATTGCTGCAACTACCGCGCCGATTTCTTGGGGAGTTCTTCCAGCTTCAAGCATTTCTTGAGCTACTTGATCTGCTCGTTCTTGTGGAGATAATCTTTGACGACGTAAATTAAGACGACCTTGTGGTTTAAATTGGCCATTTTGAGGCATTTGTTCTATTTCCTCCGCAACATCAAGGCCGTCATTTATCATTTTCAATAAATCTAGTTGTTCTTCTGATCCATCTGAACATCGACTTGCTTCTGCATTTGCAACAATTGCTCCCCTTTCTTGTGGTAACATTTCGGCAACGTTTCTAACCATAGGAAATTATTATATCATAAAAATTTATTTCTGCTAAAATATTTTTAAATATATCCATTACTTTAGAATATCTTAACAAAGAAGTTGAAAAAATTAAAAAGAGAAATAAAAAGGCTTTTGCTCTCCACTTTGACTTTGCCTTTTTTTAAAGAAGTTTGGAAGAATATGAATGTCTTTTTAAATAAAAATTCTTTTATTTTATTAATCTAAAATAAGCTGTTTTTAGAAACTATTTTAAAAATAAGCAAGCTATCTTATTTTTAAAATTTCCCCAAGTTGTCTTATTGATTCACCATATCTTGCCCAGTCACCTTCTTTTTGCGAAGATATCGCTTGGTTATATAAATCTTGAACCCGTCTTAAAATATCTTCTAATTCTTGACCTGAATCTTTTTTAACAAAATCTTCTTTTGATTCTTCTTCTGTCAATTTGGTCGCTGAAAAACCAAATATTTTTGACAAAGCTCCTTCTAAAGTCTCCTCCATAGCAATTCTGTTCTCATAAGCAACAATCACTCTTTTAAGCTCTGGAATTTTTCCTGATTGTGCCTTAAGATACAAGGCTCTAACATAAATTAATGACTCCTCAATTGGAATAACAAGAAGAGGTCCTTGGATTACCTGCGATCCTCGCTGATCCCACAATGAGATTTGTCGACTAATTTCTGCATCCTGATTAATACGACTTATCACCTGTTTTGGTCCAAAAACTAACTTCTGTTTTGGAAAACGATAAACAATAATCTGCCCATAATTTTTTCCATCATTTCTTGCCACCATCCAAGCCGAAAGATTGTCCTTATTTTTTGGTGTAAAAGGAAGCATCAAAATATACTCTTCTTTCTTTTCCCCGGGAAGCTTCATAATCATATGACGTGGGCCCATTGGTTCACCCGTATCAGCTGTTTCGCCTCCAACATCAACAACGGGAATCTCCCATTGATCTTCTTTGTTATAAAAAATCCGTGGATTATCCATATGATAAGTAGCATAAACAGAGGTCTGAATTCTAAAAATATCTTCGGGATAGCGAATATGAGAAAATATTTTTTTTGGCATCTTTGATAAAGGTTGAAAAAGAGTAGGGAAGATTTTAGAATAGGTTTTTATTATTGGATCATTATTATCAGCTATGTAATAATAAACTAAACCGTCGTAAGCATCAATAACAATTTTGACTGAGTTTCTAATATAATTAATTCTTTCCCCATTAAAAATAACTGGTTGGGAATAAGGATAACGATCACTTTTGGTATAGGCATCAAAAATCCAGTAAATCTTACCATCAGCAATCATTACATAAGGATCTCTGTCTAAATCAAGGAATGGGGTAATCTTTTTTACTCTTTCTCTAATATTGCGAAAATACAAGATCCTGCTTTCCGATGTAATATCATTTGATAAAATAAGTTTTAATGACTGAAATCTCAAAGCAAAAATTAACCTCTTAATAAAAGAATCAATCACCACACCTCCTTTACCTTCATACCTATTGTAAACATTCTCTTCACCCTTAGGATAATCAAACTCTTTTAATTTAGTTTTTACAATAACATATTCGTTGGTTAGTTCACCAAAGTATATCTGCGGCCTTTTAATCTTAAGCTCTTCAAATTCTGATTTTGGTGGCAGATCTTTAACAAAAAGGACCGGTAAGCCTTCTTTTGTTACTTGATTAACTGGTGCAGCTGCCAAGCCATAACCGTGAGTAAAGATAAGCTTTTCATTAATCCAACTTCTATTGGGTAGACTGTCTGAAGAAAGCTCTCTTGGAGAAAGCATAATCTGACGAATTTCATCATTGATTAAATAACGATCATTATCAACAGAAACAAATTCGTAATAAGTCCTAATCTCCTGAATTTGGGAAAAAGTAGAAAGTAGGGGATCACGATCCCACAAGCGGACATTTTTAATCGTTAATTGGTTTTCAGCAATATCAACTGCCGTAATAGGCTTTTCAGCAGAGATATCTCGCTTTTCAATTTTATTTAATCCATAAGCATTACGGGTAGCAGTAATATTATGCTTAATGTAGGGAGTCTCTTTTACCAATTCATTAGGCGCCACCACCAATCTTTGAAAAATCGTTGGTACTAAAGATAGAATAAAGATTACAATAAAATAAAAAGAAAAAGAAATCATTAGTGGGGCAATTTTTCCCGAAAGCCCCCAGAAAAGGACAACGACACTGACAAATAAATTGATAGCAAAAGAAATCTTAATAATTGGTATTTTTAAGGTCACATCAGTATAAGAAGCACCAAATACCGGACCATTTTGGGAAAAAAGGAGTTTGAATAAGGAAAGATAAGTATTTGTCGCATTAACCAGCAAAAGAAGAAAAATAAGAATTCCAAGATGAACACGAGCATCTGATTTTATATATTCTTTGCTTTTAACTTTTAATTCCGCACTCCCTAATTTAGAAAGAAAACCTCCAACGTTAAAACTACCCTTAATAAAATATATCGCAGCAGTAATTAAAACAGAGATAAAAATAACAGTATTTAAAACTCCCAGAAGAACATCAAAAAATGGCAAAGTAAAAAAATAGAAAGCAATATCCTTTTTAAAGACCGGATCATATTGATAAAAAGATGTTGGGAATAAAAACTTAAGTAGTTCCTGCCACCTGGTAGAAACAACCAAACCAAAAAATAAAGAAAGTACAACGCTGGCAACAATTCCTATTTTTTTTAAACTTCGGCTTTCGACACTAATTGGTTGACCAAAAAGAGACTCTGGTAAAATGGCTGTCCATGAGTGTTTTGATCTTAAAGAAATGAGAAAATTTAACAGTAAAAAAATCGCAGAAACAAATGACACAGACAAAAAAATAATCACTTTGATCAAAAGAGGTTTTATAAAAACGTCGGTCTTTCCTAATTCTTTAAACCACCACCAATCAGTAACAAGATTAATAATCGAGGAAAAGAAGAATAAAAAAACAAAAAATATAAAAATTCCTGATAGGAAAAAAATATTTTTATAATTCATTAATTTAATTATAAAAAAATAACCTTTAAAAATCAAGTTATTACATAAATCACATAAATTTTCATTTTGCACTCCTTAGGATAACTTTTAAGAAAATGTTTCAATAAAATCAAAATCAATCAATAATAAATTATTTAAACTTTTATTTGATCTTTGATCGTTATACCATATCAAGATCGTTTATTAATTTCTCTTTAAAATCATCAATTTTGTATAAAATTAAACTTTGACATATATTTCATAATATATGGATAAAAATATAAAAATGATTCTTCTTACAAATTTTTACTTATTTTTCAAATCATTTAGAGTTAAAAATTTTGAGTAACTTTTTCAACTCAAATTTTTATTTTTTAAAAAAATTAATAACCAACAATTAAATAAGATAAATAATGATAAGACGGTAAAAGTTAAATGACTTATGAACTTTTTTTAATTTAATTTTGATAAAATAAAGCAAAGGAGAAGTGCGAGAGTGGTTTAATCGGCACGCCTGGTCGCCTAAGACGGCGACCCGCCGTTTTAGGCGGGAGGAAAAGGTGCAGAGTGTGGTTGATTTTGTATGCCTGGTCGTCTAAGACGTTAAGCGAAAAAAATATGTCTTACTATATTTATGTCCTAAAAAGTATAAAAGATGGAAAAATTTATATTGGAAAAACAAAAGATTTAAGAAAACGAGTAGATTATCATAATAAAGGTTTTGTTAAAGCAACCAAAAATCGAAGACCTTTAATATTGATTTACTACAAAGCTTATACAAACAAGGAAAAATGGCATAAACAAGAATTATTTTATAAAAGCGGAGTTGGAAGAGATGCTTTAAAATATAAATTATAATAAAATCGCTAAGACAGTAACCGCTGTTTTAGAAAGTAGGAGAGGTGCGAGAGTGGTTGATTCGGCACGCCTGGAGAGCGTGTATCCGCCTAAAACGGTGGATCGCGGGTTCGAATCCCGCCCTCTCCGCTTAATTTTTTTTAACTTCTGCATTACAAGAAGGACAATGTATATAATCGCCATCTTCTTTATGAACAATCTCTGCATCAACTATTTTTTTACAAAAAGGACAGGTGACACATTTTAAACTATCAGAAGAGTTTTTATCATCAATTTCTTGTACTCCAAAATGATTTAATCTAAAACGATTCTTTCCAAAAATCCCAAAAATATCTCTTTCTTCCTCTCTTCCAAAAATCCCTCCTCCAGCACAACCAGGAAGTGATTGAAGATGATTTAAAGCTTGATTATAAAAAAAAGAAGGAAGATGTCTTGAATCTAAATATAAACTTTCTGAATAATAATTATAATAACTAGTAAAGGAAGGTTTTGTTTTCTTCAATTCTTGTCCAGCCATTGTCATCAAAACAAAACCCAAAATCATTTCCAATTCTTCTTTTGATTGCAAACCTTTTTCTCTCATTTCTCTCAATCGCCATTCTAACCAATTTATTAAATTAGCCAGTTCATCATAGTGATGAAAATCAGACTCAGTTGTTTGCCAACTTAAAATTGAATCTGCTAAATTTTCTCCTCGATGATCAGTTTTAAAGTGATTGGCTAAACTTTCTAAAAAATCATTTAAGGTATCATTTAACACTAAATTTAAACTCGTTACTTCTTTGATTGCTTCTCTTTCATTTAATTTTCTTAAATTATTTGAAAAATCTGGAGAAATAATTTTTAGAGTTTCAAGAAAGTCAATAATTTCACCAAAATCGGCATTTAGTCTTATTGTTAAACCACGAATTTTATCACCCTCTCGCCAATAAATTTGAGATTGTGATTCAGTGTAGTTATAACCCAAACCAGTCCAACCAGAGGGAGAAATCCGAAAAATTAACTCATTATCACCTAAATTTCTTATTCTTTCTTCCAAATCTATCATTGCTTGAGTAACAACTCCATCTCTTTCTTTTTTATCTGTTATTTCAGTAATTGGCTTATCGCCATAAAAATCACCGATGAGCTTTCCCCCTTGATTAAATCTTAAAGTAAAAGGCAAAATAGCTTCTTGTTTTATGTATTCAAGATAATATCCATAAATATCCATTCGAAGCTGAGAAAAAGCAGTATCAAAACCCTCTTTTTCTAAAGTAGAAAAAAATAAATTTGCTTGATTATCAATTCTGAAAGAAAGATTGCTTAATTTAAACCTATTCTCATCAACCAACCACCATCTTGAAAAACTTTCTAATTCAATATCATAATAAGAAAGATTTCTCTTTTGAGATTCTAAGTCAAAAGAAGATACTCGATTATCAGGATGACCTAAAACAGTTTCAAGATGAGGAACCATATTTTTTCTCCCTGCTCGGGGAGGGGACCTGCCTAAGACGGCGGGTCCGTCAGCTTACGGACTGGTTTCGGTCTTCGGGCTCTCCACCTAAATCGGCGGATCACCGCTGCGGCACAGCCCCGGAATTCCTGCCTGCCGTTTGAGGCAGGTCACCGGTGTTCCCAAAAATCCCGCCTAAGACGGCGGGTAGCCTTCCCATCCCGCCTAAGACGGCGGGACAGTGGCTAAAAAACCAGTCTTTAAATTTTTAAAACAAAAAAAATATACTCTTTTTCTTAAAAAAATTCAACCTCTTTTTTAAATTTTTTTGCACAAAAATACCCAAACAAAAAACCACCAATGTGAGCAAACCAAGCCACCCCGCCTTGATTGATATCAAAAGCAACAAGACTTCCCACTCCAGAAAAAAGTTGCAACAAAAACCAGTAACCCAAAAAAAACCAAGCGGGCAAAACGACAATATCATAAAAGCCGAAAAAAGTCGGTACTAAAGATTTTATTTTTCCATGAGGATAAAAAACAAAATAAGCCCCAGCTACTCCAGAGATTGCTCCTGATGCCCCAATCATTGGGATATTACTACCTAAATTGAAAATATATTGAAAAAAAACTGCTGCCACTCCAGCTAAAAGATAAAACACCAAGTAATTCAAATGACCCAATCTACCCTCAACATTATCACCAAAAATATGTAAAAACCAAAGATTAGAAAAAATATGAAAGAATCCACCATGGAGAAAAATTGAGTAAATAATATATTTATAAGATGAAATGTCAAAAAAAGAAAAACGGGAAGGAACAAATCCATACTCAAAAATAAAATTTTCAAAATCAGGCGCAGTTAACTGAAGAAAAAATACATAAACTGTAATAATAATAATTAAATAATTAATAAAAGGAAATTTTCGTCTTGGTGCAATATCAGATATTGGAAACATTTTAATATTTTATAAAATAATTTAAAATTATAAAATGAAAAGTAAAATTTTTTTAAAAATCATCAGTCTATTTTTATTTCTTTTTATTGGATTTTTAATTTTTAAAAATCTAAAACTTATCAGTAATCAAACAACAATAAAAAAAGTTTTATTTGAAGATAATAAAAAAATTATTTTTGAAGCAAATCTAAATGAAAAAGAAATAAAGGTTGAGTATCAGAAAAAAAATAATATCTTTATCCCAAAAGTTGGGGA
>Ga0308411_10001709_pt1 | contig 15052 bp, 9 predicted proteins | sample HotsprottomLayer_2_FD_203530 | JGI IMG/M metagenome (GOLD analysis project Ga0308411, IMG submission 203530) | Hot spring phototrophic mat microbial communities from Octopus Spring, Yellowstone National Park, Wyoming, United States -... | ecosystem: Environmental > Aquatic > Thermal springs >...
GGGGTTGATCATGCTGGAACCCGCATGAATAAAGACGTTGGAGAATCTTACAAAGTTGCACCCAAATGTTTAAAACGGAAATCCGGGCTTACAACGTACACCGGCTACGGCACGGCCTGGAACTTGCCTTACCTGAACGACATCACGGGCTGGAAGTTGTCCAAAGACCGGGAGCGGCACGCTTCGATAACGTGGACCCACACCTTTTCGCCAACGTTTTTCAATGAGCTGGTGGTCTCGGGGCGGCGTCATTTTGGGCGCGGCACGACCGGCAAGAAAGGACTCGACAAAAACTATTTTACAGAGCTCAAGTTACCCAATCCGTTCGGCATTTACGGTTGGCCGCAGTTCTACTCAACCGGGTTAGGCAGTTGGGTTCCAACCGCCCCCGGATGGGATCAAGAAGGCGAAATCTATTACAACGTTGACAATAACGCGACGCGGATCGTCGGCCGGCACGAGCTGGCCTTCGGCGCACACTTCCGGCGAAATCAGCTCAATCTTCTGCCCAACGACGGGGGCCAAAGTTCGTTCAACTTCAATACCTTAGCCACCGCGCTCTACGATCCGAACTCCACTCCGACCAGTCCCCAAGCCACTCCGCTGACCGGGCACAACATTGGGAATCTTTACCTTGGCTCGTCTACCTATTCCGCGACTCTGTCCCGCAGCTGGACCTACATTCGCTCCGCCGAAACGGCGTTGTACATCCAGGATAACTACAAGCTCACTCCCCGGCTGACGTTAAACCTGGGCCTGCGCTGGGAATCCTGGCCTGCATACCGCGAGAAGCGCCATCTGTTGCTGGGTTTCGATGCTCCGGGACACGCGACGGTGCTCGGAACGGACATCCAAACCATGTATGCCTTGCGCGCTACGCTGCCTTCCATTGTCAACACCTATCAGGGGTTGGGGTGGAAGTACAAGGGTTATCAAGAGGCAGGCTTGCCCCAGAACATGGTGCGGGATAACAACGCCAACTTCGGCCCGCGTTTAGGGTTCGCCTACCGCGCCCTCAGCGGAAGCAAGTCTTTTGTGGTGCGCGGGGGCTACAGCCTCTCCTACTTTGTCGTGGACGTGAACTCGTGGATCAACGACATGAACGGCAACACTCCGTTCTCCGGCAACTTCAACTTCAATCTCAACGATGCGGCTCAATCGCCCGACCGGCTGCCCAACTACTGGCTGCGCTCCAGACAGTTTTACATCAACGGCGTCAATGACAGCCAGGTGCTGACTCTGGATCAGCCAAGAGGAGTCACGCGGGGCTCGGCGACCGCCACCAGCTTTTCCAAGGAGCTGCCTGTTTCCCGAGTCCACACCTGGAACCTTACCCTGGAAAAGGAGGTCATGTCTTCCACGGTGGCTCGCGCGCGTTACGTCGGCACCCACAGTGGAAATCTGCTCCAGTTCTACAGCTTCAACGATCAAACGCCGGCGTACGTGTGGTATGTCACAAAAGGCGAGCCCTTGCCCACCGGCGAATACGCGAATGTGGCCCGCCGGCCGTATGACCAACAGGTCTTCGGCACGGTAAGGCAATTCCGTTCCACCGGCTGGGGGAATACGAGCGCCCTCAGTATGGAGCTGGAGCGCCGCTATAGCCAGGGTTACGCTTACCAGCTGTCTTACACCATCACGAATTCCATGTACGCCGGTTCACGGAGCACGGTACCGGAGCTCAATCTGTACTTGCCGGGCGCAGTCCCCGCCGATTACGATAAACGAAACCGGTTCCTTAACTACTCCCGCGACACGGGAGTGCCCAAGCACAGCCTCAAGTGGAATTGGCTTGTGGATCTGCCCTTCGGTAAGGGTAAACCAATTGGGCGAAACATCAGCAACTGGCTGGACAAGGTTGTGGGCGGCTGGCAGCTGGCGGGAATTGGAACGCTGCGCAGCAACTATTTCAGCCTGCCGACGAACAACTGGAACTTTACCGGCGAACCCATCAAGCTTTACGGCTACAAGTACCCGATCCAAAACTGCACGAGCGGCGTTTGCATTCCAGGCTACCTGTACTACTAGCCCGTAGATTCTTTTCCGCGCGCGAGGATTTTTTATGCCGCCACACCTGTTTGGTTGCGGCTCTGCCGCGCTGTGGTGGAACGGCTACATCCCGGCCAACAAGATCAACAGCGTGGACGCCAACGGCAAGCCGAATGGCTACATGGGTGTCCCAGCCGACTACAAGCCGGCGGTCACGCCTTTGATCCCCTGGGGCAGCACCACGCTTCCGCCCAACGCCCCAGCTAACACCAACATCGCCTCTTTCTGGGACACCAACAACGTTTGGATCCCGCTCAAGGACGGGACGGTGCAGAGAGTCACTTACGACACCGGCCTGCATCCCTGGCGGAACCAGCGCAAGCCCAGCATCCGGCAGTGGGGCTTGGACGCGTCCCTGTTCAAGAACATTCCGATCAACGAACGCTTCAAGCTGCGGCTCAACGGGGACTTTTTCAACGTGTTCAACCACCCCAACAACCCCAACTCCGTGGGCGGGGACGGCTTCCTGAACTGCCGTTCTTCCGGGTCCGACCCACGCGTGTTGCAGCTTAGCCTGCGCCTGGAGTGGTGAGTGGTCCTGGCTGCTTCGATGTATGAGGTGTAGGAGGAGGGGCCTGAGGCCGAAGCGGGGGGACTCAGGCCCCTTATCTTGCTCATGGATACAGTCATATTGCAGAATGAGTGCGGATCTAAAGGACTGTCCCAGCCTCACCGTTTGAATCTTTCCAGGATGCTGCTGGCGGGACTCCTGACCGCGCACGTGGCCTTGGCTCAGATCCCATCGGAAAGCTGGCCTCCGAAGCCGCCGGTGATCCCACCTTGGGTGAAAGTCACACGGGACTTGTCCTACGGGACGCATCCCCGCCAGGTTTTGAACATTCTTCAGCCAACGGAGGCGGCTCGAAGCTTGCGGCCCGCCGCGATTGTGATCCATGGCGGCGGCTGGATTGGCGGTACAAGGGACTGGGTTGCCGAACATGTCTGCCTGAGATTCGTGGAAATAGGTTTCGTTGTAGCCAATGTGGAGTACCGCGTCGCTCCGGCCGCTACGGCGCCTGCGGCTGTGGAAGACGTGCTGCTGGCTGCGGCGTGGTTCAAGCAGAATGCGCGGCGCTTCGGCGCCGACCCCAGAAGGCTTGTGGTGACGGGCGATTCGGCCGGCGGCCACTTGGCGCTCATGGTGGGCCTGACTCCGAAATCCGCCGGTTTGGGGCCTGATGTCCGCGTGGGCGCGGTCGTGAACTTCTTTGGCATTACGGATGTGAACGATCAACTGCACGGCCCGAATCAGCGCAACTACACGGTGCAATGGGTGCCGGAACAACCGGATCGGGAAGCCCTGGCGCGGCGGGTCTCCCCTCTGACTTACGCCCGCAAGGGGGCGCCGCCGGTGCTCAGCATCCATGGGACCGCGGACCCTTCGGTCCCATACCAGCACGCCGTTCAGCTCACCGAGAGGCTGAATGCGGCAGGCGCCACAGCCGCTCTGATTACTGTGGCCGGCGGTTCGCACGGTTTCTCGAAGAATTTGACCGACGAGATCTATGAGCGGTACGTCTGGCCGTTTCTGCGCAACGCCGGTATCCTGAAGGGACCGGACCCGCAGGCGAAGAACGCCGAAAGGGCGAACTCCGCGCTACTCACTTGCGGCCCGCCGCCCCGGTGCAAGTTTGCGGGGCGATGAGCTGCATTTGAGAGCGGATTGCGGCCAGGAAAATCGAACGGAAAGAGGGAGCCGCCATGAAGTGTGGATTCTCTGATTTGTCCCGTGTTCTGCTGTTGAGCTTGTGTTGCTATGCGGCCGCGCCGTCCCGCACGATTGTTGTAAACCAAAAACATCCTCGCGCCTCGGACCGCAACCCTGGCACGACCGCGCTCCCCCTAAAAACGATCAGCGCAGCCGCTGCGATGGCGCAGCCCGGTGACACGGTTTTGGTCCGCGAGGGGGTCTATCGGGAGCGCGTCGCCCCTGCGCGGGGTGGCATAGAAGGAAAGCCGATCACCTATGCAGCCGCCCCCGGTGAGCAAGTGTACGTGAAAGGCTCCGAAAGGTGGCAACCGAAGTGGCAGGCGGTTCCTGGGCGCCCCGGAGTCTGGTTTGGCAGGCTGGAGCCGAAACTGTTCGGAGAGTTTAATCCTTTTCACTTGGACGTTAACTTAATTGCGGCCGCCCCGGGATCACGCAAGCAAGTTCCAAAAAAGGTGCGCCCCACTCCCGAGGCTGCGCGGTTGCCCCAGACCCGCGGACAGATCTTTGTGGATTCAGCGCCGCTGGCTCAGGCGGAATCTTTGGAAGAGGTCTACGGCACACCCGGCTCCTGGCTGGTCAATGCCGCCGGCGACGGGATATGGATCCACTTCCCGCCGGATCCAGCCGGGCGGGAGCCAGCCCAGCGTTTGGTGGAGATCACCGCCCGCAGCCGCATTTTCGGCTCGGTCCAGCGCGGCCTGGGCTACATCCACGTCCGCGGTTTCATCTTTGAGCATGCCGCCAATAACCATCCCACGCCGCAGGTGGGGGCTGTCAGCACCCGCAGCGGCCACCATTGGGTCATTGAGAATAACGTAATCCGTTACGCCACCACGATCGGGCTGGAAGCGGGCATGGAATGGGGCATCGGCTACACGGACGAAGACGCAACCGTACCGCCGGACTACGTGCCGGGCTTTCACAGAATTCAGAACAATCACATCTCCGACAACGGGCTGTGCGGCCTGGCGGCTCTCGGACATGTCGGCTTGCAGGTCATCGGCAACGTCATAGAACGCAACAACCGGCTGGCTTTCAAAACCTGGGAAGTGGGCGGCATCAAGTTCCATTTCGCCTACTACGCGCTTGTAGAGGGTAGCTTAGTCCGGGATAATGATGGGTTTGGAATCTGGGTTGACAATACCTTCTATAAGTGCCGGATCACGCGCAACGTGATTCTAAACAACTACTGGGCCGGAATTTTCCCCGAGCTGGCCGAAGGACCGCTTCTGATCGACAACAATGTCATCGCCTATACCCGTCACGGAGACGGCATCTATGCCCACGACGCCTCAGGCTTTACGGTTGCTCATAATTTGATCTATTCCAATGCGAACTATGGCATCTGGACCACGGTGGCGACCGACCGGAAGCATCGCACGGGACCGGCAATCGCCTCTCATCAGCGTTTCTACAACAACCTCATCTTCGCCAACCATGCCGGAGCAATCGGATTGCCGTTTCCGTTCGAGCGCGCCCAGGACAACCACTCCGATGCGAATCTCTTCGTAGGCGGCGGCGCCATGGACGGGCAATCGGCCGGACCCGCGCCGTTCTTCCGCTACCACCTGAGCGGCGGCCGCGCGCCGCGTCAGCAGATGGAACAGCATCTGGCTGAGGCTCTCCGGGGCCTTGGACCGGATCAGCAGCCTAACCTCGCACACTGGTTCCAGCGGCCTGATCTCACGCTGGAACAGTGGCGGGCCGCATCGGGCAACGACCGCAACAGCCTGGTGGCGCGGCTGCGAGATGAGATGCTGGGCTTGCACGCACTGGAACTGAGGTTCAACACAATGACTGCGGGCAAAGATGCGCGTCCCGTCGCGGAGCTTTGGCAGTTGCGGACGATCCCCGTCGCGGGCGTGGAGGAGGATTTTTACGGTAACCCTATTCCTAAGGAAGGCGCTTTGCCGGGCCCGTTCCAGAACGTCCTCCAAGGGATGAATCGCTGGCTTCTTTGGCCAGCGAAGCCTTTGTGGAAAGGCTACCCGCTGGAGCCCGGGGAGACGCCCCAAGTTCAGGACACCTTTAATGAGCGCGTCCGGATCAGCCACGGGTGTGCACAGCCACGCCCATGAGCCAGACCGCGCCCAGCTGCGGGCGGGGCCGCTTGGGGACGTACAAGCAGACTGGCCGCAGTCAAACCTGTCGGCAGCCGTTTATTGAAAAACTGTAGCCCTCTCTCGTTTGATCGATCTCGGCGGATTCAGCCGGAGCAAGAGCTCTTCCAGCCAACCGAGCGCCTGCGGCTCAATCAAATTCCCAGCCGGCAGCGGCGCGCCAGCTCGCCGGGGGTCTGGCGCGTGGTTGGCTGGTGACCCTTGAGCGGCAGGATGCGCTCGTGGATCGCGTCGATGATCCACTCCTTTTGCGGGAAGAACATCGCTTCCAGTTCCGCGGCGGGCGTGATCCAGTTCCGGGATCCGACCACCACTGGCGGAGCATCCAGGTCGTCGAAGGCAAGCTGCGTGATGTTGGCGGCGACAGACTGGATGACCGAGCCGCGCTCGCAAGCGTCCGAGGCCAGCGCGACCTTCCCGGTCTTCTTCACCGACTCCAGGATTGGGTCGTAGTTGATCGGATTGGCCGTGCGCAGGTCGATCAGCTCGACCGAAAGGCCGTATTTGTCCTCGAGGATCTTGGCTGCGTCGAGCGCCGTGTACAGCGCCGGTCCGAAGGTGATGATCGTCAGGTCGCGGCCGGGTTTCTTGACCGAGGGCATCGAAAGGTCGATCTCGTAGTAGCCTTCGGGAACGCCGGTTTCGACGAACATCTCGCCGAAGTCGTAGATCTTCTGGCTCTCGAAGAAAACCACGGGATCGGTTCCGGCCAGCGCCGCGTTCATCATGCCCTTGGCGTCATAAGGGGTGACCGGGTAGACCACTTTGAGGCCAGGGATGTGCGCCACCAGAGCGGTCCAGTCCTGCGAATGCTGCGCGCCATATTTGGCGCCGATGGAGATGCGGAGCACGACGGGCATGCGGAGCAAACCGCCGCTCATGCCCTGCCATTTGGCGAGCTGGTTGAAGATCTCGTCGCCGGCGCGGCCCATGAAGTCGGCGTACATGAGCTCGGCGACCACGCGGCCGCCGGCCAGGGCGTAGCCTACCGCCGCGCCCACGATGCCCGCCTCGGCGATCGGCGCGTTGAACAGACGGTGGTAGGGAAGAAGCTCGGTCAGGCCCCGGTATACGGCGAAGGCGCCGCCCCAGTCGCGGTTTTCCTCGCCGAAGGCCACCATAGTGGGGTCGATGGTGAAGCGGTGCACCAGGGCTTCAAAGATGCCGTCGCGGATGTTGTAGGCCTTCATCTTGGGCACGGGTTTGCCCTCGAAAGTTGGCGTCCGGATCTTGCCCTGGATCTGTTTGACGCGCGGGTTCTCGCTGAGGGGCTGGAGCAACTCCGGCGGGCGGTCGTCGAACTTCTCGACCCGCTGGTTGGAGAACATGACGTGGTCGATCAGATCGCTGGTCAGAGGAATGCGCGGCGAGATTTCCAGGTCGACCGCACGCTTGAACATCTCGAAGACCGTCTCCTGGATCCGGGCTTGCGTCTCATTCAGCAGCGAGGCAGGGAAGTGTCCGCCCTCGGTGAGCTTCTTGTGGAAGCTGACGATGGAGTCGGCCTGGATCCACTTTTCGATCTCCTCCTTGGAGCGGTAGCTGGAGGCGTCTGAGGGCGAGTGCCCGCTGATGCGGTAGGTGATGGTGTCGAGCAGAACCGGGCCGCGCCCCTCCTCCAGGATCTTCCGTTTGCGGAGGAAGGCGTCCGCCACCGGCAGCGGGTCGTAACCGTTGACGCGCTCGGCGTGCATCTGATCCGGGTTGACCCCGGCGCCGATGCGGGCGATGAACTCGCAGCCCATGGTTTCCCCCCAAGGCTGGCCGCCCATGCCGTAGAAGTTGTCCATGCAGTTGAAGATGATGGGCAACCCGCCGCCCAGCGCCTGATCCCAGAGCTTGCGGTATTGGTCCATGGCGGCGAACGTGATCCCCTCCCAAACGGGACCGCAAGAGAACGACGCGTCGCCGATATTGCACACGACAATGCCGGGTTTGCGGTTGACTCGCTTGAACAGGGCTGCGCCCGGCGCGATCGAACCGGAACCGCCCACGATCGCATTGTTGGGATAGATGCCAAACGGCGTGAAGAAGGCGTGCATGGAGCCGCCCAGGCCGCGGTTGAAGCCGGTCTCCCGGGCGAAGATCTCGCTGTAGGCGCCGTAGATCAGGAACTTCTGGGCCAGTTCTTTGACGGAACCCTGGTGCCCTTCCTCGACGCGCCGGAGAATGGCGCCGTCCAAATATGACCGCATGATGCCGAGCAACTGCTCGTCGGACATGCGGCGGATGGCCGACAGGCCCTTGGCCAGGATCTCGCCGTGGCTGCGGTGGGAGCCGAAGATGTGGTCGTCCGGCGTCAGGGTGAAGGCCATGCCCACGGCGGCCGCCTCCTGTCCGATCGACAGGTGCGCCGGTCCCAGATGGTTGTAGTTGATGCCCTTATAAACGCCTTTGAGTTTGATTTCGTTCAGAATGGTTTCGAACTCGCGGATGGTGCACATGTCGGCGTACATCTGCACCAGGTCCTCACGGGACCAGAACTTCAGCTCTTCCTCGAGAGTGCGGTTGTAGGCGTTGATAGGGATGTCATGGAACGTAATACGGCCCGGGGCGAAGACCACCTCGGGATCAATCATCAATGATTTCGGCATAATAGACTGCTCCTATTCGGCGGCGCGCAGGATCGCCTCCTTGAGCGCTTCCGAGACTGTAGGATGAGGAAACACGATTGCGGCCACTTCGGAGGCGGACAGTTCCATCTCCATCATGGCCGCAGCCGCAACTATGAATTCACTGGATGAATCACCGAGCACGTGCACGCCGAGCAACTCGCCATACTTGGCGCCCACCAACACCTTGACGATGCCCGTGCCCTGGGGGTTATCGATGATGAAACGGCCCGAGTAGGCCATGGGAACCTGGGATTTCTTGTAAGGGATGCCTTTGGCTTCGAGCTCCTGCTCGGTCCATCCCACCGAAGCCACCTCCGGATGGGTGTAGATGACCGAGGGAATCGTCTCGTAGCGCAAGCGGTCCGGACGCCCGAACATGTTGTTCACGGCCACGATGCCCTCGCGGGTGGCGGCGTGGGCCAGCAGGCGGCGTCCGGTGACATCGCCGCAGGCCCAGACGCCCGGCACATTGGTTTTGCCGCGGTCGCTGGTGCGGATGCCTTTGCGGTCGAAGTCCACGCCCAGTTGTTCGAGGCCCAGGTCTTCGACGTTCGGCTGGCGGCCGGTCGCGTTGAGAATGCAATCGGCTTCAAAGGCGCCTTCGGCGCCATCCGGGCCGGTGAACCGCAGGGTCTTGCCTTCGATGGAAGAGACTTTGACCGAGGTGCGGATGTCGATCCCCTGCCGTTTCAGCTCGCGGCCCAGCCGGTCGGCGATATCGCGGTCGCATCCGGAGGCGATCTGCGGCAGCATTTCGAAGACCACGACTTCGGCGCCTGCCGCCGCAAAGAAGCTGGCGAACTCTAGCCCAATGTAGCCGCCGCCGATGATGGCGATCCGGGCCGGGATATGTTGGAGATTGAAAACCGTGTTGGAATCGAGGACGCCGTCCGAGTCGATGCCGGCGATCGGAGGCACGGCCGGCCGCGAACCCGTAGCGATCAGGATATTGGTGGTTTCCCAACGCTTGCCATCCACTTCCACAGCATTGGGGGAGACAATGCGCGCGCGCCCGCGGACGACCTCCACACCGGCGCGCTTAAGCAAGGTCTCGACGCCTTTCACCAGCGTGCCCACGACCCGGTCTTTACGCTCCACCAGCGCGGGCATATTGAGCCGAGCGTCCGAGACTTCGAGGGCGAAAGCGGCGCCCAGGCGGCATTCCGACAGCAGCCGGGCCGAACGGAGATAGGTCTTGGTTGGGATGCAGCCAACGTTAAGACAGACTCCTCCGAGGTACTGCTTTTCCGCGAGTGCAACCTTCTTGCCCAGTTTGGCGGCGTGGGCCGCGGCCTCGTAGCCGCCCGGCCCTGCGCCGATTACGAACAGATCCAGCATTTCCTATTCTCCTGCGAGCCTGCCGGGACGGATGCGGCAGCGCGGCGGCGCTCCAGACAGCCCGTCCCGGCGAAGGCAAATCCTGCGCGGCTCAGACATTCAAGCCCGCGATGGACTCCACCTGCTCGATCTTTTCTCTCAGCACCTTCAAAAACCGGGCGCCGGGCGCGCCGTCGATAACCTGATGGTCGCAGGTCAGCGACAGCCCGATATAGTCGGCGATCTCCACCCGGCTGTCTTTGCGCACCAGTTTGGGCTGGATGGCATCCACGCCGAGGATGGCGACCTGGGGAGTATTGAGGATCGGCGTGAACGACTCGATGCCCAAACTTCCCAGGTTCGTGACGGTGAACGTGCCTCCGGTCAGGTCGTCCGGGTTGATGGATCCGGCCAGCGCCTGGCGAGTCAATTCCCGCACTCGCGCCGCCAGCTCCACCACGGTGAGCTTCTCGCACCCGCGCACCACCGGAACCAGAAGTCCTCTGTCAGTGTCGCAGGCAAAACCGAGGTTTATCTCCGCGCGGCGGTACACCTTCCCGTCGATCAGTTCCGCGTTCAGGGCAGGCATCTCCAAGAGCGCCTGAACCGTACAGAACATCACCAAGTCGTTGATGTTCACTTCCGGAGCGCCCGGCCCGGCGGCTTTGATCCGCGCGCGCAGGGCGAGCAGCCCGGTGGCGTCCGCGGAAGAGTGCAGGGTGTACTGGGCGGAGCTGGCCAGAGACTCCCGCATCCGGCGCGCAATGATTTGCCGGATCTTGGGCATCTCTGCGCCGGCAGGCTCCAGGTCCCGCGCCAGGATGCGGCCGCCGCTGCCGGAGCCGGGCCCGGCGATCTGGTAACCCTCCTGAAGCTGCTTGCGGGCCAGGGCCGAGAGTTTGGGGCCCGCGGCGTAGTAATCGCGCACATCCTGTTCCAGGATCCGGCCCCCTGCGCCGGACCCGGAAATCGGAGGCGCCGCTAAGCCGCGCTCCTCCAGATAGCGCCGGGCTCTGGGACTGACGGCCGCCGCAGGAGCAGAGGAGGCAGCAGACGGACTGGGCGCGCCGGCGGCCTTTTGCGGCGCTGCGGGCTGAACGGTTGCGCTGTGCTCCGGCGGTCCGGCGCCAGGGGCCACATCCGCCGCCGCGCCGCCTGGACGGAACGGCTCCACGGCTTCGCCGGGTTCGCCGATCACGCAGACGTTGGTGTAGACCGGAACCAAGTCGCCTTCTTTGACGAAAAGTTCCAGGATTGTGCCGGAGGCGGGGGCCGGCAGTTCGAACGTGGCCTTATCGGTCTCGATTTCGGCGATGATTTCGCCGCTTGTGACCCGCTCGCCCTTGGCTTTCTTCCAGGCGACGAGGATCGCTTCCTCGACCGTGTTGCCAAGCTTCGGCATCTCGACTGGGATGGCCATAGGATTCCCTCCCGCCGCGCCTTTTCATTTGGTGGTTTCGAGCAGCTTCCAGCCGGCCTCGATGAACTGGCAAATGGTGCGCTGCGTCACGCCGTAGGCGACGAACTCTTCGGGCTTCATGCCGTCGGGTTCATAAGCTTTCACGAACTCGGGCATGCTCCGGAGGCGTTCGATGACGTCCTGCGGCACGGGCTTATCGATGCGCACCTCGCGGGGATGATCCTGCTCGACAAACCAGGTCTGAGCAGCGGGTGCGATCGACATGACCAGCTCGGCGCCGGCCAGCTCGGTCAGGTGATACGGCCCGCGCAGGGCGGCCACCAGGAGAACGGCCTCATAACCTTTCTCCTTGTATATCTGGTAGGCGCGCTTGGTGGCGGCCAGGCCGGACTGGCGGATGTCGGATTCGCTCACCGGCGCCCGGTTGTCGTGGGCTACCTCGCGCAGGTAGTCATCCAGACGCCCAATCATCAGCACCGCGAAGCACTTGCCCGGCTCGATGCCCTTCTGCCGGGCGCGCTCGGCACCCTTGCGGTGGCGCTCCGCGATGGCCAGCGCTTGGGGAACGGTGAAGCTGACGGTCATGGTGATGGTGATGCCGTCAGCGACACAGTCCTCCATGACGTCCAGGCCGGCGGAGGTGCAGGGAAGCTTGACGGCGATGTTGGGCGCCCAGTCGTGGAAGCGGCGGGCCATAGCGTTCATGGCTTCCCGGTCGCCGGCCCTATTTGGGTTCACTTGCGCGCACACATATCCCATGCGCCGCGCCGTCTTCTCATAAACGGGCATCAGTTTCTCGGCGCACTTGGTGACGGCCACGCGCATCAGCGCCTCGGCCTTCTGTTCGGCGGGCAGATTCTGGGCCAGGATGGGACTGATCTGGTCCGCCCACTGAGCCTTGTACTTCTGCACCGCCAGGTTGCTGAGAAACGGGTTGGTGGTCACGCCCACGGCCCCGCGCTCCAGCCCCACTTGCAGTTCCGCCAGATCCGCCGAGTCGTGCCACCACTCGGTTTTGGTATTGGAGATGACCCACTCCAGGTACGTATGATGACTCATGAATGTCCCCTTTCCGATTGAAAAACACCTTGAGGTTCAGGTCGTTTTGCGCCTGCTCAGCCGTTTGGGCTGGCGCTGTAAAGACACCAACGGCCAGCCGCTCCTTAAAGAATATACCTTTTCCCGCCTCTGTGCTGCTCCGATCAACCCGCTCCCTCTGATCCAACAGGCATGACCGCCGCAGCAAAAATGGTAGCATGAGGCGCATCCTCGATCAACGTTTTTTCACCCAAGAGGTCCGGGGATGCCTTGAACGCTCAAAACAACCGCCGAGCGGCCTTCAGGCACGACAGACGGACCGGCGGCCCAACTAAGCGGGCTGCGTATAGTCCACACCGCTGAACTCGCAAAACCGCGCCAGCTCGCTGGTGTGGTCTCCGTAGACGAGAGCCAGGTGATGCTCCACCGGTTCCCGCAGCATCCGGTCGAGCAGCCGGGCGGCGCCGCCTGCGGGGCGGAAGGCAGCCACGCTGCCGCGGACTTCGCCGGAGGGGATCACCTCGCCGCTGGAGGCAAACAGTTTGAGTTTCCCGCTAATGGGACGCAATAGCTTGGCAACCGTCGCCACGCCCGCGGGGAAGGGAAATTCGACGGTGGCGCCTGTGCCGGTGCGCATGTGCCGCCGGATTCGCACTTGGGACGGATCCCGGGCCAGCGCCGGATGGGCCGCGCCGCAGTGGCCGAGCTGAATCGCATCTTCCTCTTCCAAATAGCCGGTCACGTCGAAGTTGAAAGCGGGGGAGTCCGCCAGTTGATTCAGAAGATAAGTAGTCACCAGAGCGGGCAGGTCCACCTCGCAGCTTGAGGGCAAGCCGTCCATCGCCATCAGCGAATGGGCCGCGCACATCGTCAGACGGCGCTGGTCGCGGAGTTCAGGCCAGCAGCGCACGCAGTAGGCCGAAAGATTGTTGTCCTCCGCCAGCCGCTTCATGGCAACGTACAGCCGCAGGTTCTCGGCCAGCGTCTGCGGATCGATGTCTTCGAGTACAGCGGCCTCTCGCATCAAGCGGCCGGCCGCGGCCTCTGCTTCGGCGGCAGGCACGGCTTCCGCTTCCCGGACCAGACGATCCAGATCCAGATGCACCACGGTGAGGCCCAGAGCCTTCTGAAGGTCGGCTTCGTCCACTCCCACATCGAGCATGCCGGGGCAGGGGTAACCCACAATGCCAAAACGCGCTTGACGCAGCCGACGGACCACCGCCCCAACCCGGATGGCCTCCATCGCCTGGGAGGTCTTCTCCCTGGTAACGTGCCCAATCACTGAGGCGAAGGGCTTGCCGAGGCGCCGAATGTTGGAGCCGGAGGAAGTCAGCCCGCTCATGGGCGAAGGCATGGGGATGTCGCGGTCCAGGTAAGGCAAGGACCACAACAGGAGTGGGATGTCCATGGTCTCGCGCGCCAGCGCCAGCGGGATCTCCTCGGCGACCCAGGTGCAGAAAAAGAGCACGATCACTTCGGCGCCCTGCGCCCGCAGCCGCGCCGCGATCTCCAGCGCGTCGGAAGAAGAGCGCGGCACGGGCATCTGCAACACTTGGCAGCCTGCATCGGTCAGGCTCTGAACGGCGCGGTCGCGGTGCGCAGTGACCGCGGGCAAATCGTAGTAAGGATGCACGCAGGTGACGAATCCGGCCTTGGGCGGGGTCATCGCTTTTCGTTTGCATCCATCTTATCTGATAATCGGCTCATGGACCTGAGATTGCCAATTGCCGCCATTACGGATGAGTTTTCACCGGACCTTGAAACGGCCTGCGCCGCCATGGCTTCTGTGGGCATGCGAGGGGCCGAGCTGCGGGTGTTGTGGGGCAAAAACATCATGGACCTGAGCGACGAGGAGCTCGCACGGGCCAAGTCGATCCTGGACGCGCACGGCCTTCAGGTGGTGGGAATCGCTTCGCCCTTGCTGAAATGCACCCTGCCGGACTCGCCTCCGCTCGACGGCCGCTTCGAGCACGATGTCTTCGCGTCCGCCCATACCTATGCGGACCAACCCCGGCTGATGCGGCGCGCGGCGGAGATCGCCCACCTCATGGGGACTCGGCTGATCCGGGTCTTCTCCTTCTGGCGCACTCTGGAGCCGGAGAAGTGCTTTGGACGGCTGATCGAAATCCTGAATGAGTTTGCCGAGCAGGCCGCAAGAGAAGACCTCATCTTGGGACTTGAGAATGAGCACGCCTGCCACGTGGGGACCGCCTCCGAGGCCGCCAGAGTCTTGGCCGCAGCCGGGCACCCAAATCTCAGCCTGGTATGGGATCCGGCGAATGCGTTTGTGGCAGGCGAGGAGCCGTTTCCAGAAGGGTTCGATCAGCTGCCGTTCGGCAAGGTGGCCCACGTCCACGCCAAAGACTGCTGGATGAAGGGCGGCAAGCCGCAGTGGGTTCCGCTGGGTACGGGCGCTGTCGACTGGAAAGGACAGCTCATCGCTCTGGTCGAGCGGGGCTATGGCGGATGGGTCAGTCTGGAGACTCACTGGCCCGGGCCGAACGGCGACAAACTTCAAGCCAGCGTGATTTGCGGCTGGAACTTGCGCGGTCTGCTGAGCTGGTGAGTTGCGGCGCCGGGCCGGACAGGCGCAAGGGATTGCGCAACCGCGTGCCAGTGAGACGGGGTTGGTGAGACACAGTCCGGGGGAGCCTTATCCCGACTTCAACGGTAATTCCCCGTAAGGCATTGATAAACAAGGGTGGCCTTTCGCAGCTAGGCACTACACTCAATTGAGAGATGGGGGAACGGTTCAGTTTTGGCGGATTTCGTAGGGCGTCGT
>Ga0308411_10001710_pt1 | contig 15047 bp, 13 predicted proteins | sample HotsprottomLayer_2_FD_203530 | JGI IMG/M metagenome (GOLD analysis project Ga0308411, IMG submission 203530) | Hot spring phototrophic mat microbial communities from Octopus Spring, Yellowstone National Park, Wyoming, United States -... | ecosystem: Environmental > Aquatic > Thermal springs >...
TTGTGAGTTTAGACCTGTCCATGAACCCTCCGTTATATCTTTTTAAATCCTATTTCCAGTTTACCCCAAAAATGAAGTCACAGTGGAGGCAGGATTGCCAAAACCCCTTTAACTCTAAGTCTTCTAGACATTAGCCGTATAACCTCCAACGCACAGATTTACAGAGACACTGTCTCCAAAAGATAAGTGGTTGCCCCCTTTGAGGCGGGCGGGTATTCCATGTGGCGGGCGGGTGGGGGTGGAGTCGGTCGGGCGGGTGGGGGTGGAGTCGGTCGGGTGGGCGGGAGTGGAGTCGGTCGGGGGCAGCCCTACCTCCACTCTTAGTTTTTCTATTTGCATCTTTTGTGCTACATAGAAGAGAGTATCTTTTTTATGGTATAGATGGGCTTTTTCTGGCTCTCGTGATAGACCCTCACGAGCATCTCTCCTAAAAGACCCATGCCAATAAACTGGACACCTACGATGATCAATAGTGCCCCAAGCAGCAAGAGTGGACGGCCCCCTATTGCAACGCCCTTTAGCAACTTCTCTAAAGACAAGTAGAGAGATATAATAAAACCCAACATCCCAAATAGCAGTCCCATAGGGCCAAAGAACTGTATAGGCTTAGTAGAAAAGCTCTGTAGAAACTTTACAGTTATAAGGTCAAGAAGGACCTTGATCGTCCTGCCTATGCCATACTTTGACTTGCCCCTAAGCCTCGGGTGATGGACCGTCTCAATCTCCCTAATCCTCACACCGTACCAACTTGCCACAGCGGGGATAAAGCGGTGCATCTCGCCATAGAGCCTGAGGTTTTTTACGACCTCTCTACGGTATGCCTTAAGCGAGCAGCCATAGTCATGGAGCCTGACGCCTGTAACCTTGCTGATAAGCCAATTGGCAACCATAGAGGGCAGTCTCCTTGAGATAAAATGGTCCTTACGGTTCTTTCTCCAGCCGCTTACAAGGTCACAGTCCTTAATGGCCTCAAGCAGCCTTGGTATGTCCTTTGGGTCGTTCTGCAGGTCCCCATCCATAGTCACCACCACATCACCCCTTGCAAAGTCAAACCCCGCAGCAAAGGCCGCTGTCTGACCAAAATTGCGTCTAAGGCTGAGCACCACCACATGGGGATCCCCTGCCTGTATCCCTTCAAGCAACGCAAGGGTCCTATCTGTGCTTCCATCGTCCACATAGATAATCTCGTAATCGCCCTCAATGCCCATAAGGGTCTCTGTTAGCCCCTTGTGTAGGGCCTCCACATTCTCCTCCTCATTTAAGAGAGGAACAACAATAGACACGGTCATCTTATATACTCCTGCTTAATAGGTCGTTGCCTTTTTATCAGGCACAGAGTGTAGATTATAACAGATCACGACACCGTATAAGCGGAGGTGCCTCCCCTTATGCTCTATGCTCACAATTTGCCTCTTATGACGCTCGCAATAGGGGGTGATGACATGGGATATATCGTCACCTAATTGATAAACAAAGAGGCCATTTACACTACTGTTGGATGCTCTTAGCCTCTGTATTGCACTGTTTGTGTCTTCCCACAGGTCATACTGATTCATCCGCCTGCCCAGATTTATGCAATATGTGATTGGGTTACCCTTCAGGTAAAAGGCGAGTTCACTTGAGGTCTGATAATCGGGCGTGAAGATAATGAGTGGCCCTTTGGCCCTTAAGGGCTCAATGATGGCCTCTATCCTGTGGGCGAGCATTGTCCATCCCCTCAGGCGGGCTGAGGGGTCAAGATCAGCAGGGAGTTTGATTGCCTGTGGATAGAGTCCTATAAGGCTTATAAGACAGGCCACAGAGAGGGCCACTGAAACCACTATGGCAGCTTCCCTCTGGAAGGTAAACCCGGGCAAGGCCATACCTTTTGCCCATAACACAGACAAGGCAATAATAGCGGAGATGTAGCCGGGCATTGCCCAATTGGCCTGCACCTTGCCCTGTAGGGACTTTAAGAGGAAAAACAGCAATACAGGCACACTGAAGCAAAGTACAAATCGGGCCACCCTGCCAGTGCCAATATTTCTTATCTTCCATAGTGAAGCGAGCATCATAAAAAATACCACAGGCGATACTACACCTATCTGTGAGCCCACAAACTCAACCAGATGCCTCCAATCTACTACAAAACCAGAACTGACATTTGCCATGCCTGCAGTGTGTCTTAGAGTTAGCCAGTTGTTTTGATAGTTCCAGTAGAGGACAGGCATAAATACAATGGTAGCAATCATCAAGGCGATATATGGGTGGGGCTTGAGGAGTAGCCTCCTCTCATATAGGGATAGATATATAAAGGCACAACCGATAAACAAGGCCACTGTGTATTTGGCAAGTAGGCCTAAACCGATGGTAAGCCCAAGTAATATCCATAGTACTGAAGGGCCCTTATTGTCTATTATCTTCCAAAAGAGATAGAGCGACAGGGTCCAAAAGAGGATTAGGGGAGGGTCAATCGTAAAGACTATACCAAAGGTAGAAAACAAAGGTACTACCTGAAGCAGTATAAAGGCCAACAGACCGGCCTGTTTAGCCGTCAACTCTCCTTCACACTGTTGGGCACTGCCATGATAGGACCTGAGGCATACCTCCTTTGTAAGGCAGTAGAGAATAAGACCACTTAGGGCAAGCATTACGACGGCATTGAGCCTTATGGCCATAATAGTGTTGCCAAACAGTAAGGTCCCTGCCTTAATAAACAGCGCTACAAGTGGCCCCTTTGAATAGTAACTCCAGTCAAGTCTCCTAGACCATTCCCAATAGTGGGCCTCATCAGGGCTTAGGTCAAGGCCACCGTGCCTGATGTAGTATATCCTAAAGAGGCTGAGGGCAAGGGTTAGAAAAAAGAGCACGGTCTCTGCAGGTCTCTTGTGGTATTGCTCCTTAAATAGTTTAGATGCAGCAATTACAGAGACTGCCACAGTAATCCCCAAAACTGCCCCTGAGAGCACATCGGTAGGGTAGTGAACACCAAGATAAACCCTTGATAGGGCTATAAGTACAGCAAGGGCAACGACACAGGTCCTCATCCATAGTGGGCTTCCAAAGACCCTTGAGTAATAATAGAGCACCATTGAGACGGCAAAGGCATTGGAGGCATGACTTGAGGGCATGGAGGAAGTATCTGCACACCCTATAATACCCCTTATCCATTCAATGCTGAGGCAAGGTCTTGGCCTATAAAAGAGTGATTTTGTCTCATTAGAGAGCCAGTCATTGAGGCCAAGGACCAAAAGGAGCACCGCCACGGCAAAGGACCACTTTGTCAAGTCCCTTGAGGCTACAAAGAGATAGATCACAAAGGGTATGTACAAGAGATAGCCATTGTGGGTGAGAGATATAAAGACGATGTCAAGGGATGGCGAGGCAAGGGTTATATTAAAAAAATAGAGGAGCGTCTGATCCAACTCTCTCTATACCCCAATCATAAATGCCCGATAGGCCTCTGCATCTGAGGGATTAACACTGAGTGTATCAACAACACAACCATTACGGGTAACACTAACCTCTACCTCACTTAGTGTCCTTCCGTCAGAATAACGGGCACAGAGGGTTGCAGCAATGGATATCCCCTCTTTACTTACATCCTTACCTATGATAAGCGTCAGTGGGCCCTTTACACCCACTGGCTCTAATACAGTGGTCTCGTGTCCTATAAAACCCCTCAGCCCTTCATTGTCTGCCTGATCCCTGCCAATGACCACCTTATTGCCCTCAGGGAGCCTGAAGTGTCTACCAAATTTTAGTATGGCAATGTCATTGGGTGTGGGTTCGGGGTTATGGCTTAGCAGTTCTTTTAACCTCTTTGCGTAGTTTGGCTCTGTAAGTAGGCATCCACCTGCAGGGGCTGGATAATTACTTAGGCCAAGCTCTTTTGCAAGGGCCATCTGTGGTTTTCTTGACCTACCTGTAAATCCATATAACCTGTTTCTGTCAATCAGGCCCTTTGTCTCTACAATGGTAGGAGGGAGTTTAAGGGCACTAAGAGGTCTAAGGATGTAACCCTTAAGGCCAGTGCGCTTTTCCATTAGGTTAAAGATATGCCTCTGCTGGCTCATTGGCCTCTGACCCAATACCTCTCCAGTAACAACACAGTCGGCCCCTCTTTGACGCATGACCTCTCCTGCCTTTTGTAGCATCATTATCTTACAGTCTATGCAGGGGTTCATGTTTTTACCATAACCAAAGGTAGGCTTTTTAAGGACTTCTAAGAACTCTGCCTTTATGTCTTGTGTTATAAATTCAAAACCGTACTGGTCGGCCAAAGACCTTAAACCGGCCTTTATTGCCACAGGAAGGCAGCCAAAGGAGGTCTCAAAGTGTATGGCCGTCACCTTAACGCCAAGCCTTAGGAGGCCCAGGATTGACAGGCTGCTATCAAGACCACCAGAAAAAAGGGCTATCGCGTGGGCCATATTATTTAAGTGGTTTCAAGGGCCTTAAGTAAGGCCTGTGGGCTAACAACGGCAGTGCCCACCTCACCAACTACGATACCTGCAGCATGATTTGCCACTCTTGCGGCATCCACCATGGAGGCGCCAGATAGAAGGGCCAATGTAAAAACCGCTATAACCGTATCACCGGCACCGGTCACATCAAAAACGCTCTTGGCTACGGACCTGATATGGGTTACCTTTATCTCCCCTTTATCCTTCTCAAATAGGCTCATACCCTGTTCTCCCCTTGTGATGAGTAAGGCCTTGAGTGACAAGGTCTTGAGCAGTTTATGTCCTGCCTTTATGAGGGAGTCTTCATCGTTTATAGGGATACCTGAACCCTCTGAGGCCTCCTTCAGGTTTGGTGTAATGATCGTTACCCCTTTGTAGCAATGGAAATTGCCGACCTTTGGGTCAACGGCTATAAAGCGGCCTTTTAAGGCCTCGGCAGTATCTTTAATAAGGCCTGCAGAGACCACACCCTTTTTGTAGTCGGACACTATGACACCATCATAGTCTCTAAGGTGTCTTTTAACATAGTCCAAGAGCCTTAAATAGCTGTCAGTGCTTAGGGGTTGTGTATCCTCTTTGTCAACACGCACTACCTGTTGATGGTGGGCGATGATCCTTGTCTTTACCGTAGTGGGACGATTTGCAATTATAACCCCCTCTGTAGCAATACCCTTTAGCTTACACTGCCCTAAGAGTGTCTCTCCCTCTTTATCGTCGCCAATAACCCCAGCCACTGTGGCTTTAGCACCAAGAGAGACTATATTGTGTGCCACATTTGTAGCCCCTCCAAGCCTACTACTTTCTTCTGTAACCTCCAACACAGGCACTGGGGCCTCAGGGGATATCCTGTTTACCTTGCCAAAGATGTAGTTGTCTAAAATCAGGTCACCGATGATAAGTATATGTCTGTCTTTAAATGCGTTGATAATGTTCCTGAATTGTGTCGTCATTATTAATATTAAAATGGTCCACAGTGCAGTCTCAAGATGGTGGAGTAGCCTTTTTGTAAGCCCATCGGGCTAAAGCTTTGGCACAGAAGTCCTTAGTAGCCACCCGCTTTGCCTGTGCAGAGTCTCCCTCTGGCCAAAAACGCCTGTGTCGCCTGCCTGTAAACCTCTTTAAGGGATATCTTCCATCTCATATCCCTTCTGTTAGATTATCTTAGACCTAAATTGAGCGACACTTACAATCGCCCAATTAGGTTGGATATTATTGCATGAGCGAGCCCTTCTGTTCTGAGTATGCCTTCGCAACCCTCTCTATAAGGCTACTTAACTGTTTCTCGTTGTAGCCTATATATTCAAGACCGATCGTTGAGAGGTCAATCTCCCTCTTAAAGCCTATGCCTATGTGTAGGCATATGGCATCGGCAATCTTTGTGATCTGACAGGCCGCCTCATAGGAAGGGGCGTCAAAGTTGGGGTAGTCCTCAGTATGGTGGAACTCTATAACGGTCTCAAGGTTTTTTGGTAGTTTCCATTTTCTTGCTATAAGTCCACCCACCTGACAGTGATTAAAACCGAGCATATCGTTTTCAATTTCAATAAACGAGAGCCCCTCGGCATAGGCCCTCTCAATCACTAAGGAATACTGCTCAGAGAGGCTTATATTAAGCACTATCTTTCCCATATCATGCACAAGCCCACAGACCATGGCCTCATCGGGCTTCATCATCTTTGTATCGGCAGCAATCTGTGAGGCCGCTATAGATACCGCAAGGCCGTGTTCCCATAGTTTCTGCTCAAAGATGCCAAACTTCCTATGCATATCCCTTAGTGATGCCGCTACCACAAGGGATTTCATAGTGTTAAAGCCTATAAGTATAATTGCCTTGCCTATGGAATCAACGCTCCTGTTTTTTCCATAGTAAGGGGAATTGGCAATCCTAAGTAGTCTTGCAGAAAAGGACTGATCCTTACTCAGGGTCTCCTCAAGCTCGTTCAGGGATGAATTATCGTTGCTTACCAACTGTAGCACCTTCATGGCCACAGGTGGAAGGCTTGGTATATCAATAGTCTCAAGGATGATCTTCTCTAAGGCCTCTTGTTTCATAAGGTGTCTTCCTCTTGTAACTTTTTGACTAGACTTTGGGCATCTTCTAACTTAAAGGGCTTACGCAAGACCCTTACCCTCTCTGATTCAATAAATCTATCTACCCTACTGTCTGCATTAAGACCTGTCATAAGGACAAATTTGCCTGCCAATTCAGGACATTTTGCCTTCATTGTCTTGAAAAAGGTGTCCCCCTCCATGTCAGGGAGAGAGAAATCGCAGAATACCGCCAAGTAGTCCTCCTCTTCTAAGGCCTTCAGGGCACTTTTGGCATTTAGGCATATCCGTGACTGTATCCCTATGACCGAGAAAAATATATGTAGTAGCTCGGCAACATCTTTCTCGTCATCAACTATTAGGAGCCTCTTCATTGGATAATTGCAAGTTTATCCAAAAGACCGAAGATCTCTTCAAGAAGCCTGAGGTTTTCGCCCATGTATCTCTTTACGGCCTCCCTGTCTTTCTGCCATCCTGCCTGTATCATGGCCTTACCGTTTTCATGGAACTGCACATGTCGGGCCTCAATATCCTTAAATTGACTATAACCACTGTAGGCCACCCTCCCATCACCATAATACCACCTACCCATTCTGGAGTTGTGTGGGTCTATCTCAACAGGTAGTGTCCTATCCTCTGAGTCAATGAGTTGGATTGCCCTATTTAACCACAGGATATAGTCTGCCTTTAAGACACCAAGCCTTATCTTTGGGTCTATGAAGTTGTTTATGGTCTTTAAAAAGGCCTTGGCATTATCAGTAAACTTGCCAAAGGACATGGCCATGTTTTTGATATACTCTGAACTCTCCTTTGAGTCGTTGGCAATCCCCGTAAGATTAAAGGCTATCTCAGAGGCAGTAGCAGTCTGTTCCTCCGATGCAGACACTATGTGCTGAGCCATCTCTGAGACCTTATTAAAACCCTCAAAGATCTCCTCAAAGGCGACATTGAGCTCTTTGGTCACGGCATTAGTCTCTGCTGCCTTATCAACAGCAATGCCCATCATCTTAGTGGCATCGGTAGTTCCTTTGTTGATATTACTGAGGATGTTGTTTATCTCAGTGGTAGCATTTGCCGTCCTCTGGGCGAGCTTCCTTACCTCGTCGGCCACCACTGCAAAACCCCTCCCCTGTTCTCCGGCCCTTGCAGCCTCAATAGCGGCATTAAGGGCAAGCAGGTTGGTCTGGTCAGCTATGTCCTTTATAAGCAATACAATATCATCAATCTTTTTGGAATAACCAGCCAACTCAATAATCTTTTGGGAGGAGTCGTTTATCTGGCGATTGACATCCTCAATACAAGAGATGGTCTTATCTATCATTGCCTTGCCTGAGACAGAGGCCCTCTTGGCGATTTCAGCTGACATTGCAAGACTATGGATGCTCCTGGCAATATCTGATGTCGTTGAAGACATCTCCTCAGTGGCGGTAGCGGCAGAGGTGGTCCTCTCAAGGTCCACATCAACTCTATGACATACCTCTTGAGCAGCAAGAGACATATCGGTCACATCCTTCAGTATCGTAAAGGTCTTATAGGCTATGTCCCTCAGGGCCTGCTGAATGGCACTTATAATCCTATTGACATCCTCAGCTAGCCTGCCAAAATCATCCTTTACCTGCAACTCTATATTAACAGTCAAGTCTCCCTTAGCCACTGACTGGGCGGCCTCGCTGACCCTTCTTAAGGTCTTAAGCACAAAATTGTTGATAAACCAGAAGGACAATATGAAGGCCACTGAGAATATGGCTATTGATGTCACAACTGAGCGGGTCATGGTCTCTTTATTGCGTCTGTCTAAATCTTCCATAGCAATCCTATTTTCTTCTTCTAAGGCCTTTACTACTTCATCAATGGCAGCTATGAACTGACGAGACCTCTCGGTCTGTACCGTTCCAAGTATCTTCAATGCACTGTCCTTTTTACCCTCTCTTACAAGGGGGATGAGTTCCCTCTGCACCGTATCAATGAAGGGCAAGAGGTTCTTTTCTATGCTATCTACCCTTTCCTTGTTAGGGATGGCCTTTATATCCCCGAGTAACCTCTTTACATTTGAAGATAGCTTCTCAATGACGGCCTCCTGATTATCCCATATATCTTCATCGTTCGTAATGGCCATCCTTAGAAAGGCGGCCCTTATGCCGTTTATCTCTGTCTTAAGCATAGTGGCCGAGACGATTAGCCTCTGGCGCTCGTTTAGCTCAATAAAGCCTGACCTGACCCTTGTCATGTTATAGAGCATCAGTCCAAGTAAGACCATGATTAGGGCAGACATAAAAAGATATCCTAATATAACCTTCTTTTTTAGGCTCACTGACAATAGTCTATTGAAAAGCTGCTGCATACCCCCTCCTCCTTTAAACAGAATTAACTATCTCTCCTGCTATCTCTTCAAGAGGCAAGACCTTGTCAGCGATGCCTGCATCCACCACAGCCTTTGGCATACCATAGACCACACAGGTCTCTTCGTTCTGGGCAAATATTCGTGCGCCAGTCCTCTTCATGGCCTGTAGCCCCTTACAGCCATCGTTGCCCATACCTGTAAGTATCACACCAAGGGCACGACCTGGGTAGAGCTCTGATACAGAGAGCATCAGGGCATCCACTGAGGGGCGATATATGTATTCCTCTTTGTTTTCAGAAATGGTGAGGACTGTCTCAAGCCCCCTTGGCCTCTTTAATCGCATATGTCCGCGACCTGGGGCGATATAGGCCACCCCTGGTTTAAGGACTTCACCCTCCTCTGCCTCTTTGACCCTTATCTGGCTTAGTTGATTTAGTCTGTCGGCAAAGGGACCTGTAAAATTGGCAGGCATGTGTTGTGCGATTACAATTGGCACAGGAAAGTCCTTTGGTATGTTGGGTATTATCTCCTGAAGTGCCTTCGGTCCCCCTGTAGATGTGCCTATGGCAACCAAATTGACCTTTCTGTCTCCTGTAGAGCGTATAGTGGGTGTTGCAATAACTGGTGTATCTTTTGGCCTTTGAGAGACAGGTGTAGGGACAGGTCTCTTTGCAGGCACCCTCTTTGGCATACCCTTTTTGCCAATATACTTTATCTTCTCAATCAAGAGCTCCTTTATCTTTACGATGTTGATTGAGAGTTCAGAGAGGTTTTTTGGGATAAAGTCAACGGCCCCAATCTCAAGGGCCTCAAGGGTCACCTTTGCCCCCTCTGTGGTTAAAGAACTCAACATTATTACAGGCAAAGGGCTGCTTTCCATGATCTTTCTAAGTGCCGTGATGCCATCCATCCTCGGCATCTCCACATCCATAGTTACCAGATCTGGTTTTAGCTCCCTTATTTTATCAAGTGCATCAAGCCCGTCCTTTGCAGTGCCCACTATCTTTATCTCGGGGTCAGAGGCAAGCATACTTGAAAGGGCATTCCTCATAAAGGCCGAGTCATCAACTATCAAGACCCTGATCATCGCATCTCCTTATATGCTAAAAGTAGAATCTCATTATTTTCAAAGATATTTTGTCGTAGTTAACAAAGGTGGACTATCACACAACAGTCATTGAAAGGGTCAAAACAACCCAAAGATCTTGCCAAGCATCCCAATGACCGATATGGCAGAAAAGGTCATGGCAAAGGTAAAGAGCCTTATTGAGAGAGAACGAGACTCCCTAAGCCCCTTTTCTATCTTGTCATCAATACGGGCAATGAGTATGTCAAGCTTATTTTCAATAGACATGAATCGTTCATTGAACCTACTTTCCATGCTCTCAAAACGCCTATCAATCTGCTCAAACCTCTGTTCAAATCTCTGTTCAATCTGCTCAAAACGCTTGTCAACCTGCTCAAAGCGCCTATCAATCTGCTCAAAACGCTTGTCAACCTGCTCAAATCGTTTGTCCATTCTTGCTTCAAGGTTTCTGATGTCTTCCTTTATGTCCCTTATATCCTCCTTTATGGAGTCTATCTGGACCTGTAGGTGGTCAAAACGGGTCTCAATGTACTTTGATGTGGGCATCAGGCTCGTGACGAGCAGTTCAATAACGCTTTTTTCGGGTATTGTTACCCCATTTTCTGACTTTTCTGACATGTTGATTCACCTCCTCTTAGTGCGACAGTCTCGGTAATGGGAGATAGTGGATGGGGATAGGGATTTTAAAATAGTATCCTATTTCTAAACTCCTATTCCCTATCTTGCTAAAATCCAAACTCCTTCAACAGGTCATCAACATCTGCCTGAGAGACCTTCTCGGGAGACTCCTCTCCCCTTGGGGCTGCAGTCCCGCCCTGCTCTAACTTGACGCCAAATGTAGTTATCAGTCTAATGAGTTCGTCTTCTATCTCCCCTACAAGTTTGATCACCTTTTTTATTGTCTGCCCTGTAATGTCCTGAAAGGACTGGGTAGTGATTATCTCGGTGAGGTCGTCCTCAAGCCTGTTTTTGAAGTCCTTAAGGTACTGCACAGACTCTTCTGGCTCTTTAATGTTCCTTATGTGGTCAGCAAGCTCATCCATATGGAGCACATACTTCTCTACTATACCCATTGTCTTATTGGCGGCCTCTTCGGTCTTTTCAATAACAAAGTGGAGTTTGTCAACGGCATTGGGCATCTCAGAGATAGTCATGTCCTTGAGTTTAGGGTCAAGTGCCTCCTTAAAGCTCCTTATAGAGTCGTGGAGTTTTCTGGTTATCTTGCCTACCTCCTTAAACAGTTCGCCCTGTCCTTTCTGTATCATTGCCTGAATAGCCTTATCAGCGACCTCATCATCTCCTGCGGCTACGGCATTCATAAACTTAACCATGTCGTCAAAGAGGGCAAAACGAGGATCATGGGTATCAATACCCTTCTTATCAAAAAATTCCTTTGCATCCTTTATCTCCTTTACTACCACCGTCCCTCCTATGGTCTCAATCTTTTTGGTTACCTCTACCTTGTCGTTATCTACCGTACTGTGCACCTCAAAGACCTCATCCTCAAAGATGCTCATGTCTTCCATAGGGATCAGTTTTTTCGTATCCAGGAGCACGATAAGTCTCTCACCAACCTTTGCGACACCCTCTACCTGCCCAAGCCTCTCTTTCATAAAGTTCTCGGCTGGCTCTATCTCCGATTCCATTATGGTGACCACGCCTGTTATGCCATCCACCAATATGCCAAAGGTTACCTTGCCGCTGGATATGACTATTACCTTTTGGCCACCCTCATCGCCCCCTTGATTCATGAGCCTCTTTAAATTGACTATCGGGATCACCCTGCCCCGCAGGTTTGATATGCCCTCAATGTAATAGGGGGCCTGTGGTAGCTTTGTCACAGTTGGTGTGTTGATTATCTCCTGTACCTTCAGTATCGGTATGGTGTATTCATTGTGGTTCATTGTAAAACCTATGTATTGCATACATGTTCTCCTTGTAAATTATCTACCTGAGGTGGCAAATATTCCCCTTGCCACTATCGCAAGGTCTATGATTAGGACTACCCGTCCATCACCTGTTATTGTTGCTCCTAAAATGCCACACTCCTCTGACTCTATGCCATTTATGTTTTTTATAACGATCTCCTCTTGCCCCAACAGTTCATCTACAGCGAGGCAAAATCTCTTATCCCCCACAGTGGCCACAAGGACATAGCTGTTGTCATGAGAACCCCCGTTGTTGGAGTGGACATTCAGTATCTGGGCCATATCAAACATAGGAAGGACCTTGCCCCTTATGGTAAGGACCTTTTGTCCAGTCACATCCTTGATGTCGTTCTTCTTGACCCGCAGGGTCTCCTCTATCATTGACTGTGGTAGTGCGTAGTATTCAGCCCCTACTCTTACCATCATGGCCTGTATGATCGCTAATGTCAATGGTAGGCTGATCTTAAAAGAACTGCCCTGATCCTTCTTGGTTATGACCTCCACATAACCGTTTAATTTGGCCACATTGGTCTTTACCACATCCATCCCTACACCCCTACCACTTAGTTCCGTTGACACATCCTTTGTAGAAAATCCTGGCAGGAATATGAGATTTATGGCCGTCTCATCAGACATCCTCTGGGCCTCTTCCTCTGTGATGAGTCCCTTTGAGATGGCCTTTCTCTTGACATTTTCCACATCAATGCCCTTGCCATCATCGGTGACCTCAATCACTATCTGGGTGCCCTTTTGATAGGCGCTTATGATTATCCTGCCCTTTTTAGGCTTACCCTTTGCCTCCCTTTCATCAGGAGGTTCAATACCATGATCTATGGAGTTCCTTATAATGTGTACAAGGGGATCTCCAATATTCTCATTCACGGTCTTGTCTACCTCTGTGTCCTCACCAAAGATCTCAAGGTCTATATCCTTGCCGAGGTTTTTTGATAGGTCTCTAACCATCCTTGGGAACTTACTAAATACCTTTTGAATAGGCTGCATCCTGATCTTCATAACTGCAAGCTGCAGGTCAGAGGTTACCCTGTCAAGAAAACCCGTGGTCTCAAGGAGCCCTTCTACAAAGGGGTCACCAGAATACTTCGTATCCAGCTTGGCAGATAGGTTAAGTAGCCTGTTTCTGGCCAGCACTATCTCACCTGCCAAGTCCATCACCTTATCAATCCTTGACACATCCACACGGAGGTGTTGGACGACCTCCTTTTCCTTAGCAGCCTGTTGTGCTTGGGGTTCCTCTAAGGGGAGGGGGGATGGCCCAGGTGTCTTTGGTGGTGGAGGTTTGGGGGCCTCAGCCTTTACAGGCTCTACAATTGGTTCAGGTGCAGTTGTAGGTTCCTCTACCGTTGTCTGCTCATCGGCACCTTCTGTCTTCCCTGTTTTAGCCCCTTCATCCCGAAGTGGTGGCGTCAACTGCTCAGGTGGAGGCCCTCCTGATGGCCCACCCTCAAGGACACTGTCTAATTCGGCAAGCAATCCAGAGAGGTCTTCCTCTATATTGTCTTTGAGTTTTATGTGTGATATTAAAAGTCGGAGGGTGTCAACGGCCTTGAGTATCACATCCATCAGGTCCCTTGAGAGGGCAATCTCGCCGTCCCTCAGTCGCTTCATGATACTCTCAGCCCTGTGGGCCACATCCACTACGCTCTGAAAGCCAAGAAAACCAGCGGCCCCCTTTAGGGTGTGCATCCCCCGAAATATCTCATTGAGCAGGTCTTTGTCGTAACCCTTGGTCTCAAGCTCCACAAACATGGGATCTATACGCTCAAGGGTCTCTTCAGCCTCTGTAACAAATTCGTTTATTATCTCGTCCATCTCATCAGACATGACCTATCCCCCTGCCTTGAGTGACTTCTTCTTCTCTGAGATCTTTTCTAACTTCTCCTTTAGCACCTCTGCTGTAAAGGGTTTGACGATATAGTTATCAACCCCTGCCTTGATTGCCTCTATTACTTTCTCCTTTTCTGCCTCAGCAGTGACCATCAAAAACGGTGTGTCTTTGAGTTTAGGGTCTTGCCTTATCTTTCTAATAAGGTCTATGCCCTCCATATTTGGCATGTTCCAATCTGACACCACAAGGCCATACTGACCTGTCTTGAGCTTTTGCAGGGCCTGCATACCGTCTTCGGCCTCATCAATATTCTCAAAGCCGATCTGCTTTAGGAGATTCTTTACGATCCTCCTCATCGTTGGAAAGTCATCAACTACTAGTACCCTCAATGCCGTGTTAAACATTCTGCTCACCTCCACCTTTGAAGAACTTTTTTAGTATCTTTTTTATACTTGCATTTATCTGTTCAGCGTTTGTAGGTTTCACCAGATAGTCGTCAACACCAATCTCAAAGGCCCGCCTCTTTTCCTCCTCGTCGGCCTCTGTAGTAACCATTATTATGGGTAGTTCAGAATAAAGGGGGTCTGCCCTCAGGTTTTTTACAAACTCTATGCCGTCCATGTATGGCATATTCATGTCTGTAACCACAAGGTTGACATTTTCAGTACCCACCTTTTCAATACCCTCAAGGCCGTTCTCGGCAGTGACTACTTCATGCCCCTTACCCTTGAGGTAGATACTTAAAAGCTTCCTTGTGGTCTTGTCGTCATCTACAACAAGTATCTTCATAAATGGACTCCTTAATTGGTTATTGCTTTAACCACCCTTGATTTGTGTCCTTCGTATATTTATGCAATTTGGGAACTGGTACCTAATCGTCGGCATGTGAGTTTATAGATGATTATATCTTCTGATACACTACCACCCTGTTAATAACCACTGGCTTGAATGCCCTTGTTACATTGTGAAGGCTCTCTGAGGTCCCCACAAAGAGGTAGCCCTTAGGTCTCAAGGCATCGTACATAAGCGATACGGCCTTCTGTTTTGCCTTGTCATCAAAATAGATGAGGACATTCCTACAGAATATCACATCGGCACCCCTAATAGCCTTTGTCTCTTTGTCATCAAGCAGATTTATCTTCATGAACTTTACCATAGATTTGATACTCGGTGAAACCGCATAATTCGCATTAGTATTGGTAAAATACTTTTTAAGGTATGCCTCTGGTACATTTCGGATCGCATAGGAGCCATAGACCCCGTTTCTTGCAGAGGCAAGGACAGACTCACTGATGTCGGAGGCATAGATCTCCTTTCTGAATCCCGCAATATCAGGACGCTCCTGAAGGAC